>Ga0126311_10000864_pt1 | contig 14156 bp, 11 predicted proteins | sample Plot61_FD_92539 | JGI IMG/M metagenome (GOLD analysis project Ga0126311, IMG submission 92539) | Serpentine soil microbial communities from UC McLaughlin Reserve, CA, USA - Plot61 | ecosystem: Environmental > Terrestrial > Soil > Grasslands | place: USA: UC McLaughlin Reserve, Lake County...
GGTGCGTTAATTATTGTCCGTATACCACGATACGGCAGTTACTAAACACCCCCTCTGGCGAACTTCCGAGAACACCTCTTCTAGGACGTTCGTGAATAAGGCAAGAGAAAGGGCCGAGGCTGCTAGAGACCCCGGCCCGCTTGGCAGCAAAGAGTAGCCCCGGGTGGCTATCCCTGGCCACCCCCAGGCGAGGGCATGGCACCGATCTGCTGCATCATGCCCAGAGCATCGTAGATAGTCCAGGTCTCCGAAATCTTGCTCCCAGAGACGCGGTTTATAGTCATCCCCGTTATTTCGACACGGTTGCCGCTTGGGGCAACACCCATGAACTCCCCTTGGTGGGTGCCCCGCCCCGTCCAGCGAGTGACCACCTTATCACCTTCGGCTATCTGGTCCTCAACAGTGATCTGGGCGGCGGGGAAGGCGCCGTGGTAGAGGTTGACTACGTGCTTATCCCCTTCGGGGCCGGACGGGAGGTTGGTGAGGAGGGGGTCGTGGTTGACGCTGTCTTGGGCGGTGATCTCGTCTGCGGCATCCAGATTCTGCGCGTTGAAGAGATCGTCGAACCAACGGCGGGCTACGGCCTTATTCTCCTCCGACATGCTTCCTCTCCTCCTTTTCCTGATTCCCTAAGGCGGGACAACCCTTTCACCACGTACCATCCTACCCTGGGAGAGTAAGACGACGCATCACCCAACGAACTATCTTTAGTGTTCCTTGATCGTTACGAGTGGACCGCTAGGTGCATAAGTGGCTTGCTACTTTCGAAAACACCCCTTCTAGGCACTTGGGTGAATAAGGGGCCGCTAGTCCGTTCGCTTGCCCTTGGAGGACGTCTCGGGACGCAGCCACATCGAGACGTGCGCCGGTTGCATCGTCTCCCTGACCACGCCCACCAGCTCGGCGTTTAATGCTTCCAGGTCTGTCTCATCTCGGAGTCTTGCTGAGAAAGCTTCAAGCGTCTTTCTCGCGTCGTACTTGCGGCGGTAGAAGCGGCGATCCACAAACGCTTGGACCCGACGACGCAGCGGGTTGAATAGGGCCGCTATTACCAGAGTGGAGGCTACAACCGCAAGTTGGGGCTGTTGCCCCTGTTGGCCCGCGAGCGTCCGAAAGACCACCTGAATAACTACGACCACCCCTACATAGATAAGGACCAGCGTCGCGGTCAGGAAGCCGTAGACTAGGGCGCGGTTGATGAGGCGGTCTATATCATAGAGGCGGTATTTGAAGATGGCCACACCGGTGGCCACCGGGATCGAGGGAACGAGGATCAGACCCGCCACGGCGAGTCCCGCTTCGAGCAGCCCGCCCTCGGCGTTGCTCAGTGCCTGGGACACGAACACGAAGCCGAACGTCAGGACGGAGGCACAGGCGAACCATTTGATCTGCTGGCGCTCGTCCCCCCTCGCCCGGCGAAAGCGGACGAACAAGGAGGTCACGGCGGCCAGCCCGGCCAGCAACATCATCGGAAACGCGGCGTACTCTACTACCACGAACAACAGGTGGGAGGTGCCTTCTTCCGCCGGACCTTCGGGGCGCACCAACGTGGGACCCCTTTCGGACCAGAGGAGGACCAAGGCCATCACGGAGATCAGGCCGATGGAGAGGCCGCCCAGCCACCACACCCACCTCCAGCGGCGAGACGGTGGGCGTCCGTCGGGGAACAGGAGGGGCAAGTACACCAGGATCAGGCCGAGCCCCGGCGCCCAGATCCACTGCCCGAGCCAGGACGCTTCCGCCCCCAGTGGCAGCGAGCCGGGCTCCGTGAGGAGCGTGTAGGTGGCGTATTCGACTGCGCAGATCGAGAGGCCTTGGAAGAGGGCGGCGGCGCAGAAGATCCACCCGATTGGGTTTTGGGGGCGATGCGAGGCGATCATGGCCCCGACAGCGGAGAACGCAACCGACAACGTGGCGATCATGACTATGTCCTCCCCGGCGAAGATCTCGCTCAGGGTGCGCCCGTTGAGGAAACCGAGAAGCAGGCTGCCTACTGCCAGCGTCACGCACAGCCCACACAGAGACCATGCCAGCCAAGCGGCAGTGCGGCTGCTCATCCTACCGACTCTTCGCGTCTGTTCCCTCGTCCCAGCCCTTACAGCAACCCCACTCTATAGAACAATCGTCTCCCAAGCGTTACGACAACCGTTACGAGGGAGAAGAGCCATGGCGAACTTCCGAGAATATATCTTCTAGGCCCTTGGGTGAATAGACCTCGTTCGGTGCGCAGAGCCTTCATACATGGCATCATGGCTGCATCTAGGGAGGAGGAGCCTTGGCTCATAGGTATTGCGAGAACTGTGGGCACGAACTGCCTCAGGACAACCGCTTCTCTGTTCCGAGTGCGAATGGACATTCCTCTCGGCTAAGTTGGGACCGTGCCTTATGACGGCGGAACACCCCGCCCGGTTGGATGCGCCTGACTCCCACAACAAGGGGTCGAGTACCAAGGAAAAGGAGCTACTTATATGTCTACACCCAACGTCACCAGGTGGATAGGTATCGGCCTCCTGGGCCTACCCCTCTACGGGGCGCTGACCTTCTTCTCGAGCCTCAACCCCCAACCCGACCCCAGCACCCACCTCGAGGCCTGGGCTCGCTTCGTCACCACCAACGGCTACGTGCTCAAGCACCTGTTCGCGAGCGTCCTCGGCATCATTTTCGTGATCTTCGGAACCTTTGCCCTCGGAGCATACCTAACCAGAAGCCGCGCCGGACGTATGGGGTTGGTGGCTATGGTCATCGCAGTCTTTGGTCACGCCCTGTTCCTGACGATCGGTGGGGTATCTACCTTCGCCTCTCCCGAGGAGGGGCAGGCGATCCTGGCGGGCATGGAGGAGCTTGACAAGCTGCCCACCACCCTCGCGAGTACCGCGCAGACAGCCACCTTCGGGGTGTCCGTCTTGCTCGGGTTCGTGGGCAACGTGCTCCTGGGCGTGGCAGTCTGGACCTCTGGGATCCTGCCAAGGTGGGCAGGGGCCCTCTGGGCGTTCGCGCCCGTGTTGATGTACATCTTCGGTCTCGTGTACGCGCTGACGATCGGCGCCAACGCCACCCCTCCGACGGTGCCCGCTGGTGCGGTGCTGCTGGTGATAGGCGGGGCGTGGATGGCTTGGAGCGTCCTGATCCGACCCTCCGCCAGGGCGGTAGGAGCAGCGGCCCAGCCGAGGGTGCGATGACCCCCGCCTAGCTTACTTCCGAGAAGACCCCTTTTAGACAGTAGGGTGAATAAGGCTTAGTAGAAGCCTGGGTAAGCTGGTCTATGATATGTCCGGGAGCGTGAGGACGGAGGCACAAGCGGTGGGCGACGGCCATGCCAAAGACACAGAAGACAGGCGGGTGCAGTTCGACTTCGTGGTGAACTTCACCAACGGGGGCTGGCTGGAAGGACAGGACTTCAAGCTCGACATAGAAGGCGATGACATCTCCGACGATCAGTTGGCTCGCTACGCCGTGGCACACATGAACCTGCACCTGGCGGACACGGTGGAGAACGTGCGCATCCGAAACAAGAAGATCATAGTCGAGGAGCATAGGAGGAGGTCCGCCGCTTCCTAAACTTCCTAGAGGGCTTCGCAGTAGGGTGCATAAGGGCAAGAACAAGGGCCGGGGCTCTTAGAACCCAGCCCTTGTTCTCGTCAGGGTCTTACCTGGAAGACTATGGGGTGCGCGTTGACGTTGTAGTTGTCGCTGTACCACTCAAACCGCACCTCCAAGGGTTTGGAGGGATCAACCTTACCGAAGGTCACCACGCCGTCCGTGCGCACCCCCGGTCGCAGGTCGGACTGCGGCGCCTTGACCTCGTAGTCGTAGTTGGTCTCCTGATCGAACTGCCGCGAACCCTGGATGATCTTCGCATCGTAGTCGTAGAAGGAAGCCCCCGTGCCCGTGCCGTTCTGGACGGATACGTAAACCCGGGTGGTATCTTCTCCGAACTCTATCTTCTTGAGGGTGACGCCGAAGCCCTGGTCTGCCAGGGTTCTTCCGACCTCCATGGTCTTCTGGGTCGGATCGACGGCCTCGACCCCGCTTACGACGTCCACCTCGTCGGCTTCCACCATGACCGCCGTGACGGTTCCCCCCATGAGGTTCTCGCCCTCCATCTGGCCCGCCACGCTACCGACCACGTGCACATAGTCGTCCACGTCGAGATCGGGGTCGTTACCTTGGGTCAGGACCGCCGTGTTCCACTCGAGGTTTTCGGGGTCTGCGTACATCTGGAAGGCGGTATCTCCCTCGACTATCTCCGGAGCAGTAAAGATCTGGCCGGTTATGTCCACCCTGGCTCCCTCGTGGGACTCGGGGTCGGAGACGAGTTCAGGGTAGTTCTCACTGGTGAACGTCTCACCCGAGTCCTCGGCTTCCACGGGATCTTGGTCCGAAGCCTGGCCGCCGCCTCCGCCGTTGCCACCCCCTGCGGTCTCATCGCCCACACCGAACGCCGCGGCCACGATGACCAAGACGACCAGCAGCCCGACGATGGTAAGGCATCCGAACAGAATGGGATGCCTCTGTCTGAAGCCCTCTTGCGCTGGTTGCTGCGGGGACGCCGCGGCGCCACCCCCGGCTTGCGGTGGCGGCGGTACGGCCACATCTGCTTCCGGCGTCGGGACCCTCGCCGCCTGATGGACCGGGGTCCCGCAGTTTGGACAGAACCTGTCGTCCGGGCTTAACTCGTTCCCGCAGTTGCCGCAGTACCTACGCGGTGCTTCGGCCATACCTCCCCTTCTCCCCTACCGGGTACGTTCCTGCCCCGGCCCGCAGCGGCTACGTGGGATCCGCCTTCAACCGCCTATCCCGCCCTTTATCTGCGCCAGCTTGATCTCGGGCGCGTCCGTCTTGCCGATGTAGACGGTCTTCTGCTTGCCGTCCTTGCGGTGGTGGAAGTACCAGTACGGACCGTTCTCGCCCCGCAACTCCAGCTGTAGTACCCCGCTCCCGTAGGCGCGTCGCTCGATGACGGTGCTGGAGGAGCCGGCAGTGGGTGCCACTTCCTCCCCGTCGAGCTCCCCACGGCGGCGGTCGATGGCGACTTGCAGCCGGTCTAAGTCCTCAGCGTCCATTGTGTTGATGCGCTCGATGAGCATGTCACTGATCATGATCGTGTCCCTCCCTATATTGTGCATGCACAATAATAACGCAAAAGGTGTTCGGGCACAAGTTTCGCGGAGCAGGGGTAGTCAGACCGGGGCTATGCAGGATGCTGGATACGGAATTCCGGGAATTTACTTTCTAGGCAACTCGGTGAATGGACCTCAACTGGGCTTATCTTGGACGCGCCCCTTATCGCGTTTCGAGGGCGCAAGAAAGTCCAAACTAGCCTTCCGCGCCCACATAGTGGAAGACGCGCAAGAAGTAACCTTCGGGTTGACTGGCATAGGCTAAAGGCTACCAGGGCCTAATTCTTGTCGAGGTGCGATGTTGATCGTGCTTTTTTGCATAGGGGGTAGGCCTGCTTTCTCTAGTCATCCCCTGCCGTTACTCTTGGCGCCGCTTTAGCCGAGCTTTGCCATCACGTGCTTGATCACAGTGTAATCCTCCAAAGCATACGCGGACATATCCTTGCCGTAGCCGGACTGCTTGAAGCCCCCGTGGGGCATCTCGGAGACCCCGGCGATGTGGTCGTTAATCCAGACCGTCCCGAATCGCAGCGCCCGCACCGCCTTCAGGGCCCGGCCCACGTCCCTGGTCCATACCGAAGCGGCGAGTCCGTAGGAGACGTCATTGGCCCAGCGGAGGGCCTCCTCGTCGCCCTCGAAGCGCTGGACGGTCACGACGGGGCCGAAGATCTCCTTCTGCACGATCTCGCTCCCCTGCTCCGGACCGGCGATGACCGTCGGCTCGACGAAGAAACCGCGGTCGCCGTTCGTCCTGTCGCCGCCGGTGAGTATCTCTATACTGCCGCCCGCCTTCGCACGTTCCAGGAAACCCAGGACGCGCTCCTGCTGGGAAGCGGAGACGACCGGGCCCATCTCGACGTCTTCGCCCTCCGCCGGGTCGGCAGTCCTTATCGTAGAGACCGCGCTCGCCAACTCAGAGGCAAGCCCGTCGTACGCCTTAGGCCCGGCGATGACGCGGGAGGCCGCGGTGCAATCCTGCCCGGAGTTGGTGTAGCCAGCGTACCGCAGGTTCTCGACCACCGCCTCGATGTCCGCGTCGTCGAAGACGATTACGGGCGCCTTGCCACCGAGCTCTAGGTGGACGCGCTTTACCGTCTGCGCCGCAGCCTTCGCGACCTCCTTGCCTGTAGCGACGTCGCCGGTCAGGGAGACCATGTCTACCTTGGGGTGCCGCACGATCCCCGCGCCGACCGGCTCTCCGTCGCCGGTGATCACGTTGAGGACGCCGCCGGGGAAGATGTCGGCGGCTAGCTCGGCCATCCTCAAAGTTGTCAGAGGCGTCTGCTCGGAGGGCTTGAGTACGACGGTGTTGCCTGCGGCGAGTGCCGGGCCTATCTTCCAGACCGCCATCATCAAGGGATAATTCCACGGAGCGATCTGGCCAGCAACGCCCACCGGCTCACGACGGATCATGGACGTGTACCCTCGCACGTACTCGCCCGCCGCCTTGCCCTCCATAACGCGGCAGGCCCCCGCGAAGAAGCGCAAATTGTCCACCACGAACGGCAACTCACCGCGGGCCGACGTGATCGGCTTGCCCACGTCCTTAGACTCGAGCCGCGCCAGTTCCTCGGCGTGCTCCTGCAGAACGTCGGCGAGCCTATGGAGCATCTCCGCCCTCTCCGCGAGTGTAGTCTCGAACCACCCTTCGAACGCCCTGCTGGCCGCCTCCACGGCCCTGTCCACGTCCTCCTCGGCACATCTGGGCACCTCGGCTATAACCTCGCCGCTGGCGGGGTCGATCACGCGCTCCCATTCGTCCCGCTCAGCCTCCACGAACTCGCCTCCGACGAGGTTCTTCATGCGCGCGACCTGGAGTTCCATACCCTCTCCTCTCTTAAGTGCTCCTGCGGACCGATCGAGGCTGTCGTCAAACGTCCATGATGTACGCGCCGACGCCCCGCTTGAGCATCCCGCGGGCGATTATCAGGCGCTGGATCTCGCTCGTGCCCTCCCAGATACGGTCCACGCGGAGCTCCCGATAGTACCTTTCTGCGGGGTTCTCGGTCATGTAGCCGCGTCCCCCGAAGATCTGGACGGCCCGGTCAGCCACGCGGCCGGCCATCTCCGAAGCGGAGAGCTTCGCCATCGCCGTCTTCCCGTGCAAGACGCTGGGGTCGTCTCGATCCCATGCCTGGGCCACGTGGTACGTCATAAGCCGCGCCGCGTTCAGCTCGGTCAAGGAGTCGGCCAGCATGAACTGGACCGCCTGATACTCCGAGATCTTCTTGCCGGACGCCGACCGCTCCAGAGCCCATGAGCGCGCCAACTCTATGAGCCGCTCGGCGGCCCCGCAGCAGCGCGCCGCGATCATGAGCCGCTCCAGCGAAAACCAACGCTTGGTTCCCTCGTTTCCCCCGCCCCCGAGACGCGCGCTGCCCGGCACCCGGCAGTTTGTCAACTTGAGCTCGACGTGCTTGGAGGCGTACGGGTCGTGCATGAACGTCGGCGTGCGTACAATCTGCAGCCCAGGCGCGTCCCTGTCGACGAGGAAGGACGCCTGCTCCTCACCGGCCCACGCCAGCACGATAAAGAATCCCGCGCGCTCCCCGCCGGTAACGAACCACTTCTCCCCGTTCAGCACCCACCCTTCACCGTCTCTTTCGGCGGTGGTCGCTATATCCTTTATGTCCGAACCGGCTCCGGGCTCGGTGATCGCCCACGCTTCGCGCGTATCGCCTCTGACCACAGGCATGACGTAGCGCTCGACCTGCTCGGAGCTCGCGAGGTCGAGCAGCTCCCTGGGGCCCCGGTCAGCGACCATGTAGCCGAGGCCGTTCGTAGTCTTTCCCGCCTCTTCTTCCAGTGCGACCTGCGACACCACGGACAGGTCCATGCCGCCGTACTCCTCGGGCATGTTGAGGTTGCTGAACCCCGCCGCGCGGGCCTTATCCCGGAGCGCCCGCAGCCTCTCCTCGTCGATCTTGCCGCGACATGCGATCTCCGCCTCGAACGGGTGGAGCTCCTCCCTCACGAACCGAGCGATGCGGGCCTTCAGGGCCCGCACGTCCTCGGGGATCGTCGGCCGTTCTACCACCGTCAAAGCTTCATCTCCTTAACCACTTCCGTAGGTTCGAGCCTATCCCCCCCTCACTTCTTGGGGAAGGGAAGGGCGATCATGTCCTCCGCCTTGCCTGTATCCTTCTCACGCGAGAACCGCGCCAGTTCGACGTCCTCCTTGGGCACGCCGCTCAGCGCGCCCTCGGAGATCAAGCCCGCCATCTTTTCCCCCAGCGCCGGTCCCCACATCATCCCGTGCCCCCCGGCGGCCAGGACGTAGAAGCCCTCCATGGGCTCGTCGATGATGGGCAGGTGGTCAGGCGTGTAGTCTATGGACGCCGCCCACGCCCGCGAGATCGGCAGGCCCTTGAGAGGTGGGTACGCCGACTCCCAATCGGGGCGCGTCTTCTCGTAGTAGCCCCAGTCGAAGTCTATTTGGTAGCGCTCTGAGAGGTCGGCCTCATCCGAGGCGTTACTCATCCCCAACAGGGCGCCCTGCTCCTCAGGCCGCGCGTAGTATCCCTTGCCCACTAAGAAGAACAGCGGGAACGGGTGCGCCGCCCCCTCCGCGATTGTCGGGAAGGTAACGATCTGGTGCCTAACCGCCATCACGGGCACCTCCACGCCGACCATCGCCCCGACCTCACGCGCTCCCCGCGGCCCGCCAGCGTCCACCACCCGCTCTGCCTCGAACGTGCCGCGGACGGTCTCGAGCGAGTAACGCCCGCCTCTCTCCTCGATCCTACTGACCTCGCACATCTCGAAGAGGTCCACGGAGTCAGAGGAGGAGAAGACGGCGCACGTGGCGTTGCGGGCGGCTATCTGCGGGCTCACGTACCCGTCGGTCGGGCTGTACGTGGCACCCACGAAACGGTCCCAATCGAGGTCCGGGAAGCGCTTCTTGCCCTCCTCGGGCTCAACCCACTCGTTCTCGACCCCAGCATCGCGCCGAACCTCCACGAGCCTCAGGAAGCCTTCCTTCTCCTCCTCCGTCTCCGCCACGATGTAATAGCCAGTCTCGACGAAGCCCGAATCCAACCCGAGCTCCTCGCCCAGCTCCAGGTAGAGCTCCCGCGCAAGCTTGCCCAGCTTCGCTGCTGTCTCCGAGCCTCCCTGCTGGCGAACCACCCCAGCCGAACGGCTCGTCGCCCCACCACCGGACCAGCCCTGCTCCAGCACCGCCACGCGTCCGAAACCGCGCCGCGCCAGCCGGTACGCCGTCCATAGCCCCAGGTTGCCGCCCCCCACTATCGCAACGTCGTAGATCGGCATCACCCTCTCCTCCTCACGAATCGTCGCTTTTCTTGCCCCCGGCGATGGTTACCGTCTTCCGGGACCTCCAGCATCTTCGTGCCGCCCGCGATCGCGCCGACGTATTTTGAACTGTGGTTTAGCACGTAGGGATCGCAGCCGCCACGACTCGGCGGGAGATGAAAACACCGGCGAGCGGAACCCGCTTGCCCGCGATGGAAAAGCTCCTCACCGACACGTTCCACCCGTCGCGAAGCCTCCCGGTCCCGGAGAGCCCCGTCAGCCGATCCCACCCGAGCGTATTCTTGAACCGTCATTCAAAAACGATTATACTGGAGTCGGGAAGTTGCGGCAAGCGGTGTTAAGCGGTGTTGGCGGGCCCCGGTCGCGGTGGAGTATGGCCCGTGGGGCGTACTGGATCGGTTCTAAAGGAGCGTGCTCATGACCCCTATTGACCGCAAACGGTTGGCTCCGTCTCTGACCTCCGACGGGCAGATGAGCCTCCCCGCGGAGGCGTACGCGGGCGACTCGGTACTCCGGTGGGAGCTCGAGCACTTCTTCGACGAGAGCTGGGTTTGCGTCGGCCGTTCCGAGGATCTGCGGGACGCCGGAGACCGGCGCGCGGTAAGGCTGGGGCGGGAGTGCGTACTGCTCGTGCGCGGCGAGGGTAGCTCTTTGCGCGCCTTTTTCAACGTGTGCCGCCACCGCGGGCACGAGCTCCTGGAGGTCGGTCAGGCGGCGAGCGGGAGGTTCGTCCGGTGTCCGTACCACGCCTGGGCCTACGGGCTCGACGGGGAACTGAAGGGCGCGCCGGGCTTCGGCGACGTCGCCGGGTTTGACAAGGCTGACTACTCGCTGGTGCCGGTCCGGCTCGCCGAGTGGCAGGGGTGGCTCTTCGCCAACGCCAGCGGCGACGCCCCGCAGTTCGAGGAGCACGTCGGTAACCTCGGAGAGATGATCGGCAACCACCGTCCCGGGGAGCTCGTCGCGTGCGCCCGCCAATCCTACGAGGTGGCGGCCAACTGGAAGATCCTGGTCGAGAACTACCACGAGTGCTACCACTGCCCCTCCATCCACCCCGAGCTCTGCAAGGTTAGCCCGCCGAAGAGCGGGGAGGATCACGAGGCGCGTGGCGCCTGGGTCGGCGGCTCTATGGAGCTAGAGGACCACGCCCAGACGATGTCACTCACGGGCGAGAGCCTCGCCCCGAAACTGCCGCACCTGACCGCGCTCCAGGAGCGCGAGGTGTACTACTACCAGCTCTTCCCTAACCTCCTCATAAGCCTCCACCCAGATTACGTGATGACCCACCGCCTCGCGCCCCTCGCCCCGGACCGCACCCACGTCGAGTGCGAGTGGCTCTTCTCGCGCGAGGCGGTCGAGGCGGAAGGCTTCGATCCCTCGTATGCCATCGACTTCTGGGACCTGACCAACGGTCAGGACTGGCGGGCGTGCGAGGGTGTGCAGCGGGGTGCCTCCTCGCGCGGCTACCGTCAAGGTCCGCTCTCACCCGAGGAGTCGACGTCTGGCAAGTTCGTCGCGATGATCGCCAGGGGGTATCTGGAGGGCCGCATCACGCGGACGCCGGGGCGCGCATCCGAAGCGTTCCAGTAGCCCTGGTTGTCGCCCGCCAGCCGGTGAGACCGGAGCGTTTTTCTCTCAGGACTGGTTAGGCGCGGTAAGGCGGCCTTCTCGGGAGGCGTCCTGGACGCTGGGCTCTACCAGGGCGTCGACCGCAGCGCACCCGTGCGGGCCGACGATGATCGGGTTTATGTCGAGGGCACCGATAAGGGCCCCGAGGTCTTGAGCCAGCAACGAAAGGTGCGCCATTGACCGGGCGAGCGCGAACACGTTCGCCGCCGGCCTGCCCCTGACACCGTCCAGCAACGGCCGGATCTCGAGCCGGGCGATCAGCCTCAGGGCGCGCGTCTCGTCCAGGGGGGGCAGGGCGAGGAGCCGGTCGCGTAGCGTCTCGATCAGGACCCCGCCCGCGGAGACCATCACCAGCGGGCCAAACTGCGGGTCGCTTACGACCCCGAGCGCCATCTCCACGCCCGGTTCGGACATCTCCTGCACCGTCGCGGCCGGGCCGAGGCGGCGGGCCATCCCCCTGTAGGCTTCGCTCAAGGTCTCTTCGTCCTCGAGACTGAGCACCACACCGCCCACCTCGGTCTTGTGCGAGGCGGTCGCGGTCTTAAGCGCTACTGGGTAGCCGATGCGTTCTGCGGCGCCGAGTACCCCGGCGAGGTCTGCCGCAGCAGAGGTCCGGGCCGTCGGGATGCCGTAATCCGCCAGCATCCGCAGCGCATCGGTCTCCGGGAGGCGTCCTCCGGCGGCCAGCGCTTCGCGCCAGCGCCTCCGGACGTTTTCCGGCGGCGGTTCCGGGGTGTTAAGGGGTGGAAGGGCGCGCGCGTCGCGCCGCTCGAAGAGGTGGCCGAAGGCGCGCAGGCCCGAAGCTACGTCCTCCAACACCGGCACCCCGGCCGACCGCAGGCGGGCTGCCGCGCTCCGCTGGATCGCGCTCGCGAGACCGCATACCACGGCGAACGGCTTGTCGGTCGAGGCCCAGACCCTCTCGGCGGCCCAGGCGTGGTTTCGGTGGGCCTCCTCGCTGTGGAGGTCCACCACGTACGCGAACGCTCCGGTGCTGGGATCGTGGACAAGATGGCGGGAGCAGTCAAGAAAGATACGGTAGGCGCCGTTGCCTGTCCCCCAGGCGTCCAGGGGGTTGACGGCCGGTAGACCCGGCTCCAGCCGCGCGGCGACACGGCGCAGGGTCTCCTCCGAGGGCCGGGCGAGGGGGACGCGTAGGTCGGACGCGGCGTCGACCAGGTGAGCCCGCTCGCCGCCGGAGTCGTGGATCGCGGCGAGCCCTCCCGGGGCCGCTCGTCTCCCCGCTCCCAGGAGCTCCAGCAGATCCGCCATCTCGTTCAGTGTCCCGACGCGCGCCACCCCGTAGGCGTCGAACAGCGCCTCGTATGCCGCGTCGTCCCCCGCGATGGCGCCCGAGTGGGCTGTGACGAGGGATCCGGAGGTCTCCGTGCGGCCCACCTTCAGCGCGACCACGGGCACGTCGCGCTCCGCAGCGGTCTCGAGGGCCCGCCTGAAGTTTTCGGGGTCGCGCACGGTCTCCAGGTACAGCGCTACCGCCCGGGTCGACTCGCGTTCCAACGCGTAGTTCATGTAGTCCGCCATCGTAGTCGTGAGCTCCTGGCCCGCCGAGACCGTGAGGTTGAAGCGCACTCCCCTCTCAGCATGCAGCAGCGCCGTGAAGGCGGAACCGGAGTGCGAGATCCAGGTTATCCCTCCTGGCTCGAGGTCGACCCGCTCTTCGAAGGCCAGGGCGCGCAGCCGGCGCTCGATGTCAGCGAAGCCCATGCAGTTGCCGCCGCAGACGACCATACTCGCCTCGCGCGCGATCCGCCTGAGGCGCTCGGTGAGCGGTGGTTCACGCGGAGGATCTTCCAGCCCGCTCGCGAAGACGACGACCCCCCGTGCGCCACGCTCAGCCGCCGCGACCATCTGCTCCTCCAGCAGCCGGTTGCCTACGCCCAGTAACACCAAGTCCGGGGCGAAAGGCACCTCCCCGAGCGAAGAGTAGCAGGCAACGCCCTCGACGGTGTCGTACCTGGGGTTGACGGCCGCGAGCTCGCCCGAGAACCCGCCCACGAGCAACTCCTTGACCATCCGGTTGCCGGGCGTGCCCGGCTTCCGGCTCGCCCCCACCACAGCGACGGAGCGCGCCTCCAGCACAGTGCGCAGGGCTCCGTTAGCCGCCACGCTCGAACTCTCCCTAGCTGCGGTTTCGCAAGGTCAAGCGCTCCTTGAGGCTCTGCTTGCGTCGGTCGCGCCGGATCTCGCGCACGCAGTTGTACGCCGGGATCGCGCACACGCCGCCTCCTGCGTGGGTCGCCGAGGACGCCTGGTAGAGACCGTGGATCGGGGTGCGGTAGTCGGCGTAGCCTGGGGCCGGGCGCATGTGGAAGAGCTGTTCGGCCGTCAGCTCGCCGTGGAAGATGTTACCCCCGATGAGGCCGATGTCCTGCTCCATGTCGTAGGGCCCGAGCACCTGGCGGTGGAGGATCGCGCCCTTCAGGTTCGGCGCGAGCTCGGCGTAGCCGTCGATCACGCGATCGGCGTAGGCCTCGAGCTCCTCGCGGTGTGGCTCCTTGGACCACTCGTGCGGCACCCACTGGGTAAACAGCGACATAATGTGGTGGCCCTCGGGGCACAGCGTCCGGTCGAACACAGTCGGTATGACCCCGTCGGAGAATGGCCGGCGGGCCGGCACCCCGCGCCTCGCGTCCTGAAACGCCTCCTCGATGTAGTCGATAGAGTGGGCGAGCTCTATGGCCCCCCCGAGGTGTTCGCCCGGCCCCGGATCCGCCGCGAAGTCAGGCAACTCCGAGAGGACGAGGTTGATCTTGACCACCCCGCTGCGCGAGTTCCAGCGCTCGATACTGCGAACGAAGTCGTCCGGGAGCTCTTCCCGTACGAGCTGCTCTAGGAAGGCGATCCTCGGGTGCGTCGTGCTGACCACGACGTCGGCCAGTAGCTCCTCCCCGTTCGCCAGAACGACGCCCTGGACGCGCCCGTCCCGCTGCAGGATGCGCGCCACCGGCGCGTTCGTGCGCACCCGCGCGCCGAATTCTTCGGCCGAGCTCGAGAGCGGTTCCAGTCCTGCGGCAGCGAACCGCTCACGCACATCCGGCAAATTGACAATGCGGCGCGTCTCGCCATTGAGACGGTCAATCACTGCGCGCGGGGTTTTCGCCGGCACCTGTA
>Ga0126311_10000865_pt1 | contig 14147 bp, 12 predicted proteins | sample Plot61_FD_92539 | JGI IMG/M metagenome (GOLD analysis project Ga0126311, IMG submission 92539) | Serpentine soil microbial communities from UC McLaughlin Reserve, CA, USA - Plot61 | ecosystem: Environmental > Terrestrial > Soil > Grasslands | place: USA: UC McLaughlin Reserve, Lake County...
ATCTGCGAGCGCGGGTCGCGCGCGTGGAAGCGCTCGCGCATGAGCCGCGCCCAGATTCGGCGCGCGGCGCGGAACTTCGAGACCTCTTCCAGGAGGTTGTTGTGCGCGTTGAAGAAGAAGGAGAGGCGCGGCGCGAACTCGTCAACCTTGAGGCCCGCGGCGACGGCCGCCTCGACGTAGGCGACGGCGTCCGCGAGCGTGAAGGCGACCTCCTGCACGGCGGTCGAGCCCGCCTCGCGTATGTGGTAGCCGGAGATGGAAATCGTGTTCCAGTTCGGCACCTCCGCGGCGCAGAAGGCGAAGGTGTCGGTGACGAGTCGGAGCGAAGGCGCGGGCGGGTAGATGTAAGTCCCGCGCGCGATGTACTCCTTTAGTATGTCGTTCTGTATCGTGCCCTGAAGCTTGTCCGCGCCGACGCCCTGCCTCTTCCCGACGGCGACGTAGAGGCAGAGGAGAATCGCGGCCGTCGCGTTTATCGTCATAGAGGTCGAGACGGAGCCGAGCGGGATGCCGTCGAACAGACGCTCCATGTCTTCGAGCGAGTCGATGGCGACGCCGACTTTTCCGACCTCGCCCGCGGCGAGCGGGTCGTCGGAGTCGAGGCCAATCTGCGTCGGCAGGTCGAAGGCGACGGAGAGGCCCGTCGTCCCCTGCGAGAGCAGAAACTTGTAGCGCGCGTTCGACTCCTCGGCCGTCGCGTAGCCCGCGTACTGCCGCATCGTCCAGAGGCGGCCGCGGTACAGGTTTCGGCGGACGCCGCGCGTGTAGGGGTACGCGCCGGGGTCTCCGAGGTCTCGGTCGTAGTCGAGCGGGTCTGTGTTCGACGGGTTGAAGTCGTTCGGGAGCGGGATGCCCGAGGAGGTCTCGAAGCGCTCTCGCCTCTCGGTGCGTCCGGCGGGCGCGTCTGTCTTCGTGCTCATAAAATCTCTCTTCGATGCGGGGTCAGTCGGGCAACTTTTGTTCGCACTTTTGAAGTTGCCCGAAGCCTAGCACACGGCGCGCGGGGTGGGCAACGAACGGTTTCTGTGCATAACGGACGGCTTCAAACTGTGCGCTAACGCTTCGCCACATTGAACGCCAGACCTATACAACGGAGCACGGGACTCAGGCGTCTCAATGTCGTTGCAATCGACGCGCAACGCGTACGCAACAAGCGAGCAAGCAAGGGTGAGTTCCGGTCACTCCGGGTTTAACAATCTTCCAAACAATACGGGGCTTTTTAAGACGATGAGAAAGACGCTTTTTGCCATTCTCCCGCTAGTCGTGTTCCTGGGGCCGACCTACGCGCGCCTCTCGACCTTCTTCGGCCTGAGCTTCGCGCCCGCGGCCGTGCGCGTCGAGCCCGACTACCTCCGAAGCCCTAACCCCGCGGCCGAGCGCGTGCGCGCGCGCGTGCAGAAGGCGCGGCGCGTCCTCGAAAAGCTCCCCGCCGACACTAAGGAGACTCTGGACACGGTCACACTCGCCGTCGGCGACTCGGACGGCGGCGTGCGTACGCTCACGGTCTCGAAGGAAGAGTTTCTGAAGAAGGGGAACGCGCTGACGCTCCCCTCCTCCGACGGCGAGCCTTTGAGGCTCACGGTCGTACGCCCCAACTACGTCAACACGGCCGTGCGCGTCTCCGACGCCTCGGGCCGAGAGCTTCAGCCGCTCGCCGTGCGCTACCCCGTCGAGAAGGGCGGCGCGCTCAAGGAGGTCGCCTACTACACGTCCGCGCACCCCTCGGTCGAGAGCCCCGAGATAGTCCGCGCGGGCCGCGACTACGTTCACGAGAAGCTGAACGCGGCGGTCGCGCGCCTCGCGTCGAAGGGCGAGAGGATTTCGCCCGAGGTCGTGGACATAGCCGAGCGCCTCTGCGTCGTCGAGCACACGGACCACAAGCGCTTCAAGAACGAGGCTTCGGCCCCTATCTTCGAGGAAGTCCGCGCGCTCTACGCGCTCAACTCGGGCGACACCTACCGCTACTCGGTAAGCTCCGCGGGCGCGGGCGGCATGGTGCAGATGATTCCGCCGACCTACAAGGCGATCCGCGAGCAGTTCCCGCGCGCCGAACTCAAGGAGGACTTCGTCGAGGGCATGCGCGACCACTCGAACGCGCTCGACGCGATGCTCCTCTACATGCAGGACACCTGGGGCTACCTCTCGAAGCAGGAGGAGGTCGCCTCCGCGCTCGCCTCCGGCACGGCGACGCAGGCGGAGCTTCTGGCCGCCGGGTACAACTCGAACCCGCGCCGTCTCCCGAAGTACCTCCGCGAGGGCGGCGACGGCTGGCGCGCGCTCATACCCGAAGAGACCAAGATGTACCTGCGCATCTACTCCTCGGTCGAAGCCAGCATAGACTTCAAGAACCGTTCTTAAAGAAGTCAGGAAACAGAACCGCGAGCGGTAGTGAGCGGGTGTGAGATGCGCTAAGAGTCCTCATCGCGTATCCCACACCCGCTCACTACCTTTCGCGGTTCTGTTTCGCCTTCACAGACGCCTGCTCCTGTCCTTAAAGAACACGTAGCAGGCGAAGAGCGCGATGATGACGGCGGGCGCGCAGAGCGTCGCGAAGTAGTAGTGCAGGTAGAAGTAGAGTTCGCCGCGTGTCACGTCTGACAACACACGCCCGGAGCGTGTGAGTTCCGTAAATGTGCCGCCGCGGCGTCCGGCGGTTGACCTGCGCGCACGCGCTCGCGTAGCATCCTCCTTAAGAGCAATCCCCTTTAAATTCATCCACGCGGCGCGAGACGGACTTTGGAGATAAACGACGACGCAAAGGAGATCGTGCAGAAGCTCGGCGAGGCCATAAACTCGGCCGTCGAGCGCTCGCACGAGGTGGCGGAGGCCATCGAACACTTGCGCGAGGCGGGCTACGAGATGGAGCTGACGCTCCGGCTCGAAATCGGCCTGCGCGAGTTCGGCGGCGGCGAAGACGAGGACGAAGACGAGTCCGTCCGCCTCGAACTCACCGACGAAGACCGCCGGACGCTCCGCGGCATGAAGATTCGTTTCGACGACGCCGAGTGAAGGCTTTCAGACACGGAGGGACGCGATGAACCTTGCGGGCGTTGTGATGTTACTCATAGGGCTGTTCGGGGCGCTCCTGCTCCTGCTCGGCATCCTCTCGCTCTTTCAGGACGGCAACATCCCGCTCCTCGGCATAAAGTACGGCGGCTCCTTCCTCGCAATCGTCGGCCTCATCTTCGCGACCTGCGGCTTCATAGGCTTCACGCGCATGCGCCGCCGCCGCCGCTAAAGCACGCCCGACTTCCCTCCCGGAGCGCGCCGCGGGCCGCGCTTTTTGCCTTCGCGCGGGGGCGTGTGATAGGCTGTTGAGCTTTAAATACAACGTTTTTCTCCGCCTTACGGCCTTTCGGTAAAGAGGAGCACTGAGCAAAGGTATGTCCACACACGCGAACAACGGCACGGGCGCCGGCCAGGTCGGCAAGGTCGTCCAAATAATCGGCCCCGTCCTCGACGTGGAGTTCGGCGACGGCTACTTGCCGCCCATCTACACGGCCCTGCGCGTCACCAGCGAAGGCTTCGACGTGCCCTCGCCCATAGACATCATCTGCGAGGTCGAGCAGCACTTGGGCGAGGGGCGCGTCCGCACGGTCTCGATGCAGCCGACCGAGGGCATCGTGCGCGGCATGGTCGCCACCGACACCGGCGGCGGCATCACCGTCCCCGTCGGCGAGACCACGCTCGGCCGAGTCCTCAACGTCATCGGCCAGCCCGTGGACAACCTCGGGCCGGTCAACTCCGAGCAGCGCTACCCCATACACCGCCACGCGCCCACGCTCGACGAGCAGTCCACGGAGATGGAGATGTTCGAGACGGGCATCAAGGTCGTAGACCTCATACAGCCCTTCCTCCGCGGCGGCAAAATCGGACTCTTCGGCGGCGCGGGCGTCGGCAAGACCGTGCTCATCATGGAGCTGATTAACAACGTCGCCATGAAGCACTCGGGCTTCTCTGTCTTCGCGGGCGTCGGCGAGCGCACGCGCGAGGGCAACGACCTCTTGCGCGAGATGGTCGAGTCGCAGGTCATCCAGTACGGCGAGAACTTCAACAAGCACTTCGAGGAGACCGGCGAGTTCGACATGACGAAGGTGGACATGAACACCATCGGCAACTCGAAGGTCGCGCTCGTCTACGGGCAGATGACCGAGCCGCCGGGCGCGCGCCTGCGCGTCGCGCTCTCGGGCCTGACGGTCGCCGAATATTTCCGCGACCAGGGACTCGACGTGCTCCTCTTCGTGGACAACATCTTCCGCTTCACGCAGGCGGGCTCGGAAGTGTCGGCGCTGTTGGGCCGCATGCCTTCCGCGGTCGGCTACCAGCCGAACCTCGCGACCGAGATGGGCGAGCTACAGGAGCGCATCACCTCTACGCGCACCGGCTCCATCACCTCGATTCAGGCCGTCTACGTCCCCGCGGACGACTACACAGACCCCGCGCCCGCGACCACGTTCGCGCACCTCGACGCCGTCACCGCGCTCTCGCGCCAGATAGTCGAGCTGGGGATTTACCCGGCGGTTGACCCGCTCACTTCCAGCTCGCGCATCCTCGACCCGCGCATCGTCGGCGAAGACCACTACCGCACGGCGCAGTCTGTGAAGCAGATACTCCAGCGCTACAAAGACCTTCAGGACATCATCGCCATCCTCGGCCTCGACGAGCTTTCGGAAGAGGACAAGCTCGTCGTCTCGCGCGCGCGGAAGGTGCAGCGCTTCTTCTCGCAGCCCTTCTTCGTCGCGCAGCAGTTCACGGGCATGGAGGGCAAGTACGTCCCCATCGCCGAGACCATACGCGGCTTCCAGGAGATCATCGACGGCAAGCACGACGACCTCCCCGAGCAGGCATTCTACATGGTCGGCACAATCGAAGAGGCCCGCGAGCGCGGCGAGCGCCTCGCGGCACAGGGCTAACAAGGAAGTGATGAGTGACGAGAAGAAGCTGTTGGCTGTTAGCTATTAGCCGTTAGCCAAAGACGGAAAGCTAAAAGCCAACAGCTAACAGCTAACAGCCCTCTCATCACTCATCACTAAAACAGACATGCCACTTCAACTCGATGTCATAACGCCCGAGCGTCGGCTCCTGTCGGAGCAGGTGGACGCGGCGACCGTGCCGGGGCTCGGCGGCGAGCTCGGGATTCTGCCGGGCCACACGCCGCTCATCTCGCAGCTAAAGACGGGCGTGCTCTCGTACACGCAGGGCGCGACGACGCGCCGCCTACTCGTCTCCGGCGGCTTCGTTGAAATCAACGACGACCGCGTCTCCGTCCTCGCAGACTTCGCGGAGTTCCCCGAAGAGGTTGACGCCGCGCGCGCGCGTCTCGAACGCGACGAGGCCGAGAAGCAGCTTGCCGCCTTCACGGGCACGCCCGAAGAGCTGGCCAAAGTCAGCAGCCAACTCGACCGCGCGGGCGCTCGCCTCCAACTCGCCTCCACGAGCGAAGTGCCGCGCTAAAACTTCATACCTCTTCGCCGGGAGCGCGGGCATCCCTGCCCGCCTTGAGCGCGAGAGCGCGAAGACTAAGAAGCGCCTTCATTCAACCTTGAATGAAGGCGCTTCGATATTAAGCGTGCAGTCGCACGCTTTGGCGGGCAGGATGCCCGCGCTCCCGGCGAGTAGTTGCGCCCTCTCTTTGACGCAAAATTTTCACCCCTTTTTGTGTTTCATGCTTGCAACATTTGCCCGCCCGTGGCATAATGTCGCTCACAACGTCGGCCGCGAGTCAGGCCACAGCAGACAAGGGGAAACGGATGTCACAGGCAGCGCCTGAAGTTATAAAAAACTCGGTCGAGGTGCCGCGCGAGATTTCGGGCGCGGCGACGACGGAAGACCAGCTCGTCGAATCTTCCCTGCGCCCGCGCTCGCTCGAAGAGTACGTCGGGCAGCCGAAGATCACGACGAACCTCAAAATCTTCCTGCGCGCGGCCAAGGCGCGGCGCGAGGCTCTCGACCACGTGCTCTTCTTCGGCCCGCCGGGCCTCGGCAAGACGACGCTCTCGCAGATAATCGCCGCGGAGATGGACGCGCCCTTGAAGTCCGTCAGCGCCCCGGCAATCGAGCGCGGCGGCGACCTCGCGGCCGTGCTGACGAACCTACAGGAGGGCGAAGTCCTCTTCATCGACGAGATTCACCGGCTCAAGCCGCAGATAGAGGAAGTGCTCTACCCGGCGATGGAGGACTACCAGCTCGACATAATGATCGGGCAGGGCACGGCCGCGCGCTCCATCAAGCTCGAACTACCCAAGTTCACCTTAGTCGGCGCGACGACGCGCGCGGGGCTCATCACCGCGCCCTTGCGCGGGCGCTTCGGGATAGTCTTCCACTTAGATTTTTACCCGCAGAAAGACCTTGAGATTATCGTCCACCGCTCGGCCGAGATTCTGGGCGTGGAGATGGAGGCGACGGGCGCGTCGGAGATTGCGCGCCGCTCGCGCGGGACTCCGCGCATAGCGAACCGTCTGCTCAGGCGCGTGCGCGACTTCGCCGAAGTCGAGTACGACGGGCGCGTCACGCGCGAGGTCGCGCGGCGCGCGCTCGACGAGATGGAGGTGGACAAGTTCGGGCTCGACGAGATAGACCGCAAGGTCTTGACGACCATCATAGAGAAGTTCGACGGCGGCCCCGTCGGCGTCGGCACTATCTCCGCATCCATCAGCGAGGAGCGCGAATCAATCGAAGAGATAATCGAGCCTTATCTGATTCAGATAGGCTTCCTCAACCGCACGCCGCGCGGGCGCATGTGCACGCCCGCCGCGTACAAGCACATGGGCTTCACGCCGCCGAAGCGGTAGGAAAGCTGTCGGCTATTAGCTTTTAGCTTAATGCGGAGAGGATGAGGACAAACGGGCGAGTTGTTACCGGCTGAGAGCTAACAGCCGACAGCTAATAGCTAACGGCTCAAAAGAATTTCGGCCCCCGCAAAGGGTCGAAAGGCGCGGGGCGGGTGGGCGTTGACGGATCGGGAGCCGTTGTCGCTCGGCCCGCCCCGGTGCATTTTACGGGGTCGGAGGTTTGGGCGGCGTCGGGTCCGGCTTGAAGACGAGCGTGACGTTGACGACGTGCTTCGACGGGTCGGGCACGGCCTTGCCTTCTATCTTCATCGGGGGGAGCGGGCGGCCCGCGCGCAGCGACTCGCGCTGGAACTCCAGGATGTTCTTCTTGAGGAACTGGTCGGGGTATCCGTCGTCGTAAACGTCGCCGTGGAGTATGGCCCAGCGCCCGCGTATGTTGTTCGCGTCCGCCTCGGAGAGCCCCTCGATGAACAGGTCGCCCATGCGGTACTGCGCGCCCTCTTCGACCCGAAAGCGGTATGCGACCGTGCGGTTCGTGTCGTCAAACTCGCGCGCGGCCTGCACGCGCGCGTTCAGGTAGCCCTTGCGCCCCAGAACCCTCCGCACCGACGCGAGCCCCTTCTCTATCTTGGCGACGTTCGCGACCTCGCGCGCCCGCATCCCGAGCGCGGCGTCCAGCTCCTGCGCGGTCAACGCCTGCGTCCCCTCCCAGGCGGCCTTGTCCCAGACGTATATCGAGCCCTCGTCCACCTGCATCGAGACGGCGAGCCCCTTCTCGCATTCGTCCGTGCTCTCCGGCTTCGCCTTCGGCGGGCCGAAGCTCGCGCGCAGGTAGCCGCGCTCGCCGTAGAGCGGGACGAGGTTGCTCTCGACGAAGCCGAGTACGAAGGCGCGCGAGTAGTCGTTGTCGAAGATGCCGCCGGACTTCTGCACGAGCAACTCTTCGCTCAGCGCGCGCGCGCCCTGATAGTTGACCTTGCAGACGCGCAGGCCCGACCCCTTGACGCCGAAGAGGTGTTCGACCTTGTGCGTCGAAGGGTCTTCGGAGAAGTCGTAGTGGACGGTGCCCTCTATCTTGCGCTCGCGCAGCAAGTCCTGAAGCGCCTGCTTTATCTGCTCGGTGACGTTGCCGCCCTCGGGCGCCGTGCCGTCGAAGGCCGGGACTCTGCGCCTGATGGCGTCGCGAAGCTCCTCGTCCGTGAACCAGACGAAGTTGTCGAAGGCGACGGGCATCGCCCACGTCTGCTCGGCCACGGTGAAGGTGACGACGGCCTTGTCGGTCGTCCCCTTTATGCTGTAGTCGAGGCTCTTGAAGAGACCGGACTGAAGGAGCCGGTTCGCGACGGCGTCCAGCTCGTCGATGCTCACGCTCTGCCCCGTCTTCAAGCCGGACTTCTCAAGCGCCTCTTCCTGCTTGACGCGCTCCAACCCCTTGAACTCGATTCTTTCCAGCTTGACCACGTGCTGCCCGTCCTGCCGCGCGAGCGCGGGCGTCGCGTGTAGAACGAACAATAAGAGCGCCGCGGCGGCGAGAGCACACGCGGACGCGTAGGACGGACGGGCGCGTTGAGGGACAGGCAAAGACACGACTCTTCTCCGTTGGCCTATGAGTTCTTCAGGGGAGCGCGAGTATTTTAACAGCTTGACGCCGCCGCCCGAAACCGAGCCAGCGCGCCGTGCGTCGAGTAACGCGACACTCAGGCTTACAGCGGCGGCTCACTTGAACGTGCCTCTAAAGCCGGGAGCGCGGGCATCCCTGCCCGCCAAAGCGTGCCGGAGCACGCTTCAAGTCTTACTCCTCATCGTAGCCTTGAGTTAAAGCGTCACTCAGTCTTCGCGCTTCGCGCTCAATGCGGGCAGGGACGCCCGCGCTCCCGGCGATAAGTCGAAACCGAATGAGCGCCGCTTTAGTATCGCGTTACTTGAGCCGGGAGTCGAGATTGCAGGCTTCTACGCTTTCGCCTCGCGTATGCGCGCGCGCATTTCGCGGACTGCTTCGGAGATCCCGGTGAGGACTGCGCGGGCGATGACGTTGTGGCCGATGTTGAACTCTGTGATTTCGGGGATGGCCGCGACCTCGCCGACGTTGCGGTAAGTGAGCCCGTGACCGGCGGCGACGTGCAGGCCGTACTGCGCGGCGAGCGTCGCGGCCTCGCGCAGTCTTTGAAGCTCCGCTGCGGCGCGCGCACGCCCCTCGGAGTGTACCGCGCGCGCGCCGAGCATCGCCTCGGCGTAGGCGGCCGTGCATAGCTCTACCTGCTGCGCGCCCGCGTTGTGCGCGGCCTCTATCTGTCGCGCGTCGGGGTCGATGAAGATGCTCACGAAGAGTCCGCCGTCGCGCAAGGAGTCAATCGCGCGCCTGACGGTGTCGAAGTTCGCGGCGGTGTCTAAGCCGCCTTCGGTCGTTATCTCGTTCGGCTTCTCGGCGACGAGCGAGACGGCGTCGGGGCGCGTGTCCGTGGCTATCCGAACCATCTCGTCGGTCGCGGCCATCTCGACGTTGAGGTACGTGGCGACGACGCGGCGCAGGGTGTAAATGTCCTCGTCCTGTATGTGCCGACGGTCGCCGCGCAGGTGAACCGTGATGCCGTCCGCGCCCGCCTCCTCGCACATCAACGCGGCCGCCACGACGCTCGGCTCCGGCGCGCGCCTCGCCTGCCTGACGGTCGCCACGTGGTCGATATTTACGTTGAGTCTCGCTGTCATGATTCAGATACTTCTTTCTCCGAATCCACGTCCGGTAACGCGTCTCGGCCGCTCCGTCTCAACCTTCTTCACGACCCACTCGCTTAAATTCTCTGCCCGGCGAGTTCGGGGGATACGTCGCTTTCGATTGCGTCGCCGTCCTCGGTTATCTGCCTTCGGTCTTTGACGCGCGCGGCGGCGGCGCGCGCGCGTTTGACGGCTTCGTCGTAGAGGCCGCGCGAGGCGTTGCGTTTGACCTCGCGGAGTTCGGCGAAGCCCTGGAGGCCGGTCTTGAAGCTGACCGAGCCGCCCGCAACGTCGTTCCAGCGGACGGGGTATTCGAGCATCCTGAGCCCCGCTCGGTGCGCGATGAATAGAAGTTCCACGTCGAAGCCGAAGCGGTCTATGAGCGCGCCCTCGACGACCGCGCGGCACACGTCCATTCGGAACGCCTTGAAGCCGCACTGCGTGTCCTTGAAGGGGAGGCCCGTGGCGAGCCGCATCAGGCGGTTGAAGACGCGGCCGCTCTGCTCGCGCGCCCACGGCTGGTGCGTGCCGATGAGCTTCCGGTCGAGCGCGCGCGAGCCGAAGACTATGTCGTACTGCCCCGAGCGTATCGGCTCGACGAGCTTCGGAGTCTCCGTGACGGGCATCGAGAGGTCTGCGTCGAAGAAGGCGGCGACGTTGTTGCGCGCTTCGAGCAGCCCGGCGCGGACGGCGCCGCCCTTGCCCTTGTTCGGCTCGACGCGTATGACGCGGCCCTCTGAGCGGCGGCGCGGGTGCGCGGCGATGGTCTCTTCGGAGACGGCCGCGGTGTCGTCCTTCGAGCCGTCGTCGACGACGATTATCTCGCCGCCCCCCGGCTGCTCGTCGAGGTAGGAGAGGACTTCGCGCAGCGTCTTCGCGATGCGCGCCGACTCGTTGTAAGCGGGGATAATGATGGAGAGAGCTGAAGGCATCTGTTAACGCGACTCTTTCTGAATGGCCGGGACACGAGTTATACGCGGAGGCGCGCGCGCGCGTTCCCTCGCCCGCGTCAGCCCGAGTCCGGCGCAGCAATATAGCACACGGAAAGGCGCGGACGCCCGCCCCCGCCCGCGAAACTCTTGTCACCTTTTTCGGCTCGTTTCGTGCGATTTGGTGAGTAAATCTCTACGCCCCGCGGGCGCCGAGTTGCGGCCGCGGGCGCGCGCGGTGTTAGAATCTTTAGAGAGCCCCAGGGACACACAGGCGCAGTCGAAAGGTTTTCGGAGCCAGGCATGACAAGCAGGACGTTCGGACGCTTTACAGCGGCGGCAATCGTCGTCGCCGCTACACTCGTCGGCGGCATCTACGGGAAGCGCGTCTTCAGCCGTCAGGCGGAGGACGGCGGCGCGGGCGCGCGGCACATCGAGTCGGCCTACACGGAGGCGCTCTCGGTCATCTCGGAGAACTACGTCGAGACGGTGGACTACGAGAAGGCCAACGAGGCGGCCATTCAGGGCATGCTCTGGACGCTCGACCCGCACTCGAACTTCTTCGGCCCGGAAGAGTACCGGCGGCTCATGCAGGATCAGGAGTCGCGCTTCACGGGGATAGGCGTCTCGATACTCCGGCACCGCGACGGCGTCTACGTGCAGACGCCCATACAGGGCACGCCCGCGGCGAAGGCGGGCCTGCGCTTCGGCGACCGCATCGTCGAAGTTGACGGCAAGGACGCGCGCGACTGGACTACGCCGCAGGTGTCGAAGGCCGTGCGCGGCCCCGAAGGCGAGCCGGTCTCAATCAAGGTCGAGCGCGCGGGCAACCAGTCGCCGCTCTACTTCACGATAAGGCGCGGCAGCGTCCCGCAGCCTTCGATAAGAAACTCCTTCATGATACGCCCCGGCGTCGGCTACGTCGGCCTGACGGGCGGCTTCACGCAGACGACCGCGGACGAGCTCGCCTCCTCGCTCGAACAACTGAGCGGTCAGGGCATGCAGCAGTTAGTCCTGGACCTTCGCAACAACCCCGGCGGCCTCTTAGACCAGGCCATCAAGGTCGTGAGCCACTTCGTCCCGCGCGGCAAGGCCGTGGTCTCCGTGCGCGCGCGCGACGACGGCGAGACGCGCGAGTACAAGAATACCCTCTTCGACCCCGTCAACTACCCGCTCGTCGTCCTGGTCAACGGCGGCTCGGCCTCCGCGTCCGAGATAGTCGCGGGCGCGTTGCAGGATCACGGCCGCGCAATCGTCGTCGGCGAGACGACGTTCGGCAAGGGGCTCGTGCAGAGGGTCTTCAACCTGCCGTACGGCGCGGGCCTGACCTTGACGACGGCGAAGTACTACACGCCCTACGGCCGGCTCATCCAGCGCTCCTACGCGGGCGGCTCGCTCTACGACTACTACACGCACCGCGGCCCCGCGGCCGACGCGCAGACGCCTAAGTCCCCGGTGGGCATCGGGCCGGGCGAGCCCGTAGGCGTACCCACGCCGACTCCGAAGCCGACGCCGAAGCTCACGCCCTCGGGGCCGCCCGTGACTACGGCGGGCGGGCGCGTCTTCTACGGCGGCGGCGGCATCACGCCCGACTACGAGGTGAAGCCTCTCGATGTCGGCTCGACCGCGCGGGCGCGCGTGTACGAGGAGGCCTTCTACTTCTCGCGCCAACTCGTGGGCGGTCAAATCGTGGGGCTCGAAAGTTACCGCGTCAACGCCGAGCCGCAGTTCGGGCGGGCCGCGCGCGCCACGGACTTCCAGATAAACGACAAGGTCATGGATGCCTTCCGCGACTTCGTCAAGCGCGACCCCGCGGCCGGGCTCACCCCCGCGCAGCTCGCGCGCGAGGACGAGTACGCGCGCACGCGCATACGCGAGAACCTCGTCAACGCGTCCCACGGCGGCGACGCCGCCACGCGCTACCTACTTGAGAGCGACCCGCAGCTCCTGCGCTCGCTCGACCTCTTACCCGAAGCTAAGACGCTCGCGGAGAACGTCAACCGCCAGCGGCCGTCGGAATGAGAGTCTCAAATTTAGAGTCGCCGATTTAAAGCACGAGGGGGAAGGATGGGTAGCGTTCGAGGGTCGTCGGCGGTCGAGGAAGCGCCCGAACACACGAAGCTTGAGACGAGTGAAGCGCCCGCGCCCGTCGCGAAGACGGCGGGCGCTTCGCACGTCGGGGGCGCGGCGGCGTCCGCGCGGGCGTCGAGGCTGCCGGCGGCGCTGCGCGCGCTGAGGCACCGCAACTATCAACTCTTCTTCTTCGGCCAGCTCGTCTCTCTCACCGGCACGTGGATGCAGTCGGTCGCGCAGTCGTGGCTGATATACAGACTGACGGGCTCGGCCGTGCTGCTCGGCCTCGTGGGCTTCGCCTCGCAGATTCCGGTCTTCCTGCTCGCGCCCGTCGGCGGCGCGGTCGCAGACCGCTACGGGCGGCACCGCATACTCGTCACGACGCAGACCGTCGCGATGCTGCTCGCCTTCGTGCTCGCGGGCCTCACGCTCTCGGGCCGCATAGAGGAGTGGCACGTCTTCGCGCTCGCCGCGTGCTTAGGCGTTGCTAACGCGTTCGACATCCCCGCGCGCCAGGCCTTCGTCGCCGACATGGTCGGGCGCCAGATTCTGCACGGCGGCGCGAGCGGGCTCGGGCTGCTGATGGGCGCGTCGGGCGTGGGCGCTCTCGCGGGCGCTTTGAGCCTCGCGGCGCGCGGCGGGCTCAAAGGGCTCGGGCGCTGGGTCGCGTTCTCGTCGGCGGGCTTCGGCGCGAGCGTCATACTCTTTTCGCTGTCGCGCTCTTTCTGGCTCTCGGCGGCGCTGCTCCTGCCCGCGGGCTTCTCGATGATGATAGAGATGGCCTCGTCGAACACCTTGATTCAGGCGATGGTGCCGGACGCCCTGCGCGGGCGCGTGATGGCCGTCTACTCGATGATGTTCATGGGCATGGCCCCGATTGGCGCATTGCTCGCGGGCGCGCTCGCGCAACGCTTGGGCGCTCCGAACACGGTGGCGCTCGGCGGCGCGGTCTGCATACTCGGCGCGATAGTCTTCGGCCTGCGGCTGCCCGCGCTTCGCGCGGAGGCGCGCGAGATAATCGTCGCGCTTCAGATGGCCGGCGGCGACCCGCCCGAAGAGATGACGACGGGCGAGTACACGGCGCTCGCGCCGGGTAAGAGTTAAGCAGTAAGGCACGACCTGTCCCTGGGAGCGCGGGCATCCCTGCCCGCCATGAGCGCTAAAGCGCGAAGACTAAGAAGCGCCTTCATTCAATCTGGAATGAAGGCGCTTCTGTGCTAAGCGTGCTCGCGCACGCTTAGGCGGGTAGGGATGCCCGCGCTCCCAGGGAAGGGGCGCGTTTACCTGTCCGCGCTCGGCGCGGCGCGGCGTCGCCTGTTGGGCCGCGTCTGTTTGGGCGAGCCGAGGAGGGGCTCCGTGCGGCCGTCGGCGAGGGCGCGGCCTTCGCCGACGCTTCTAACTTCGACGACGAACTTCGTGCGGCGCGTGACGCCCGCGAGCATCTTTCGTAGCGTGTCTTCGTCGAGCGCCGAGTCGGAAACGCCGTACGCGCGAAGCTCGCCGCGCAGGCGCGCGGGCGTGTTCGTGCCGCGGTCGTACACGTCCGGGTATATGTAGAGCGTGCCGCCCTCCACGACGAGCGTGTCGTAGTTGATGTCGAACTCCAGAGGCTCTTCGAGCGCCGCGACGAGCGTCTTCGAGC
>Ga0126311_10000866_pt1 | contig 14146 bp, 13 predicted proteins | sample Plot61_FD_92539 | JGI IMG/M metagenome (GOLD analysis project Ga0126311, IMG submission 92539) | Serpentine soil microbial communities from UC McLaughlin Reserve, CA, USA - Plot61 | ecosystem: Environmental > Terrestrial > Soil > Grasslands | place: USA: UC McLaughlin Reserve, Lake County...
ACCGGGGAGTCGCGCGGCATGGCGACGGCGGCGCTGGCGTGCCTGTCGCTCGACGTGGAGGAGTGGGGTAAGGCGCGGGAGCGCGCGGGCCGCCTCGAATGGCTCGTGCGGCCGGAAGAATTTGCGGAAGACTGAAGACCCCTTATCGAAACTTTAGAGGTCAGTGCCGACCCGGCGCGGCCCCCTCTACGAGCGGCGGGCCTTCGGGCTCGCCCCCCGCGCCGCGCCCACGCCTTCGATAGTCGGCGCTCAGACGACGCAGCGTCGAATGAACCTCCAGCACTACCTCCGCGCGCTCGCCCGCGTCGAAGTGAGTGACTCGAAGAACGTCCGGGAATCTTTAACACGACCATGAACAGTTACAGCGCCGTTCAATCGGGCGCGACTCCTCCCTGGGAGCGCGGGCATCCCTGCCCGCCATGAGCGCTAGAGCGCGAAGACTGAGAAGCGCCGACACTCAGGTGTTGAGTGTCGGCGCTTCTTCTTATTCGCGCTGACGCGCTCAATGCGGGCAGGGATGCCCGCGCTCCCGGCTTTAAGAGTCGCATTCATCTGCACGCCGCTATAAGTACTCCTCAAGCTTGTTCTAAATAAGGCCGTGGCCCCGCGGACTTTGAATACGCGGGGCCACGGCATTTTCTTACCGGCGGCCCCCGAATTATTAACATCAATTTAGGACTCAGTTCAGACGGATGTAACACCGCTCGTGCATCCTTCTAATTTCTTAAAACCCTTGAAAGAGGAGCCGGCCCCCTTGAATGACACTTCTAAATCCCCGCGCGCGACACTCGCGCTCTCAATCGTCTCCTGTCTACTGTTCGTCGCCGGTTGCAGCGGTCAGGGCGGCGGCGGCACCGCGGCGGGGCCGGGCGGCGTGCGCCTTCAGGGCGCGGGCGCGACCTTCCCCAACCCGCTCTACCAGAAGTGGCTGAGCGAGTACGGCAAGGCGCACGCCGACATCAAGATTGATTATCAATCAATAGGCTCCGGCGGCGGCATCAAACAGATAAAAGAGCAGACCGTGGACTTCGGCGCGTCCGACGCGCCAATGAAGGACGACGACCTGAAGAGCGCGCCCGGCGAGTTGCTCCACATCCCGACAGTACTCGGCGCGGTCGTCATCACTTACAACCTACAGGGCGTCGCGCAACCCCTGCGCTTCTCGCCCGCAGTCGTCGCCGACATCTTCCTCGGCAAGATAAAGCGCTGGGACGACGCGGCGCTCAAGACGGACAACCCCGGCGTGAGCTTCCCGGCCGCCGACATCACGGTCGTACACCGCTCCGACGGCAGCGGCACCAGCGCCGTCTTCACCGATTATCTTTCCAAGGTCAGCCCCGAGTGGAAGGAGAAGGTGGGCGCGGGCACTTCGCCGAGTTGGCCCGTGGGTCAGGGCGGCAAGGGCAACGAGGGCGTGACGGGGATGGTCAAGCAGCAGCCGAACTCGGTCGGCTACGTGGAGCTGGCGTACGCGACACAGAACAGGCTCCCGGCAGCCCTGATTAAGAACGCCTCCGGCAACTTCGTCGAGCCCGGCTTAGACGCCCTGACGGCCGCGGCCTCCGAGTCTCTGCCGGCGACGCCCGAAGACCTGCGCGTCTCCATTACGAACGCGGGCGGCACGTCGGCCTACCCGATTTCGAGCTACACGTACATACTCGCCTACAAAGACCAGAAGGACGCCGCAAAGGGCAAGGCGCTCGTGGACTTCCTCTGGTGGGCGATACACGACGGCGAGGGCTTCGCAAAGGACTTGCAGTACGCGCCGCTGCCCGCCGACATCGTCAAGCGCGCCGAGGTAAAGCTCAACTCGATAACGTCGGGCGGCAAGCCGCTTCGGTAAAAGTTATAAGTGATAAGAAAGAAAGACGCGCGCCAGCTTCTCTTATCACTTATCACTCATCACTTATCACTGCTTTCTTATGTCTAATCCCGCGCCGACATCGCCGAGCCCCGCGTCAGAGTACGGCGCGCGCTTCCGCTCGTGGGACTGGCGGCGCGCTCTCTCGCCCACGGGCAACTTCGGCGACGCCGTGTTCCGCGCGACGCTCTTCTGCTGCGCGCTCCTGCTCGTCCTGATAGTCGGCGCGATGTTCTTCGAGATAGGTTCGAACGCGGGGCTCTCGCTCTCGCAGTTCGGGCTCTCGTTCCTGACCGGGCGCGAGTGGGACCCGATTCAGGGGGAGTTCGGCGCGCTCCCGTTCGTCTACGGCACAATCGTCTCGTCGCTCCTGGCGCTGGCTCTAGCAGTGCCCGTGTCGCTCGGCATCGCGGTCTTCCTCGTGGAACAGGCCCCGCGCGCGCTCGCGCGGCCGTCGGCCTTCCTCGTCGAGTTGCTCGCCGCGATACCCTCGGTCGTATACGGGCTCTGGGGCATCTTCGTCCTCGCGCCCTTCCTGCGCGAGCACGTCGGCCCGCCCTTGCAGAAGTGGCTGGGCTGGCTCCCCTTCTTCCAGGGGACTGTGACGGGGATAGGTCTGTTCACCGGCGGCGTCATTCTGGCCATCATGGTGACGCCCATCATCACGGCCGTCGTGCGGGACGTGCTCGCGGCCGTGCCCGTCTCGCAGCGCGAGGCCGCGCTCGCCCTGGGCGCGACGAAGTGGGAGACGACCAGAATCGTTTTGGCGAACGGAGCGCCCGGCATCGCGGGCGCTATCATCTTGGGACTCGGGCGCGCGGTCGGCGAGACGATGGCCGTGACGATGGTCATAGGCAACCGGCCCGTCATCTCGGCCTCGCTGTTCGAGCCGAGCTACACCGTCGCCTCCGTCATCGCGAACGAGTTCACAGAGGCGACGGGCGACCTGTACCTGAGCGCGCTCGTCGAACTCGGCCTCGTGCTCTTCCTCGTCACCTTCGTCATCAACGGGGCCGCGAGACTCCTGGTGTGGAGCGTGACGCGCGGCACGAGCGGCGTGGCCAGAGCTTAGGGGTTTGAGACGGGTATGAGTGCTTCGACTCAGGGCAGGGGGAGCGCGGGGCGGCGCGTCGTCAACACCGTGATGACGACGCTCACGGCCGCGTGCGCCCTCCTCGGGGTCGTCATACTGCTCTTGATACTCGGCTACATCGCATGGCGCGGACTCTCTTCCATCAGCATAGAATTTCTGACCGACACGCCGAAGCCCGTCGGCGAGGGCGGCGGAATCGGCAACGCGATCCTCGGCACGCTCATACTGCTCGCGCTCGCGTCGGTCATCGGCCTGCCGCTCGGCATCGCCGCGGGAGTCTACCTCTCGGAGTTCGGCCGCGGCTGGTTCGCGGGGGTGGTGCGCTTCATCGCGGACACCCTGACGGGCGTGCCTTCCATCGTCACGGGCGTCTTCGTCTACACGCTCGTCGTCATCCCGGCGAGACACTTCTCCGCGCTCGCGGGCGGCATCGCGCTCGGGATAATCATGATCCCGATCGTGACGCGCACGACCGAGGAGATGCTCCGGCTCGTCCCCGCGTCTCTGCGAGAGGGCGCGCTCGCGCTCGGCGCGCCGCAGTGGCGTGTGACGACGGGCGTCGTGATGGCCTTCATAGGCCCCTCGGGCTGCGGCAAGTCCACCTTCCTGCGCGCGCTCAACCGGATGAACGACACGATTCCGGGGACGCGCGCCGAGGGCGAAGTGCTGATAGACGGCGGGGACGTTTACGCGCCGGGCACGGACGTTGTTGAATTGCGGCGCAAGGTCGGGATGGTCTTCCAGAAGTCGAACCCGTTCCCCAAATCCATCTTCGACAACGTCGCCTACGGGCTGCGCATCAACCGTCTGACGGGCTCGAAGTCGGAGCTTCAAGGCCGCGTCGAGGAGGCGCTCAAGGACGCGGCGCTCTGGTCGGAGGTGAAAGACCGGCTGAAGTCTTCGGCGCTCGGGCTCTCGGGCGGGCAGCAGCAGCGCCTCTGCATCGCGCGCGCCCTCGCCGTGCGGCCCGAAGTCGTGCTGATGGACGAGCCGGCGTCGGCCTTAGACCCCATCGCGACGCAGAAGATAGAGGAGCTGATAGTCGAGCTGAAGCGGCAGTACACCATCGTCATCGTCACGCACAACATGCAGCAGGCCGCCCGCGTCTCCGACCGCACGGCCTTCTTCTGGCTCGGCAAGCTCGTCGAGGTCAACGACACGGAGAAGATGTTCACCAACCCCGACGAGAAGCTTACAGAGGACTACATCACGGGGCGGTTCGGGTGAGGAGAGCTTACGGCTTCGGAGGAGTTTCGAAGATGGATCACCACAGGCGTTTAGACTCCGAGTTGGACGTACTGCGCGACCGCGTGTTAGTGCTCGGCGGCGAGGCGGAGACCGCACTCGCGCGCTCGATGTACGCGCTAACGGAGCGCGACAGCGCGGCGGCGCGCGAGGTGCTCGAAGGCGACGACGCGATAGACCGGCTCGAAGTCGAGATAGACCGCCTCTGCATAGACGTGCTCGCCCTGCGCCAGCCCGCCGCGCGCGACCTCCGGTTCGTCATCTCGGTCGCCAAGATTACGCCCATACTTGAGCGGCTGGCCGACCACGCGTGCAACATCGCGCGCGTGGCGCTCGACTTGAACGACGAGCCGCGACTCAGGAGCTTCCCGGACCCGCCGCGCATGGCCGCGTTCGCCTCCTCGATGCTGCGCGCCGCGCTCGACTCTTTCACGAAGGGGGACGCGGCCGCCGCGCGCCGCGTCATCGACCAGGACGACGAGATAGACGTGATGTACGAGCGGCTCTTCCAAGACCTGATAAGTCTCATGGTCTCCGAGCCCGCGGCCACGCCGCGCGCCGCGCGCCTGCTCTTCGTCGCCAAGCACCTTGAGCGCGTCGCCGACTACGTGACCGACATCTGCGAGCTGACGGTCTACATGACCGAGGCCGCATTCATCAAACACAGCTACTAGGAGAGATGAGTGATGAGTGATAAGTGATAAGAGAAGAAAGCGCGCGCCGTTCTTTCTCATCACTTATCACTCATCACTCATCACTTATCAATTATGAACAGACCAGTTCTCATCGTCGAAGACGAGCCGGACATCGCGGAGGGCTTGCGCTACAACTTGGAGCGCGAGGGGCTGCGCGCGCTGGTCGCCGACACGGGCGAGAAGGGGCTGGAACTCGCGCTCGACAAGGCGAGCCCGCCCGCGCTCATCCTCCTCGACCTGATGCTGCCGGGCATGTCCGGGATAGAGCTCTGCCGCCGACTCCGGCGCGAGCCCTCGACGCGCCGCACGCCCATCATCATGCTCACGGCGCGCGGCTCGGAGGGCGAGCGCGTCGCGGGGCTCGAACTCGGCGCGGACGACTACGTGACGAAGCCCTTCTCAGTGCGCGAGCTGGTCGCGCGAGTCCGCGCGGTACTGCGGCGCGCGGAGGACGCATCCTCCTCGCACTACGAAGACGAGCGCCTGCGCGTACACTTCGAAGACATGAACGTCCTCTGCGACGGCGCGGAGGTGCGCCTCACGCGCAAGGAGTTCGCGCTCCTCTCCGCGCTCGCGCGGAGGCCGGGGAGGGTCGCGACGCGCCAGCAGCTTCTCGACGAAGTCTGGGGCCAGCAGTACTACGGCGACACGCGCACGCTCGACGTACACATACGACGCCTGCGCTCAAAGCTCGGCGCGTGCGGCGACTCGATAGAGACGGTCGTCGGCGTCGGCTACCGCTTCGTCGGCTGTTCCGCCAAAGCCGAAGGCCGGCGCGGGGCCGCGGCCGAGTCGTAGGAAGTCGAGCGCCGCCTGAAAGAGTCATGCCTTCCGGCGCAACGACCGCGCGCGCAGGCGACCGTGACTGTGACGGTGACGGCCGCGCAGTCAGGCGCTATAGTCAACACCGCCGCGGTCTCCTCGGGCGGGCCGCGCCGCTGAAACACAACATGCGAAAAATCATTCTGGCCTTGGTCTGGTTCTGCGCCGCGCCTTCGATGGTCGCGGCGCAGGAGAGCGAGTTGAAGATTCCGTCGGAGGCCGCGCCTTTTGTCGAGAGGGGGACGAAGGCAATCGCCCTCGAAGCCGCGGACTTGAACGGCGACGGCACGCAGGACTTCGTTCTCGTGCTTGAAAAAGAGAACCCGGAATTGGATGACGACGACCTGCCCGTCAACCAGCGCCCGCTCCTGATTCTGCTGCGCGCGGCCGACGGCAGGCTCGGCCTGGCGAAGCGTAACGAGCGGATAGTTATGTGCTCGAAGTGCGGCGGCGTCTTCGGCGACCCGTTCGAGGGCGTCACGGCCGGGCGCAACACTTTCACGGTCGAACATTACGGCGGAAGCGCTTGGCGCTGGAAGTTCAGTTACAAATTCAACTACTCGCGGGTTGATAAAACGTGGCAGCTTGTCCGCGCCGAAGAGTTGAGCTACCACACCTCCGACCCAAACAAAGTCAAGACCAAAATCCGCACGCCGCCGAAAGACTTCGGGAAGATAGACGTGGGCGACTTCGACCCGGAGAACTATTTGAAGAAGGCCGCGAGACGGAAGCGATGACCGCGGTGACCCGTGAAGTTAGTCCTACTCGCCACGGCCGGCGTACAGGTTCTTCGTACCGGTCGCCGTCGAGTCTCGCGCCAAAGGCCGGTCTGAGTTTTGCAGGACGGGGTGGGCGCGCAGGTCGTTCGTTATGAGGTAGTCCGAGGGGGGCGGGTTCCGGTCGATGTCGGCGAGCTGCTGTTCAAGGTAGGTTTGAAATGTCGGAGAGTTGTCGGAGGAGATGCTGTTGCGCCTTTCTTCTATCGCCACGCGCGCCGTGACGCCGCTCCCCGCGAAGAAATCGAGCACGGTCGAGCCGGGGTGGGAGAGCGCCCTGACGAGCCTTTGAATGACGGCGCGCGGCTTTTGCGTCGGGTGGCCCACCCTCTCTTTCGAGTTCCCGCTGAGGCGCGGCATCCGCCAGACGTTGGTCGGGTTGCGCCCCTTCTCGACGCTGTCCGCCCTCAGCCGCCTGTCCTTCGAGTACGCCCTCTTGGTCTCCTCGTCGTAGGGCTCACGCACGGCGTCGAGGTCGAAGTAGTATTTTTCGGTCTTGCCGAACCAAGCTATCTCCTCGTGCCTGTTGGCGAAGAACCTCTGGGCGCTCATGCCGTTGGGGTAGTTCCAGATTATGAGGTTGACGAGCCGCATCGGGCTGTGGACACGCAGGTGGGATATGACGGTCAGCAGGTCTCCGCTCCCGGCCTCGGCCTGAAATTGCAGCCCGCCGAAGATGGCCATGTTGCCGGTAGGGGCCAAAACCCTCTCGGCCTCTTTCAGCCACTCCGCGGCCCACCCCACGTAGTCCTTATGGCTGTCCCACTCCGCGAGCCGGATGTTATAAGGCGGGTCGCAGACGATTAACTGAATCGAGCCGTCCGGGATTTCCGACAACAACTCAAGGCAGTCGCGGCCGAGCACCGCGTGGACGGTTCTGTCCGGCACTTCGCCGGATACGTGCCCGTGCGAAGAGTGCTCCCGCCCCGACTTTCTGAGGGCGTTGACGCCGATGTGGCCGGCGTTAAAGTGCGAGCGGTTGGGCATCGGGCGGCCGCGGCCGGGTTGTGGAGTTTCAGTTCGCCTTCTTTATGATGCTGCGCAGTCGCTTCTTGACGGGGTTTCTCTTTTTGGAGAGGCCCCTGTGCCTCGTGTCGAGCATGGAGGTGAGCGTCTGGTGTCGTATGCCGAGCAGCCTGGCGGCGCGCGTGACGCTGCCGCCGGACTCCTCAAGCGCCTGCGCGATGAACTTCGCCTCGAACTCGTGGACGGCGCTGAAGAGCGTGAAGTTCTTCTCCCTCAACTGGACGCCGGTCAGCCTGCGTATGACGACGCGCGCGCACGCGCGCAGGCGCGCGACCTCTTCGGCGTTCTGCGTGTCCTTGAGGAGACGGTCGGCGCGCCGGTAGAGGTCGTGCAGCTCGTCGGCCGAGATGGCGCGCCGCGCGCCGTGCTCCTCTATGAGCGTCAGCGCGGCTAGCCCGGCGTCCGAGACCGCGCCCGCCTCCTCGGCCAGCGAGACGGCACGGCGCATGACGTTGATGGAGTTCTCGTAGTCACCGAGCCTCGCCCACACGACGCCCTGTACGGTCAGCGCCTCGGCGAGCAGCGCGGCCTCGCCGCCCTGCTCAAGCGCGCTTATCGAGCCCGCGACCACCCGCTCGGCGTCCCTGTAGCGCCTCTCCCCCACGAGCACCTGCGCGCGCGTCACGTCCGCCTGCGCCAGATGCCCCGCGTCGCCCAGCCTCGCCAGAATCACGCCCGCGCGGTCGAGGTGCTGGTGCGCGTCGGCGTACCTGCCGAGCTTGTTGAGCAGGAAGGCGAGGTTGTTCTCGATGCTCGCGGCGAAGGGCTCGTGGCGCGCGCGCTCGTAGTGGTAGACGGCCGCCGTGAACTCGATGATGGCGCGGTCGTAGTAGTCCACGTTGCTGTCTATGTCCCCGAGCCGGCGCAGCGTCAGCCCGTGCAGGTTGTGGAAGCTGCCGCGCAGGGCGTGATTCTCGCTGTCTCTCAGCGCGCGGTCGGTATCTTTGAGGATGCCGAGCGCGCTGTGAAGCCTACCCGTCGAACACTCGACCGTGCCCCACCTGAGAAGGACTACGGCACGGCGCTCCGGGTCTGTGCCGTCCAGTTCGCCGGCGGCCTGCGTCAAGAGTATCCGCGCCTCGTCGTGCGCGCCTTCGCGCCAGTAGCACAAGGCGAGGTCGCTGCGCGCGAAGGCCGCCTTCTCCCGCTCGCCCGCCCTCTCGAAGAGCGACGCGCTCTCGCTGATGAGGTCTTTGGCGGACGCCTGCGAGCCGCGCGCCTGCTCGCTCGCGCCGAGCCAGCCCGAGAGAATGCCCGCCTTTAACAGAACCTCCGCGGCCGCCGCCTCGCCGAGCGCCTCTACGTCCGGGCGCACGCCTATCCCGCGCCAGAGTTCGCCCAGAGCGTCGCGCGCGGCCTCGTACTGGCCCCCTTGAATTAGCTCCGAAGCCGCCTGACAGCGCAGTAAGGCGCGCGCGTCCGCGGTCAAAAATGGATTGTCTAGTTCCTTCAGGCGCTCACATGCTAAAGTCATGTGAAGCAATCCTTTCTACGTGCTTCCCATTTTTTGGCAGCACGAAAAGCCCGACACGCCCCTGCACCGGCGTGACGGTCGGCGACCCCATAAGTCAATGAGGAGTGAACCAATGCTGAAGGCCCTTAGAACTTCCGTGATGCTGTTGGCGTTAGTCGGCACCGCCCATGCCGGCGATATATTTACACCGCCCGCTTTGCCGCCGCAGCCCGCCCTCGAAGGACGGCCGTCGTCGGAAGACTCTTCCACCGACGACGCGCCCGACACGCTGACGGAGATTGTGCTAGACCTGCTCGCTGTCTTGCCGTCCCTGTTCTGATTCACAAGCCGACGCCGGACGGGGGCAAGCTGCTTTCGGGCGGCTAACTATTAGTGTGTTCGTCGTGAGAGTCCGAAAGTAGAGGCGACGCCCACGAACGCAGATTAACGCCCGGTGAAGGATATTGCAATAAATTTCTGAACGCCCGAGGCGGCCCGCCCGCCCCGAAAAGCAGCTTTTCCTGCCACGGCGGGCGGGCCTTTCCGCGTCTTCTCGCGGCGGACGCCGCTTCTGTACCTGTCGCGCATAAATGCTTTACACTGCCGTGAACATTTACTGGTTCACTGTCGGGGGCGTCCGCCCGCGCCGGGTCTTGAGCCCGGCCGGTCGGCAGGCCCGCACGAATAACGCGACCGGGGGTCTGGTTTAAATTGCCTATAAAGTTTGATGCCTCGCACTCTGAAAGGGGTTGGGCACGCCGCGCGGCCGGGGGCGGCGGGCTCAAGGGCGCGATTCTCGCCGCGGGGTTGGGGAGGCGCATGGAGCCTCTGTCGGCGACGTACGTCCCGAAGCCTCTGTTCCCTCTGGGCGGGAAGGTGCCGATGGCGGAGGTCTGGCTGAGGGCGCTGGTCGAGTCGGGCGTCACGGACGTTTCGATGAACGTGTCGGTGCTGAGCGATACGGTCAGGAGGCACTTCCGCGACGGGTCGAAGTTCGGCGCACGTGTGGACTACGTGCACGAGCAGTTCCCGAGCGGCACGCTCGGCGGCGTCTGCAAGCTCGCGCTCGGCGGGGAGGCGAGGCACCTACCCGGCACGGGCGAGCCGCCTTCCATCGAGCCCTTCCGTGGCTCGACCGTCATCGCGCCGAGCGGCGACATCGTCACGAACTTCGGCGCGGAGCAGTTGGAGGAGATGCACGCGCTTCACAGGAAGACGGGCGCGGCCTTCACGATGGTCTTAGTCCCCATCCCCTGGGGGCGCAGGAAGGATTTCGGGACTGTGATTCTGGACGCGCCGGAGAAGCACGGCGGCCACATCTCGGGCTTCGGCAGAATCAAAGACTTCTTCGAGAAAGACCCCGACTCGCCGAGCAACCTGAACAACGCCTCGATATACATGATCGAGATGGAGCTTCTGAAAGTCCTCGACGCGCTGCGTACGGAGGCGCGCGTCGGAGTCCGAGACCCGTTCTACGATTTCGGCAAGCACGTCTTCCCCGCGCTCATCGGCCGTACGAACGTCGAGTCGATAGGCGAGCGCTTCCCGCTCTTCGGCGTGCAGTACGACGGGCTCTGGTTCGACGTGGGGCAGAAGCGCGACTACATAACGGTCAACGAGAGTCTGCTCGACGGCGAGCTAAACGTCCCGCTCCCTTACGAGAGGCTGCCGTGGGGCTATTTGGGTACGAACGTGGAGATGGACTTCGCGGAAGTCAACATCGAGCCGCCGGTCGTGATAGGTAACAACTGCGTCGTCGAGCCCGGCGCGACCGTCGGGCCGTACGCGGTCGTAGGCGACGGCTGGCGCATAGGGGGCGGCGCGCGCGTGCGCCACTCAATTCTGTGGGAGCGATACTCGTATTACGACGAGGAGGGCCGCGAGACCACGGCGGAGGAGCGCGAGGCCGTGGACAGGCACGTGATAGGGGGCGGCGTCACCGTCGAGCGCAGCATCGTCGCGGGCGGCGAGATAACGTCGGACGTTACGGAGCAGACGGTCGATGTGGACAACGAAGGGCGTCTGCGCGCCCTCTCGATTGACTACGTGCCCGAAGGCCCGCGCGCGTGAGCGCGGGCCTTTCGAAAAACAACGCGCCGCGCGTCGCCGACTTCGAGTAAATCTCCGTCAACTCCCCGCGAGTCGCCGGGGCGAGGCCGACTTCGGCTCGTAGTCCATGACACTGACCTGCCTGACCTCACTCGACTGCAAAATTGTGACGCGGGGAAATATGACAGTAGATGTCAGGAAGGCGCGCGCACACTCGCGCCTGATGTGCGGCCCAACGCCCGCGCACGCGAGGAGGTACTGTGCGAAAGATAATCTACTACGTCGCGACGAGCGCGGACGGCTACATCGCGCGGCCGGACGGCGGCGTCGAATGGCTCGACCGCCCGAGGCCGAAGGGCGGCTACGGCATGTCGGCGTTCTTCAAATCCATCGACACTGTTCTGATGGGGCGCGAGACTTACGAAGTGTCGCGAAGGTTCGGGCAGGAGGGCCACCCCGGCAAGAAGAACTACGTCTTCACGCGCAAGCGTCTGCGCACCCGCACGCCGAATGTCGAGTTCGTGCGCGCCCCCGTAGCAGACTTCGCGCGTCGGCTGCGCGCAGAAGAGGGGAAGGACGTTTGGCTCCTCGGCGGGGCGGCGCTCGCCGCATCGTTTCTCGACGAGGGGCAGTTGGACGAGCTCGTCATACACGTCGTCCCCGTCCTCATAGGCGAAGGCATCCCGCTCGTACGACCGCGTCGGCGCGCGACGAGTCTGTCTTTAATCTCGACGCACGCTTACGCGGACGGCGTCGTGCGCCTGCACTACTCCGCCCGAGCGCCCGCGTAGATTATTATGTCCGTCATGCGAAAGACTCTCTCTCTTACTCGCCTGCGTCGCGCTCGCCGCGTCGCCCGGTTCACACGCGCGCGCGCAAAACCCGGCCGCGTCTCGACAGAAGGCCCCGCGATTCCAGAACTACGGAGTCGCAGTCCGGCGCGGCCGCGTCACGCCGCTGGACTTGCGCAGCCACAAACTCGCGCGCCACTACCGCACGCTCCTTCGCCAACAGCAGCGCGACGAGGGCGTGAACTTCGCGGGCGGGTACACGCTCGCCTCCGTCGGCTGCGGCACGGGCTGCTCGATAACGGCCGTCATAGACGCGCGGACGGGCGAGGCTCACTTTCCCCTTGAGCTAAACGGCTGGACTGGGATAGTCGGCGACTACGACCCGCCCGAGGGCGAAGAGCCTTGGGAGTATCACGCCGACAGCAGGCTCCTGCGCGCGACGGGCCGCCCGAACGTCGGCGACCCGCGCGAAGAGCGCCACGGCCCGAGCGGAATCTACTACTACGCGTGGGACGGCACGCGCCTGCGTCAAGTCGGCTTCAACCCCGTCGGCTCCTACCCCGAGACAGACCCGCCCGCGAGATAACGCGCAAGAAGAAAGGGGCACGTCCTCCCCTGGGAGCGCGGGCATCCCTGCCCGCCTTGAGCGCCGAAGGCGCGAATAGAAAGAAGCGCCAACACTTTTCATCGAGTGTAGGCGGTTCACAGTCTTCGCGCTCTCGCGCTCAATGCGGGCAGGGATGCCCGCGCTCCCAGCTTTAGAGTCGTGTGGCCCGCGCGCTTGCGCAATCCGCCGGGAAGGAGTGTAATCTACGTAAACCTACAAGCAGGCAGGGAAGAAAGCCGTGGAGTTTTACGCCGCCCTCGTTCTCGCGCTGACGCTGGCCGCAGTCGCATGCGTCCTGTACTTCTACACGATGTTCCTCGAAGCGCGCTCGCGACAGCAGAGGAACCACATCGCGGGGCTCGAACGCGCCAACGCCGAACTCAGGCGCGAGCTGAGCGAGACGCGAACGCTTCTGGAGCGCGAGCTGGAACACAGCCGCGCGTTCTGGCCCGAGACGCTCGACGGCAGCGGCGACTTCTCGCGCAACTGACGGAGCGCACTCCCCCTCAAAACCTACTCGACCTTCGCGCGCAAGTTTATCTCGCGCGGCGCGCCGGACTCGTTTGTGACCTCGACGGGCACGCGCCACGCGAGCGTCTTTACGCGGCACACGCCCGTGTCGTCCTCGCGGCAGTAGTAGAGCGTAAGCTCCACGCGCAGTTCGACGCGCCCGCGAGCCAACCCCCTCAAATGAACCCGAAGCGGGAGGCGCACGTCCTTCGACACGTCGCTCACGCCGACGGGGTGGCTCGGGGTCGCGTCGGCGGGCACGCTTCCCGGCTTGCCGAACGTCAGGTAATCGCGGCCGTACTCCGTAAAGACCTTGTAGCGGTTCGGCGCGGCCGCGTTGAGGTGATGGCCCGCGGGCAGCGCCACGTCTATGACGAGCGCGCCGTCGTCGCCGACGGCGAGTCGTTGCTCGGGCGCGCTCAACTCCGAAGCGTTCGGCCCCGCGGACACGTCTGCCATGTACTCGCCCGCGTCCGCGTCGGGCTGCGCGGGCGGTTTGAGTCCGGTCATGACGAGGGTCTTCGTCCGCCTGGTCGAGAGGTCTACGACGCGCACGGCGTGGTTGTTCGTGTCGGCGACGTATAGCCGCCCGCGCGCGACCGACAGGCCGCCGGGCTCGTAGAAGGACGCGCGCTCGCCGTCGGCCTGACCGGGCCTCCCCGCGCCCGCGAAGGTCGAGACCTTACGCGCGCGCGGGTCGAGCGTCTTTATCTTGTGGTTGTACGTGTCGGCTATGAAGAGTCGCCCGCCTTCGAGCGCGAGGCCGAGCGGGTGTTGGAGTCGGACTTCGTCGCCCGCGCCGTCGCGGTCGCCGAACTCGAAGAGGTCTCCGCCCGCGAGCGTCCGCACCTCTTCGACGATTGACGAGAGCGACGCCGTCTCCACCTTCGCGCCTTCAGACTTCCCGCCTTCGGCCTTCGCGCCTTCCCCGAGCGTGACGGCGCGTATGACGTTCGACTCCGCGTCGGCGACGTAGAGCGTCTTGCCGTCCGACGCGAGGCCCGAAGGCTGCGCGAAGGTCGAGACCGTCTTGTCCTCGAAGTCGCCGAGCCGCTTCCCGTCGTTGCGCGCCTCGCGCCCCGTGCCCGCGAAGACCGAGACTTCGCGCGTGGTCAGGTCGAGCCTCCAAATCTGATGCGGCCCCGCCATCGCGACGTAGAGCGCGCGGCCGACGAGTTGTAAGTCCCACGGCGAACTCAGAGGCGTCGCGCGCGCGAG
>Ga0126311_10000867_pt1 | contig 14146 bp, 11 predicted proteins | sample Plot61_FD_92539 | JGI IMG/M metagenome (GOLD analysis project Ga0126311, IMG submission 92539) | Serpentine soil microbial communities from UC McLaughlin Reserve, CA, USA - Plot61 | ecosystem: Environmental > Terrestrial > Soil > Grasslands | place: USA: UC McLaughlin Reserve, Lake County...
GAGGAGGGCCGCCAAGAGAAGTTGGTGTCATCGTAAATCCTGATGGAACACGTGATGAATTCGTAGTCAATGAAGTAGCGTTTAGACCACAGAGTCAAGAGGAATTAGAGTCATTTCTAACCACATATAACGGAACTGTATTAGACGATGGCAAGCCTTTGATAATCCCTGGAGCAGAAAGTCCGCCACCAGAGAATATTACATCAAACATTACATCAGAATCAAGTGGATGGTACCTTATTAGAGTTGATCCACAGCGTTCTTCTCTTGATGATCTTTCTCAAAATATGGAAGCAGTAGGTCTCACAGGAGAAGCAGTTTTCTCTTCACAAGATGTAGCCCGTTTGACGGCTTTGATTGCAAGAGAGTCGGAACGAAATATTAGTCCAAACTTTATCGCAAGGCCTCAGGCTATTTTAGAACATCCTGATTACGGTGACAAAAACCTAGATGCAGAAACGTGGATGTGGATGACAGAGGATGACGACCCTAGTACACCTGGAGATCAGGGGTTGTCTATAGGAGTTAAACGTGCTTGGGATTACTTAAGGTATATGAAAATACCACCGCCACCTCCAGCCGGTGGTGTATGGATTCCTACTGTAGTGGCCATAATTGACGCAGGGTTTGATCTTGACCAGAATACGGGGCTACCAAACAATGAAAACCGAGATTACTCTTTCCTTGGTAGCAATTTGAGGCAAGCTGATGTGGTAGATCGTGACTTGAGAGCAGGAGGTGACTATGAGGATTGGCATGGACAGGGCGCATTTGGGGTTGCTCTTGCTTACCCAAGAAATGTGTATGGGTCTGCAGGTACTGCAGGTGAGATAGCATACCCGATGCTAGTACGAATAGATGGTTCCTTTTATAATCTAGCTGGGGGGATAAGAACTGCAATACTAAATGGTGCAGATGTTATCAGTATCAGCTGGGCTGGTGATTGCAACTGGTGGTGTAGAACCTTTACTGGAAGAGATAATGCTGTCGAATCTGAAGTTGGTCTTGCAATTGCAGGTGATCACATCGTAGTAGCTGCTGCTGGCAACGATGGCACAGATATCAGTGATGAGTATCATATTCCTTGCAGAGTAACAGGTGTACTATGTGTGGGTGCCATCATGCTCAATAATGGTCAAGCTAAACCGTATTCTAACTTTGGCACAGGCGTGCATATCTGGGCTCCTGATTGCACGCTATCTACAGTGAGCCCAGACTCTGCAGATTTTGACTCTGATAACCTCGGTCCCGATGAACTCGTTACGTTCTGTGGCACCAGCAGCGCAACCCCTTTCATTTCAGGAATAGTTGCCATGATGAAGATGTTCAATCCAGATATCAATGTATATGAAGCGATAGGTATCTTACAGACAACTGCAAATCCAAGTACCGATCCAAAGGTAAATCCAGGATACGTAGATGCCTTTAGAGCAGTTTCGTCATTAAGAGAAAATCAACCACCTGCAGTGACAATTGTTGCTCCAGGGGATGGCGCGTCAATATCTTGGGGGACATTCTTTGGAAGAGCTGATGTACAAGATCCTGAGGAAGGAGGTTGGTTCTCAGATACTACCACTATTGAGCGGGTGACCTTTAGTTCAGACCAAGACGGGCAGCTCTGTTCTTCCACCACTGAGGTTTCAGGCTTTTACAATTGTACTAAATCGATTATCAGCCTTGGTCGCCATATCATCACAGCTACTGCCACAGATATTTTTGGAAGACAGGGTAGCAGCCAACCAATAAGTATTGAAGTAATTAACAATCCTCCGTCTACTAACATAAATTGGCCTCCGAATAACTTCCAGTCCCGTACCGATCAATCAATACAATTTAGAGGTTTTGCATCAGATCCAGATGAAGCAATCCCAGATTCTAACTTGGTGTGGTCTTCTAATATTGATGGGCAGCTAGGTACAGGCCGAACCATAAGTGATACGCTTTCTCAAGGAGTACACACAATTACACTGAGGGCAACTGATTCACATGGAAGAAGTGGTGAGTCATCAATTACTGTTACTGTAAGTTCTGGTGCTGGAGTTCCAAACCCCCAGATCACGAGCCCAAGAAATTCAGCACAATTTTTCACAGGACAGACAATTACATTTGAAGGTGTAGCCCAAGATGAGGAGGACGGCGAGCTAACTGGACCTAGTCTTCAATGGCATTCAAGCAGGGATGGCCCCCTTGGCACAGGAAATAGAATTTCTGTAGTACTAAGTGGTCCACCTACGCCTTGTATGCCTGAATTCATTGGACACATAATAACATTAACAGCAACAGACAGTGATGGGAATTCTTCAACAGCTCAGATTGTAATTTCAGTAGGCACTATTTGCTAGAAGGCACTTTTTTGTCTTGCTCTTCCTTTTACCTTTTCTGAGTACGTGTCTTTTATTAACAAAACAACATATAAGCTAGCCTCGTCGTCTTTTCTCCCTTTTCCTTTCCAAGAAGAAGTTTAAGTATTTGTCACACTTCTTGGTTGTGAGCTGGTTTTGTCTGCTAGGAGTCTTCTCTGTCCTTGAGAGGATCCTGGCGTCATCATACATACATTTTGTCGTAGTAAGTAATGACAAAGCCTACAAAATCTCCTATATCAATTTGGCAGTAATTTGACAGTTAAACGACGACCCTTTTACCTTCCTTCTGCGTCTGCATCATAGTCATCAAAAGGTCTACTTCCGCCAATAGTTACCCCATCGTCAAATGTTCCTCCTCCTCCTGAAGTGATACCTCCTGTTAGTACACTTGTGGTATTAGTCACGGTACCCTGTGTGGCACCACCTAATTCACTAAGGGCTAAATTCAATTGCATCAGCGCACCTTCACTGTCGCCAACTTGTAATGCGAGACATGCTTCTTCTATGTAATCTCCTACCTGGGATGTTGATTGATTTCCTCCTCCTTCTGCCACAATAGAGTGGTGTTGATGCCCGGAATAGCACCACTACTAGTAGTTGTTGTAGTAGCGTTCTGGTCGTCACCGCCTCTTTGTATTGGAGCACAAGCTGTTGGCTCTGCATCACCACCGCCTCCAGCTTGTCCAGCAGTAGTATCATTAAGAGTAGTAACACCTGTGACTGCCTGTTGGGTTCCAGATTCTCCTTCACCACTTTGCTCTGTTTCAGAGCCGCCAAGCAATTCTTGCGCGGTTGCATTATTTAGTATGCTTACAGATTCACTGGCGCTACGCTTACTGAAAGCAGCATAAGCTCTAAGGTTGTAGGTAAGGTCTTCTTATTGTTCTCTGATGCCATGAGAAGATGGTAAATATCAAGGCTTTTAACGGTTGTTGTAGCTTGTGGTTACCTACCTTTAATAATAATGAATGTCTCCTATGCAAAGCCTAAATGAATCCTGATTCCTTGTCTGAAAAAGAAGGTGAGAAGCAGGTTTAACCTAGTAAATGCCTATTTAGATCATATGAAAAATGAAAAAAATAAAGTATGACAAAAAGGAAAAAAGAGAGCTCATGGCGAATAGTACAAGCGCATTAAGGGGAAGAGGTTCATGCCTATGTGAAAGTAATCCTCACTTAATGATCCTATAACAAACCTTTGGATATGAAAAATGTGAGACCTATAAATCAAATGCATCCTCAAATTTTTGGATTCAAATGAATTTTTATCCAATTCCCTCCGCATTACATCACAAGAAACCTTTTTAGCTATCCATTACGGTCAAAAAGACTAGCAAAGAATCCTCTTTTTGAAGTAATATCACTCCCCGGCCCGACGGGCCCGCTCCTTTATCAGTTCTTTTAGAAGGGTTCTATCCTAATGATACAGATGCTAGCTTTAAAGTTTTAGCTGTGTTAATTACTGACAGCCTCGCTATTGTAATCGTGACCTTTAACAATTGTCGCAATTCCGTCATTTGTTCTTTGGAGAATTTACTTCTGTTGAGTCATTGACTTGCTAGGATGAGAACTGCTTCATGCGCTCTATACGCTTCATTTGCTCAATCAGACATGGTTCATTTCTAATGAGCTGCAATCTCTCTCTATAAAATTGACCAATCAACACAATTGCCTTTATCTTCTCTTTACTATCTGTTTTAGGCGAGTCTGCAATTGTCCATAGTTTCTTTATCATCTCATCCAATCCTAGCAAGTTATTTCTGTATAGTTCAAATCGATGCTTATCATAATTTTCTGCATTTTTGCGCATTTCGGTTTGAATATAATGTATGTCTCTTGAGATAGTGGGCTGGCTTATATGCAAAGTATTTGCAATGTCATACTGCTGGTAGCCTCGTGCAAGTAGCTCTTTGACTTTATTTCTACGCCAAGCCATCTGATTTCGATATTTGCTTAGCGTAACGCCAGCTCTAGTAACTACGGGGATATTGTTATCTACTTCTTCTACTTGGTGTATATCGCTACTGTTTTCTGCCAATGAGCGGGATTCTAACGCGGTTATAGGTGGCAATTCAATAAAAGTATTGCTGAAATTAGCCTAATTTATATACTACTTTTAGACATTATTCACACTAATTTCACAACCGTGCTCATTGTTGCCGTCTGACTTTAAATATAAAACATTCTTTATTATACAACTGCATTAGTCCCGCCCAGTCCATAAAATTATTCCGAAGGAAATGCTCGATTTATTCTAGGCTCAATTCCCATTTTATGTTGACCAAATTGCGATTTCTGCAAAATAAATGCTAGAAAGTTGACCATGATGTTGACCATTTCATGGTTGACATGAGTGTGGTTATCTTTGAGGAGGTCAAATACGTAGTCCTATAGCACTATCATTTACGTCAAGGTCCCTCATAAGTGGAGAATTATTCACAGACAATCACTATACACGAGTGAATGGCATACCAGCCATGAATTTTTGACTGAACCTTCAAGTCACCAGCAAGTGTATACACTAAAGTATCGACTCCTGATCCTTGCCAAAACATATGGCCGCTGTATATCATTGGAATGGATGAATTCGCAATTCTTGTAAATGTAACGGTTCCTGAAATATTGTGGAATGACCCGTTAATGATTGGATCACCAAATACAGTTCCCATAATGTTACCAGCAGAACTGACGGACGTAATGTTAAGTATTCCTTTTGTCCCGTTAGAATTGATACTCCAGGAACCTTGAGGCAATATCCATGGGCCTTCACGTAAAATGGGCGGACATTCGCCTGGTGAAACGAATGGACAAATGGGTACAGTTGGAACCTCACTATAGGTTATTTGAATTAAGCCCACGGAACTAAACAAAAACAAAAAAACAGCTGCAAGTGTTAGAAATAATCTAAACAACCTGATCTCATTGATTTCTTGAATATGTAAGTTTATAAATATTTTCTGAAATTCTAAGTCCAATGTAAACTTTGAAACCTAAAAACTTTTAAAGTTCACCAATAAAAAGAAACTATTGGCTATAAAAGTCTCACGCAGAGAATTTCTAAGACTGTCACTTGGTGGTGGTCTTATACTTGCATTTGGAGGACTGATTAGAGTTTTTCCGATAATTCACCAGAAGGGCTCCTCCCCTCATTTGGCTTTGGGTCAGCCTCCCCCGACAGAAACTGCCGGTACATGGACTGTATTCAGAGATCATTTACTTTTAAGCCAAGATTATGTTGACAGATTAAAAAATGAGATTGTGCGTAAGAACGTAGCCGGTGGAAGCACTTTAGTCTTTTGTGCTAACAATTTTGAAATGGATCCATCTTACACTTTCGACGGGACAGTAGAATTCTCAACAAATGAGATAAGAAGATACCACATATTAATCGTAGCCAATAACTTCAATGCAAAAGGGGGCAGAATTGACACAAGTGGCTCCATTGGAAGTGACGGTGCAGATGGAGTAACCGGAAGGCTTATACCCAACCCACTTGCTCCAGGAGTCTCTAACGGCGGTCCAGGAGAAGGCGGTAAAAAGGCCGGACGTGGGATGAACGGAATGAACGTAACTATAGTGACATCAAATTTAGGTATGCTACGAGTTGATTCTAATGGAGGCTCTGGTGGCAAAGGCGGAAGAGGTGGCAACGGTGGTGTAGGCTTCGCTACACCTTTATGCTCTCGACCAGGACTAAATCGACCCCCTGTGTGTCGCAATAGACCTGCTAACGGCGGTGATGGCGGCAATGGAGGTGATGGCGGCAATGGAGGGGATGGAGGTAACATAAGAATCGTTTACGTTTCGTCTGCTCCTGGCTTTAATCCTGCGGAATTTCTTTCCTCACGTGGAGGAAATTCCGGGTCGCCAGAACGTGGGGGCGATGGAGGAAAAGGCTGGCGCAGAGAGCTGGGTGGAAGAGACGGTCGACCGGGCGGCTTTGGAGGCTTGGGCACCGGTGGTAGCAGTCTAGTTCCATCTGTAGAACAGGTGACAATTGACAGTTTCTGGGAGATTGCCGCTAATGAATTAGGAAATAATTCGACAGGGTGGTCCGCATATCGCGTACGAGTAGGTGAATACTACTATAGAAGTGCTTCTAACATCCAAGATATTGATCCTATTACAGGCGAACCCATCAGTAACATGGCTCTGGCAATAAAAGAATTTCAGACAGCGCTATTATTAGATCCGACTAACAATATGGCGATGAGATATCAAGACCAGATCCTTACCAACCAAAATATTCTAGGGATAGATAGAGACTACTATCCCTCTGCTAGTTTCGACTTTGTTGCGTACCAACAATTTGTTAGTAATAGTTTCAACTTTGTAGACTTCTATTTCACTTCTATTAATGATTTAAAGGGTTACATATTAGATCTAACTATTGAAGGAAGTACAATTATACAGAGAATACAATTGTTGGAAGGCGATCTTGCGATCTTGAGAGTAGAGGTCGAAGCAGCTCGATCAGAATTCGAGGATGCACAGAAGCTAGAACGTAACCAGAGACAACAGCTTGAAAAAATAAAGAATCAGATTCAAGCTCGCCAGCGAGAACTCAGTCAGGATACGTTTAGTTTCTTAGGTGTTGTTAAAACAACATTCGAAGTAGGTATGGCCATATACGGTATTGTCAACCCTGCCGTAGGCGGAGCCATGGCTCTAATCTCTGTTCCGGGAATGTTGAGTAAAGTTAAACAGTCACCGGAGATAGTAAATTTTGATACACGCAAGATTAATCCCGCTTGGAGGAATTTGGTCGGAGGTATCTCTACGCTATATGATGAAGGAAAAAAGATCTACAACAATGTAGAGGCGCTTTCAGACTTGGCTAGTGCTCGCTCAACCTCTAACGATCCCCAATTAAGGCAAATGTTGGCCCAAGAGGCTCAAATAGCTTATAATGTTGCTGTGCAAAGTAATGCGGTTAACCAAGCTCAGAATAAGGTTGAGATCACAAATCTGAAATTAGCAACGGCTACCAATCAGTTAGAACAAACCCGCGACGTATTTGCTTTACAACAAAAAGACTCTCAAACTCTTGTAGCCCTAACTAAGGAATTTTTACGATTTGCAACTCTCAGATTAGATGACCTTTTCAAACAGATATTCTTTGCAGCTCGTGCATTCGATTTTTATGCATATTCCAATAAAGCAGGAGAACTAAAGTTTGTTGCTGGACGCTCTTTTCCTGACGATGAAGAAGATTCCTTGCTCGAATTATACAATAGCGACCCAAATATTCAACGTAGTGGAATCGTGGACTTAATACAAAGCGGTACGCTCTCTTGGACCAGCTTTACTGACACTATTGGATTTACTAATGCATATACTCAATTGCCACAACTTTCTCCATTTAGAAAAGATCTCCCACCATTCAATGATCCGGCAACAATTCAGCTCTTTATTCAGGAGAGGAAGTTAATATTTGATATTACTCTGGAACAAGATAATAGCACCACCCTTGCCGTCTTTGAAATCCCAAAATCACTCTTCGCAACAAAGGTGAGATATGTAACTATCGGCTTGATAGGCGCAAAGTCCTCAACATCAAATATCATATGTGACGTTGAACATCGTGGGAATGACACCATAAGAGATTTTTCTGGTAAGATATTAAATGCATCATCTGACCCCCCTGTCTTGTATAAACCTGCTACCTATACGTCATTTGCGACAACGACTGTTGAGGATTTCAACAATAGCTTACTTGATGCCCCCCTAGATAAACCTACTTTTGCGGGAAGAAGTCCTGCGGCGACATGGTTGGTAACTATTGATGATTCAATATTTTTTGATCCAGCAAATCAGATAGATTTAACTGGATTGTCAGAAATACGCGTTTCTATTACATACGATGCAATACGTCGGCCCGCTGGATAGTTGTTATCTTAATGCTAACAATACTGAGCTTGTTCATTTCTTTCATAAAGTAGACTTGTCCTTGCAGGTCAGAGTACAAAAGTTCGCATGACAGACGAAGTTTAGCCTTTGCTTAATCAATCAGCAGTAATGTCTGCCGGATATCTCATGGACTAGAAAAATATGATTTTGCTTCATTACAGGTCTTGCTATCGCAGGATCTTTCCTTGGATTTAGACGGCCTGCTCACAGTATTCATACCGAACAATTATCGCTACCATAGTTTTGTTATGAGATGAATAGTCGTAATTTGCAAAATGGACAAGAAACAATATTAATATGTAATACTAGAATATTACACGGATACCCTTATCCAAACAAACTAGCGACATTAGGGGAATATGTTTTAAATTTGGGCAATAGTTAACCCATTAATACGCAGTTTATTTCTAGAACCTCGATATTCCGAATAAGAGATAAGAAATTGCAGCCTTTGGATTCAAATGAATTTTCTCATCCAAATCCCTCTGGGCTCAGATTCCTGAAAATGATTTATGGGCAGACTGCTGTTTGGTAATAGCTCGTCGAAACTCTTAGAACACCTTTACTGGATGAGGACTTAAAGAACCCTATCTTATCTAGCGTGAAATGGAACGAGTAACTGTTCTTAGTTCATTGAGTTCAGGATAATCGGTTTGCCTCTTTGAATTCTTCTGAAGTAGTGAAGGCTGTTAAAAAGATAGGGCTAGAAGTATCCGAAAATGGAGAGCAAGGCCCTGTTATCATAAAAGAGTATCTTCTATGTTCCTCTTCTAAAGCGTTTAAAGGATGAGGAAAGGCGAGATAGAAATTGACATCAGTCTGGTCTGTGACGCATTGTTTTAACCTTTCTAGTTCGTTGCCGATGTTCAGACCATGACCAAAAACTCTGACTCCAGTTTGGTTAACTATAGATTCATCCATATCAGCTAAGGATGTAGTTACAAACATCCATCCAATTCCAAATTTGCGTGTCTCACGAACATATTGTCTTAGCAGCGCAACGATACTTTTCGAATCACCAAAATCTGATAGCTTTTCTCCAATGCTGCCTTCTCTATTGGCAAATCTATGTGCTTCATCTAACATGACAAGGCAGTTCAATGACGTTTCTCTTTGATAAAACCTTCTTGCGTCTTGGTAGATTCTCTGAAATAGTCTCTTAACTACAAGTCTTTCAATCTCGTCATCCTATTCCAGAGCGCTTTCCTCCCGCGTTGACAAGTCAATTACAATCACGGGTCTGTTGGTGCTTTTAAGATCAAAGACTTGGTTAGTCAGCGTAGATATGTTTATTCTTGTACCATCTTTGTCATCTTTGAAGAGCAAAGTAAAAGGCTGCCAAAACCTATGGTAGGTATCACTATTATCTAATTTATTAACAAAATGTTGTAATCTTGCTCTCTGTTCTGTGCCCTTAAAGATCTGCTTTTGGATATCAGGGTCATGCAAATGATCCATTACTTTGCGAAATGTGTGCTCACTCCACAAGTTAGAGAGATTAACAGTACCTTCCAGTTCTTCGCGCAATACCTTACATGCCTTTTTACGATTTTGAGCAGTATCAATAGAAATATTTCTTAAAAATTCGACGCGATACAAAACGCTCTCAAACAAATCCCAAGTATCTAGAACCAAATCTCTGACATTATATACCCTAACTTCTTTGCCTAAGCTGTTGTATATCTCTTTTAAATTCAATTGAAAACGCTCAGTGCCATAACGACCTCGTGCATTATTAGCAAACTCGCCAGCAGGATCAATTATGAATTGGGCCATTTCTGGGTATATAGCATAGCAAATCGATATCATCTTCGACACCGTGCTATTACCTCCACCTGTCTTTGCAGTGACTAACAGATGATATGCATCATTTGCCATCCCAAATTTACCAGATCCAAAGTGTCTAAACATTAAAGGGATTTTAGTATCAGAGAGGTATGCGTTGCCTATGTAAAAGAATCTATCTTAATATTTGATAAACAGAGCATTGAGAAATTTTTCATCTACCAAATACACTAAGGTGTCTGTGGGCGGAACTGATCCTAGCGCTGTTTGCATTAAGGAATATCCATCGTAGCTAGTATTATTGCTGCTGATCCCTTTATCATCTGCAGGCAATAAGACGTAACTGGCTTTTGGCTTCATAAATGCAAGGTGAACGTCTAATTCGCCACTTATGCTATCGATACTGTTCTCTTTCTTGAGAATTGTCCTTAAAAGATGCTCATCTAGGACTGGATTGACTCCATGTACCTGTGAGATTTGCGCTATGGTGTATATTGAGCATTTTCTTCTTTGAACTCAAAGAACACGAGCTTTCCTCGGAGCTTTCTCCTAGAATCATCGGAATTTAGGTTGACTATTAGTGAATCTGTAGAAATGTTACCGCCAATGGATCCGATGCAGATGCCTTTTGAGACTATATCTTTCAGCTTTGTTTCTGTAATTGTACCTATACCATCATCACCTTCTTCTGTTGAAGTTGCAATTGTCATATCTTCAGGTCATCCCCCGTCCCATTGTCCTGATCAGTCCTGTAGTTCTGCCAATTTAGCCGAGTTTTGTATATCCTAAGAGCTGAACTAATTTGGTATTTTGCTTGTCGGTCAGCTTGGTACAGTAAAATGGGTTCCTTAATCAAGATATTATTTGGAAGATAAAGTTTCATTGTTGCTAACAACTCAGACATCAGGTTTTCATCTTCCGCAATTTTTTTTGAAAACTCTATTCGAATTGTTTCTGAATATTTATGTGGCTTATAGTAACAAACTACTGTGTCCAATGGTACGTCCTCCAGCTTTTCACAAACTTCGTGAATCCTATCATCTTTTTTCTTTAAGCTTGTTGAAAATACATTCCAATTGGTCAAGGTGGAATAATTATCATTATAAACTTTTGCTCTTGAGGTTAATCGCTGAGGTGTAGTAAATTCTCCTTCATCGAATATCTGATTCATCAACTCCTTCTCGTTTATAGAAGATAGTAAATCTGGATAGGTTCTATCCCATTTCATTTTATAGCCTATTTCTTGCTTCTCTGTAGATTTCGGGCAGGAAACATAAATTTTATTTTGGTCTCCTGATAGGACGTTTAGCAGTAGTAATAGAAAATCATAAAGCTTTTCTTCAAATTCTTTTGTTAATGAATTTACAAATTTTGCTGAAGCGGCTATATTGGTGCAAAGAATTGTAGAGCTGAGAGAGCCATCGAACATAACTAGTTTGCTAAGTGATTTAGCTCCCAATATCAGCTCATATCTTAGCATAATTGCACTAGCAATGATGTGGTTTAACTCATAATGCCTCGTATATTCAGCAAATGCAATACTGTTCTTATTTGTATGGAAGGATCGAGAATTCTTGTCGTTAAAACGTGTTGCTCCAATTAATACAAGGTCTCCTCGTTTGCTTCGTTCTAAAATGCGCGCTCCGTCTATTGCACAACAAGACGGATGTGAACTCCTAACCTTAGAAAGGATATTATCATCTTTTTCAATTATGCTCTCTCTCATTAGCTGCTTTCTTAATTCTGTCTTTTTCGCTTCTAACTCGCCACGTTCAAACTTATCTCTTATTTCAATATCAGGTAGCATCTTTATCCAGCGTTCACAAAGGTTTTCATCGAATTGGTATAGTCTTTCTTCTGGAGCATAACTCAACTGGTCTTGGCCGCTAGTCTGCTTCTGTAGCGGCTTAATCTGTCTCAAGTAAGATGAAATAACTCTAGTCATATTTAAGCGAGCACAAGGAACAAACATTAGGAGCAAGCAACTTGCAATTGCAATATTTACCCTGAATCAAGGACTCGGACTCATAGTACGGTTCCTGCATCTCTTAGCATTAATGTTGGCTCTTTCTGCCTATGCCCCCGCTCGAATACAAGTTCGTCAGTTTTTCCATTAATGAGCTCAATTGTTGCATCTCCCACGCTCAATTTTTTAGGCTCTCGCAAGAATTGTAATGGCTGACTGACTCTATGTATGCTTGTTTCTTTTTCTTGGTGTTGAGGTTGGCCATTGTGACTATCATGTGTATTTCCTTTCCCACCTGTCTGATATGCTTTTAAATTCATTCCTTAATGCTTGTGTAGTTTTTCTGTTTCTTTTTTGCTTATCTGCCAATTGATAAAACTTACTATTGAGTTCGTTATACCAATCGTTGGTATTTTTACCGATTGCATCAATAACCTCGCAAAAGTTATTTTTTCTTTCTTTTGACGGGCTAATAAGTCCTTAAAAAGTTTGACTACTTCGTTGAGGGGGATGTTGATAGTTACATTTAACGCCATATGTGAATGATACAACTACTAAAATTAAACATTTTTCAGAGGGTATGTTTTAAGCCCTGGTTAGAAACTCTAACACCTTGACTCGACGCCATCCTATCTTTTGCTGCTTTAGGCTCATTTGTTGAATTTGAAGAACTAGCAAGAAAAGAAGAGTAGGAGGAGGAAAAGAAGCAGAACAAAAGTAAGGCATTGACGCCTATTCTAGCCCACAATACATAAACGACAAGATATACTTGGAAAAGTTCTTTGTATCACCATTCAAAAACATACTAAAGGTGCTAGGATGGCATGTTTCGGCTGAAGCAGTAGAGAGGTAACCACAATAATAAAAAAATGAAACGATTAATGGAGAGGTAAGAGATAGAGAAAAAGTAATGCAGGGGTTAAAGAACGTTGATACTCCAATTCTAACAGGTTATCAGATTTACCATAATTACATGCGACCACATGAATGTCTGAATGGTAGGACACCTCCCGAAGCTTGTGGGATTAGAACGGAATGAGATAATAAATGGAAGACTCTCATAGAGAATATGTCAGCGGGGATGTCTCTAACATGAAACCACAAGTTAAAAAAAGGATTTCAACTGAAAGTTCAAGCTTTGGCGTATCTAAGCGTGAAGGACACGACTCATCCAAATTTTACAAGAGAAAATTATATGATTTAATCAAAAATGGAAGTAGTGATACTGCGGTGGGCAATGGCGAGTATTACGAAACTCCCGCTAACAAAATAGAAAATATCAATAAGATATTCTGTAAAAGTAGCGAAAAGATGGACGAACTACCAGATTCTAGCGTTCACCTCATGGTAACATCTCCACCATACAATGTTGGTAAAGACTATGACCAAGATTTGACATTTGAAGAATACAGAACACTACTCAGGACGGTATTCAAAGAGACGTACAGAGTTTTGGTTAACGGGGGAAGAGCTTGTATTAATGTAGCAAATCTAGGAAGAAAGCCGTACATTCCATTACATAGCTTCATAATCCAAGACATGCTAGATATAGGATTTTTAATGAGAGGGGAGATTGTATGGAACAAGGCTGCAAGTTCTGGAGTTTCAACTGCATGGGGAAGTTGGCAATCTGCATCTAATCCAACATTGAGAGATGTCCATGAATATGTGCTAATATTCTCCAAAGGAAGTTTTTCTCGCAATTCTGAAGATAATGAGAACACCATAGCAAAAGACGAATTTCTTTGCTATTATGCAAGCTCATGCTCAATTTATGCATAGTATTATGAGTAAAGGCCACCTATATGCATTTTGTATATTAAGACCGGGGTAATAAAAAAATTAACTAAAAGCTTAGATAGGTTCTTGCCCCAGTATATCATAGAATTTTTCTAAAAGAGCTGAAAGCAGAGCGGGCCGAGAGGATCAGTACGGTTTATTCTTAAGGCTTAGCTATCAATATTTTTTTGGATGTAATTAACACATTTTTGCGGCGTCAAACGTCTTAGCCACAATTTTCTTTTGAACTCATCTGTTAACGTCATTTTGCTTGTGAATATCAAAATAGACTTTATCGCCCACTTTGATATTCATATCCTCATATTCTCGCATTGAAAGCTTGA
>Ga0126311_10000868_pt1 | contig 14141 bp, 11 predicted proteins | sample Plot61_FD_92539 | JGI IMG/M metagenome (GOLD analysis project Ga0126311, IMG submission 92539) | Serpentine soil microbial communities from UC McLaughlin Reserve, CA, USA - Plot61 | ecosystem: Environmental > Terrestrial > Soil > Grasslands | place: USA: UC McLaughlin Reserve, Lake County...
AAGTATTTTTTCTTCGGGGAGTGTGTTGGCCCAGCAGCTACTTTTTGCGCACACGGAAGCGGGAGATCTGACGCCGTTTATCGATAGCTACTTTGATACGAAGATCGGAAAGAAGGGCGAAGCGGAGAGTTACAGGAAGATTGCAGAGGTGATGGGTTTGCCGCCGGAGCAGATACTGTTTGTTTCTGATGTTGTTGCGGAGCTTGATGCGGCGAATGAAGCGGGGATGAAGACGTTGCTTTCGATTCGTGAGGGGAATGAGCCGCTAGCGGATGGAGAGAGGTATAGGTCCATTAGGACGTTCGATTCGATCTGAGTTTTAGACAGGATTACACGATTTACAAGATTTACAGGGATGCTCTTGGCGGGATGATTTATCTCTTCCTCACATTGAAATAATAGAAACCAACATCTTCAGGGCCGCCGCCTTCCGTCAGGCCGCGTAGTCTGAGTTCATACTCCCCTGGCTTGAGAACCGTTGCCGGCAACGTGAGTCCGACAGCGCGTGTGCCGCGTCGAGTTCGCGGGGCCAGGTTTTCGCGATTCCAAACTTGTCGCCCTGCTAACGTGCGCAGCTCGACAGCAAAACTCTTGTACTGCTCTTCAGGATCGATACCGATGTGAAGCCGGACCAGACGTGCGTCATTTGAAAGATCAAGAGTCGGCTTCTGACCACCGCCGCGTGAAAGACCAGTCAAAAGCGTCAACGATGCAATCACCGGCGGCGGCACCGGATTCGTCGCTTCTGCTGTTTCTGTCAACTGTCGCAACGACTCATCAGTTTGTTCTCGCTGTTGCTTCTCCTGATCGAGTCGTGCGTTTAGCTCCGCGGTACGTTTGCGCTCCTGTTCGAGCGCCTGTTGCAAATTTTGCCCTGACTGGTTCTCCGCCTGTAGCTGCGTGACTTGACGACGCAAACGCTGCGTTTCGACAAACAGCCATGCGGCACCGGCAACAAACAGGATCGCGGCGGCAACAAATGCAAGGCGTGCCGCCGGGTTCAATCCACTAAGGAACGCGTAAATCGACTCGCGCCAAGACCACCTCCTCGCCTGTTGGACCACTTTTTTTTCCGGAGCAGCGGATTCTGAGATGACGGTTCCCAGGGTCTTGGCGAATTCAACTCGCTTGCGGCGCTCAGCCGAGGCGAGGAAGCGAGTTTCAAAACGCTGTCGCTCGGTAGCCGAGAGCTCGCCGCGGACGTACTCGTCGATCAAGTCGTTTTCAACGCCGGTGATACTGGCGAGGTAGTCCTTGTCTGAAAAAGCACGGTCCTCGATCTCGACCTGCTGCTCTTCAGGCAGTTCGCCCAGTAGGTACTGGGAAAATAATTTTTCGTTGTCGATATCAGGTGTCATGGGCTTTTAGAAATTCTCCGCAAAAGGCACTGGGGTAAAAACCCGGCCTAAAACGTCTTACAATTGCCATTTTTGTAATCAGATCAAAAGTGCGGGGAACATCCATTTATGAGTGGTCAGACGAGCGATTCCATCACAAAGAAATTTTTAATTTTTTTCAGGGCACAATTGTAGGGGCGGCCCTCCGTGGCCGCCCCAGGTTTGTTTCAGCCTGTTAAGCCGATTCGCCCACACACTGTTCCATGCACGACTGGAGCCTCTCGCGCAGTCGTAAAGCTCTCATTCGCAACGTATTTACCGGAACCCCCAGATGCTCGAGCAGCTTCTTGCGGTTCTCGATCTTTTCGCCCTTCTCGCCCTGGTAGTACTGAAGAATCAGCTCGCGATTGTCCGGCGACAAGGTCTGTAGACAGCTTCGCAGGCAGACGAGACGACTTTCACCGTCGTCTTCGTGAACGCAAACTTCGGGCGCGGCGCCGATCTCCGCGAGGGCCGACTGCTCCCGCTGCCGTCCTTTATTAATTTCGAGCAATAAAAGACGGGCCACGCCCATCGCGTAGCCCGAATGATTGAGAATGGCTTCGCCGTCAGCCACTCGCTTCGCCATCCGGTTGATCGTCTCGTCAGCATGGTCTTCCGGAAACGAGCAACCACGCCATGCGAAGAAGCGCGTCAGATTGTTTCGGATTTCGAGGTATTTCCGGCCGGCGCTCTCTCGGTCTACGTCGAAGGCGACGAGCAGCTTATCGAACGCTTCCTGGTTCAGCGTCCATTTGTGGCGAGGTACGGTTTGAACATGCTCGTCGAGCATTCTTAGACTCTGATAGAGAGTTGTTGGGGCGACCCTCCCTGACCACCCCAGGCTGGCGAAATTTACTGCTTGATCACGTCGTAGAGCTGTTTTGCCATCTCAGAATCGAGGCCCTTTAAAGTCTCATACTGGGCCGTCGCCTGAGTCTTGTCGTGAATTGCGACGTAAGTCAGACCCAGATTGAAGTAAGCCTGGGCCAGGCTTGGTCTCAACTTGATGACTTGTTTATACGACTCGATTGCTTCCGAGTAACGACCTGCGTTGTAAAGAGTCAATCCGAGATTGAAGTGCGCGGACGCGTTCGTCGGCTCGATCTCCGACGATTTTCTCAACACGTTTGCGGCCTCCTCGTAACGCTGCAAACCGTTGTAAGCATTGCCGAGATTTTTGTAAGCGTAAGAACGAATCTCGTTTCTCTCCTGAAACCCGAGCTTGTACGCCTCACCCGTCTCACCCAATAGCTTGATAGCCTGTTGACTCGCCTCCACGGCTTCCTGGAACTGCCCGCTGTGATTGTAAGCAAAGCTAAGATTGTTATAGACCTCCGGGCTCGGATCACGCTTCAACGTTTCCTTGTAGAGATCGATTGCTTCCGGATAGCGGTTCAGCCGGGCCAATGAAAAAGCGAGTGGTAGGTAAGCGCCGTTGTAGTCGGGTTTGACTTTCAGCGCCTTCTGGTAAGCGTCCGCGGCCTGTGCAAACTTGCCCTGGTCCACGTAAACATTGCCGAGACCGGCAAAGGCGCGTGCATCGTCGGGGGCGATCTGCGTTGCGAGTTGGTACTGCTGCTCGGCTTCGGCATAGCGTGGCTTCGGTGCGCTTCGCGCTGCATTCGCTCGGGCGATGATCGAATCCTGCTGGCGAAGAGGCGGTTTTTTACCGGGCTTAACGCGTCCGCCGCCGGTCGCACCACCGGAAACATGCACTGTTGGGTTTTGCGGAGCGCGGAAGATCAGGGCCGCGCCACCGGTGATATCACGAACCAGGCTGCCGCCGCCCGTTATGTCCTGGGCCGTAACACTGGGCCAGGCCTGCGAGACAGCAACAGCAAAACCCAAACACAGCAGCCAAAAGAGACGATTTCTCATGTAACTCCTACTCCTTCGGCGCAGATTACAACTCATTCCGGCCAGAGACACAAGGAGAGAAGTCGTTGGTTTGTGATCGGCTCACCGCTACTGCAGGGCGTCCAGTTGTAGACCAATGGGATCGGCGCCCGTTGCCTTTAACCCATCCATAACTCGCATCACTTCACCGTAAGCCATGGTGCGTGGGGCTTTGATAAAGACTGTCTTCTCAATCCGCTGCTGCTCAGGAACGTCCAGTCGCGCAAGCATGTCAGAGCGATATGCGCGCTGTTGAGTTCGTTCCTCAAAAATAGTTCTCAACTTTGAGCTGAGCAACGAAAGATCATCGACAGTTCCCATCTCGGACAAGTTGTTGAGCTTCAACGTTCGATCGGGCTCGATCGTGACTACAAGAGTGTAAATGTTAGGACGGACCTCCGGGTTGTTCTGTGGCATCGACGGCACTTTCGACAGGAAGCGATGAGGCCTTAACGGAGCCGCGACCATGAAGATGATGAGTAAAACAAGCAGCACATCGATCAAGGGTGTGACATTGATCACGGGAGCAGGGATGGCGCTCTTGTTTTCACTCATCTGCGTTTCCTCCAGTTCGAACTCAGAAGTTCGAACAGTTAGACCCATCATGAGCGAGAATGTTCCGATAAATATGCCGATGAGAGGCTGGAGCTACTCGGCAGATTGCCAGTCACTTAAACATTTTTTCGAACTCTCTTTCGATCATCTCTAAACACTCGCAACTCCCGTCTCTTAAACCTTTCGCGTCAAGAATTCGCATCTGACCCCGGCTGTACGCGATTAACCCGGCTTGTTGCAGCATGTTTGCGGCCGTCGAAACCGTCGGCCGGTGCACACCTAACATCATGGCTACAAACTCCTGCCGTATCGGAAACTCATCGCGACGGACCCGGTTATGTACGAGCTTGAGCCACCGGCAAAGACGTTGATCGACGGTATGCAACCGATTACAGGCCGCCGTCTGGGAAGTCATATTAAGGAACGCATGAGCGTACCGTGCGCAGAGGGTATTCAAAGGTGAATCCGTGTCGCGCACATGACGAACGAAATCCGTGGCGCGCATGTGATGAGCCTTACCTGGCACCTGTACCAACGTTCTCGTCGGAGTAGTTCGAGCATGCAGCCACAGTTGCACGCCGATAAAACCTTCAATCCCCATTAATCCAGTTTCCACGGCACCGCCGTCAGTCATTTCCTGTATGGTGGAGGTGATTGCGTCGTAGGGAAAATAGATATCCGTGATTTCTTCATTCGGCTCGATCAGCACCTGCTGAAACTCCAGCACGACTTCTCCAATGTAAGGCGCTAGTCTCTCGCGCTCTGCGTCGGGCAAAGATGCCAATAGCAGGTTTTCGTCTCGCACCGTAACCGCCCCTCCTATGTAATCTACCTGACATAGTGCTATACTCCGGCTCGAACCTCAGTCCGGTGTGGTACTAAATGGCACTCCGCTCCAATAAACCCCTGCGCAACCTCGGTGTCTACACACTTCGTGACAAAACATTGATTCTGTCGAAACGTTCAGAAGAGCTGTCGTTTCTGTTCAGCGCGCACAATTGGAATCTTCATGGACCCGTGGATTACCGCGTGAGTCATGGGAAGATCTTCCGTCGTGGCCAGTCCACCGGGTGTACCGATGAGGATTTGGTTGACACGGGAATAACTGCGAAGTCACCGGATTACTTATTCTCGGTCGCATGACCATCGCAGGGAGCTCACTTGACGTCCTTCAGCCCGTCGATAACAACACGCGCAACAGTGGGTATAATCTCGCGCTCATTTGCATGATTGCTGGTGAAAGTTGCAAGGACAAACTTTCCGCCGTCAGGCATTTCGACGTATGCGACGTCGTGTCGTGTGGTGCTGGTCCAACCGGCTTTCGACCACAGGCGAAAGCCTCCGCGGCCCTGTAGTGCGAGGCCTGTGAAGCCACGTCCCTGATCGTCGGAATCGTTGCTCTGTCCGGTGTATTCGCGTTTCAGCAGCTCCATCATTGCCGCAGTGCGTGCGGGGTTCGCGATTTTTCCGGTAACGATCTCCATCAGCAAACGCGCGGTAGCGTCGGTCGTGAGCTTGTTGCGGTTCTCGCCGTTTGGCCCGCGCGACACGCGCTCGCGACCGTATGCGTCTTCGCAAAACGTCTTCTGATTGACATTGATGTTTGTGTAACCGAGCGAGGAGAAATAGCGATTGACGGCGTTGCGTTGATACTGCCAATCCTCCATCTGTTTCGGCGGCAGCTCGTAACCGCCGGTCGTGTGCGTGATCACGTCGAGCACGTACTGTGTTGCTTCGTTGGATGAATCAACGATCATGTCCTTTATGGCGCGTGTCAGCTCGGGCGTTTGCTCGATCTTCCTCTCTTCGAGCCAGCGATGGGCCGCGACGAGATAGAAAAGTTTAACGACACTCGCCGGATACACGCGCTCGTTTCCGCGGAAGCTGGCGGTAAGTGGGCGCTTCGGATCACGCACATCGATGAGGGTTATCGATAGCTCGTTCTCCTGGAGTTTCTTGTCGGCAAACCGGTTCAACGTTGTCTTCGCAGCACGGTTCACGAGCTCCTGTAACGACGATTGTTGAGCAGCGCTCGGCGTCGTGATTGCGAGTAGCGCACAAAGGATCATCAGCCTTCTGATCATAGCCACCATATAACACAGATTACATAGATCACACGGATTTTGTTATAAGCATTTCGTGCAGAAGCAACCCGAGGCGGACCTGGTCCGTGGCATCCGTCGCTGGGACCTCGTCGCGATCACGATTAACGGCATTATCGGCGCCGGCATCTTTGGTCTTCCCTCCAAAGTCTATAACCTCATCGGCACTTACAGCCTCATCGCGTTCGTCGCCTGCGCCCTCGTCGTGGCGCTCATCATACTTTGCTTCGCCGAAGTTAGCAGCCGTTTTGACGAGACTGGTGGTCCATACCTCTACGCGCGCGAGGCGTTTCAACCGGCAGTCGCATTCGAGATCGGTTGGCTGATCTGGCTCGCACGTATCACCGCATTCGCCGCGAATTGTAATCTGCTGATCAACTATGTCAGTTTCTTCTGGGTGCCGGCGACAACTCCACTCTGGCGCACGTCGATCATCGTGCTCGTCGTCGCGGTGCTCGCGCTTATCAACTTACTCGGGATCAGGCAGGCAGCGATCGTCAGTAACGCATTCACGATCGGCAAGCTGGTGCCGATCGTCATCTTCATCGCTGCGGGACTTTTCTTTCTTAATCCGCAGGCGTACGAGTTTGGCGCACGTCCAACGACCGGCGCGTTCTCGCAATCGGTCCTGTTGCTGGTTTATGCGTTCACTGGATTTGAGATGGCGACGATTCCGGCGGGGGAAGTGCGCGATCCCCAAAAGAGCCTGCCGCGCGCGTTGCTGATCGCGATCTGCGTGGTCGCGATTCTTTACATCCTGATTCAGGTGGTTTGTGTCGGCACGTTACCGGGGCTCGCACAGTCGCAGAAGCCGCTGGCGGATGCGGGCTCGCAGTTTCTCGGTGCGGCGGGTGGCGCGATCATCTCCGCAGGCGCGATCATCTCGATCACGGGGAACTTAAACATTCTCTTGTTGTCGGGCTCGCGGCTTCCGTTCGCGATGGCGGAGCAACGGCAACTCCCGGCGTTTGTGGGCAGCATACACCGGAGCTTCTTCACGCCTTACGTGTCGATCCTGATCACGGCGGCGTTGATGTTGTTTTTGACGTTGAAGAGCTCGTTTGTGGCGGCGTTGACGATCAGCACGATCGCGCGGCTCGTGACGTACGGAGCGACATGCCTCACGCTGCCGGTGTTTCGTGCGCGGCGTGATACGCCGACGGCGATGTTCCGGTTGCCGGGCGGGACGGTTGTGGCGATCCTGTCGTTGTTGTTGATTGTTTGGTTGCTACTCAATGCGACGCTTGACGAAGCGAAAGCCACAGCGTACGCCGCAGCGGTGGGATTGGTCATCTATTTCGCATTTTGGGTCTATTCGAAGTACCAATAGAACATTCAACTTTTACGAATAGAACAAGTCAGGAAGGGTGGCTTGCCCCCGCTGTTGGTAGGGCGGGGGCAAGCCGCCCTTCCTGACTTGTTCTATTTCCAGATTCAAATTCTATTATCTAGAGTTCATACGCCGTAGATTGTACACTGTGAACTAAATTAGCGTGGACACCTTAATAGACAACCTGATCGCGATCGTCGGGCGCGAGAACGTTCTCTCTAAACCTGACGAGCTGCTCGTCTACGAATGCGACGGCCTGCCGCAGCACAAACATCGCCCGCGCGCCGTCGTCTTCCCTTCCTCAACCGACGAGACATCCGCGATCATGCGCGAGCTCGCGCGCGCCAACGTCCCTTTCACACCGCGTGGGGCCGGGACAGGCCTCTCCGGTGGCGCACTCGCACTCAACTCCGGCGTTGTCATCGAGATGGCGCGTATGCGCAAGATTCTCCGCATCGATACCGACAACCGTATCGCTGTGGTCCAACCGGGCGTCGTGAACCTGCACGTGTCGCGAGCAGTCGCGCCGTTTGGTTTGTATTACGTTCCGGATCCTTCGAGTCAACCGAGTTGCACAATCGGCGGGAACATCGCGGAGAGCGCGGGCGGCATTCACTGTCTAAAGTATGGAACGACGACGGACCACGTGCTTGGCTGTCGTGTCGTGCTTGCGGGCGGTGATGTCGTTGATCTGGATGTCAACGCGCCCGGGTACGACTTGCTCGGCACGTTTATCGGCTCCGAAGGCACATTCGGTATAGCAACTGAAGCAACATTGAGGTTGGCCCAGTCGCCACCGGCAGTGCGAACCCTGCTCGCTGAATTTATGGAAGTAAACGATGCGAGTCATGCTGTTTCGGCGATCATCGCCGCGGGCGTGATGCCAGCCGCACTCGAGATGATGGACCGTGAGATCATTCGCGCGGTCGAGGCAAGCGTCTTCGCGGCGGGACTGCCACCTGACGCAGGCGCGGCGTTGCTAATCGAATTGGACGGCATCGAAGCGGGTCTCGACGATGAAGCTGCGAAAGTCACGACTATCTGCATGGAGTACGGCGCACGCAGTTGTCGTTACGCGCGCGATGAAGCGGAGCGAAAGAAACTTTGGGCCGCGCGCAAAGGCGCGTTTGGCGCGATTGGTCGTATCTCGCCTGACTCGATGATCCAGGATGCGGTCGTGCCGCGCTCACGCCTGCCGCAGGTGCTCAGCGCCGCTTACGACATCGCCGCACGTTATCAACTACGGATCGCGAACGTCTTTCACGCAGGTGACGGCAACCTGCATCCGCTCATCTGTTTTGATTCTCGTTTTGCGGATGAAGTGCGGCGCGTGCACGATGCGGGACGCGAGTTGATGGAAGTCTGTGTCGCGGCAGGCGGTACGATCACGGGCGAGCATGGCGTCGGGCTCGACAAGCGTGAGCTGTTGCCGCTCGTATTTTCCGATGCAGACATGAACACAATGTTGAAGGTGCGTGCGGCGTTCGATCCGCTGGGACTTTGTAATCCCGGAAAGATCGTGCCGATGCTGCGTGGTTGTGGCGAGGCGAAGGCGATCGCCGCTGAATTGCAGGAACGCCACGAACTGCCTATGCACTCCGGAATAGAACAAGTCAGGAAGAGGGGCTTGCCCCCGCTGGTGCGAGAGCGGGGGCAAGCCACCCTTCCTAACTTGTTCTATTCACTGGCGCACATTGTCGGCGATGCGCACGTCGTTTCACAGAGCGAAACGGTGATTGTCTCGCCTGCCTCTGCTGAGGAGATCTCCGAGATTTTGAAACTCGCGTCAGCCGAAGGCTGGACGGTTGTGCCTGTTGGGGGAATGAGGTGGACCAATGCGACAGCGAATCTCATCGTCAGCACGCTGCGTCTGAACCAGATCATCGAACACGAACCCGCGGATCTGATCGCAATTGCCCAGGCCGGCGTCACAATGAGGGACTTCAATGCAAAGCTTGCAGAGAACGGCCAGTGGCTGCCGCTTGATCCGCCTGACGATGGTCGAGCCACACTCGGCGGTGTTGTGGCTACGGGCATCGGCGGTCCGCAACAGTTCGGATATGGACGCCCACGTGGTTCGGTGATCGGCATGAAGGTTGTACTCGCAGACGGAAGCATGATCAAAGCTGGCGGACGTGTCGTGAAGAATGTTGCGGGTTACGACCTGTGCAAACTATTCACTGGGAGTTATGGCAGTCTGGGGATCATCACGGAGCTGAATTTCAAATTGCGGCCGAGACCCGCGCGCGAAGCGACTGTGATTGCAAGAGGTACGGTTGAGGATCTTCGTGCGATTGTGGAGGCGCGCTTGTTTCCCGTGGCGATCGAGGTTGTGTCTGAGAGGCTGCTCGTACGTTTTGCCGGGAATGAAAAAGGCGTTGCGTATCAGATCGAACAGGCGCTGAAGCTGTTGAAGAATGCTGAGGTCGTAATGGATGATGCTAATCTTTGGAAGAAGATAGTGCCTGAAGATAAGAATCGTGAGGTACCTTCCGGGACTGCGAAATTGTTGATGGAGAGGATCAAAAAGCAATTAGATCCATTCGGTACTTTGCCGAATATTTAGCCGCGGATTAACGCGGATGTTGACGGATTAGCTTATGAAGACAATCAAAGTGATCGTCCTGCTGCTGGTTGTGGCGCTGAATGTACCGGTGACTGTGGCGCGGGAGCCAGTGCGGGCGCGGCATGGAATGGTGGCATCGACGAATGAGGTTGCGTCGCAGATCGGTGTGGACATCATGAAGCGCGGGGGCAACGCTGTCGATGCTGCTATTGCCGTCGCGTTTGCGCTAGCTGTCACACATCCGGCGGCGGGCAATCTCGGTGGTGGCGGGTTCATGATGATTCGATTGAAAGACGGTCGCACCACCGCGATTGATTATCGCGAGATGGCGCCTGGTGCGGCTCATCGCGACGTCTATCTCGACAAGAGCGGCAACCTGATCGAAGGCGAAGGTGGATCGCTCGTGGGCTACCGCGCCGCGGGTGTTCCCGGCACCGTGCGCGGCATGGAGCTCGCGCTCAAGAAGTATGGCTCAGGCAAACTCACCTGGTCGCAGCTCGTTGAACCCGCACGTCAACTCGCCGGTCGCGGCTTCGTCGTTACGCACTCACTCGCGCGCTCGCTCTATTCAAACCGGGAATATCTCGAGAAGTACGCCGAAACTAAACGAATCTATTTAAAAGGCGGACGGTTCTACAATGAAGGCGAGCTGTTTCGCCAGCCCGAGCTCGCCGCTACCTTCGCGCGTCTCCAGCGCTTTGGTCCAAATGAGTTTTATGAAGGTGAAACTGCGCGACTGATCGTCGCCGACATGAAACGCAACAACGGCCTGATGACGATGGACGACTTGCACGGTTATGTCGCGAAGGAGCGGACGCCGGTGCGCGGTAACTATCGTGGTCACGAGATCATCTCGATGCCGCCGCCGTCCTCAGGTGGCGCCGTGCTGATCCAGATGCTCAACATCCTCGAGGGCTTCGATCTGCAAAAGCTCGACGCCAGCTCGTCCGATCGTTATCACCTGATGGGGGAGGCGATGCGACGCGCTTTCGCGGATCGCGCGGAGTACATGGGCGACACGGATTTCGTGAAAGTTCCGATTCCGGGTTTGATTGATAAAGCGTACGCGACCACACTGCGCGCCACCATCAATACCGAGCGCGCGTCGACGAGCACAGAAGTCCGCGCCGGTCGTCCTGCTGGTTATGAATCCGAAGAGACAACGCACTTCACGGTCGTGGATGCTGGCGGTAACGCGGTGTCTAATACTTACACACTCAACAACTCTTACGGATCGGCAGCGGTTGCCAAAGGCACGGGACTTCTTCTTAACGACGAGATGGACGACTTCGCGGCGAAACCCGGCACGCCAAATCTTTACGGGCTAATCCAGGGCGAGCGCAATGCCGTCGCTCCGAAGAAACGCCCGCTCTCCGCGATGACGCCGACGATCGTTCTTCGCAAGGACGGCAGTTTGTGGTTCACGGTCGGCAGTCCGGGTGGACCAACGATCATCAATACCGTGCTCTGCATCATCACAAACGTGATTGACTACGAGATGAATATCCAAGAGGCGATCGACTTCCCGCGTATTCATCACCAGTGGCTGCCGGATGAGCTGGTCGGCGAGCCGTTTGGTCTGTCAGGTGATACGCAAAAGGCGCTGGCGGCGCGGGGACACACGCTTGCCAAGCTGCGTTATCTGGGTGATGCGGAAGGGATCATGATCGAGGAGAACACGGGTGTGCGGCTCGGTGCGACCGATCCGCGCAGGAGCGACGGGCAGGCTGTTGGATATTAGTAGCTGTAGGGGCGGCCCTCCGTGGTCGCCCCAGGTTTGCCACATTGTGTTTCCGCGAAGGGGCGGCCACGGAGGGCCGCCCCTACAATTACCACTCGAGGATCGACATTGCCGCTCTTTGGTTAGCCACGGCGAGCAGGTTGTTGACCACGGGATTTGTGGTGTCGCGCAGCAGGAACACATCCCAGGCTGTGCGTCCGATTTGAGTGTTACGTGCGTCTATGACCTTTGCCCGGTAGCGAAACACGTTTCCATACTGGTCTCTGCGTTTCGCCTCCTTGTAGTCGCACTCGATCCCGGTCAAGCCGAGTTGATTCAACGGGTGCAACTCCTGGGTCTCAGAAATACCGTTGTGATTCGTGTCTTGCCACAGGAGCAGATTGCCAAAGACCGCATCTCGATCGGTAATCAGCCCATCAGCGTTGCCGCCATTCGCCGCTTTGTCGTATTCAACGAGCGCGTTGAAGCCGTTCCGGCCCATGCCCGGCGGTGGATTGGGTTGTGGCGTGAAGTTGCCGAACAACTCGCTGCCGTTGTCTATAGTCCCATTCTGATTACGGTCAAGACAAAGCCATGCATCGTCAGAGTTCGCCGCTGTCCAGGAGATCCGATCTGCTGTTCCGTCCTGGTTCAAGTCAAATGAGACACCCGTTGATGCATTCGTTAAGTTAAAACCGTTACCGGCTACATCTACCACAACAGGAGAATACGCGACACATCCGCAGTCAGGATATGGACCCGGGGTCGTGCCTTCTCCACAGTTGACGGGTGGGCACGGACATGCACCGGTATTCCAGCAATCGGAATCCTCACAGTTAGTTGCGCCGTCGCAATCGTTATCGTCCCCATCTCTACATCTCAGGTATGAGGCTTCTGAGGCGCCGGGATGTACCGAGGCTTTAGTGTCGTCACAGTCAGTACCGCCACAAGCGCTATCGTAATAGCCATCGCCATCCGCGTCAGGGCAAGGTACACAGGCCGGATCGGTTAGCAATCTGCTGTGTGTTGTTGACTGCGTGCAGCTGTTGCCACTGAGGTTGTTCATTATACAAAGGGCAGAAACTGAGGCGGTCGATAGCAATCCCGGATTTACGTGGGGCACATCGGTTCTCTGAATGCAGTCAGCAGACACGTCGCCGCTACATGTACTTCCGAAGTATCCGCCCAATTGTTTGCAGGTAACAAACGGGGGTGCCGCGGGCTTCACGGGCGCAACAGCCTTAAAGGACGCAGGCAGAAACGAGACCGTTTTTTCCAATGGCTGGTTGCGTTTCATAGCGAGAGGATCATTGACGGGAACCCAGTTGCCCGGTACTTCTGAGTCCGGGCGAACGAGCTTGCCGCGATACCACTGCAACTCATTACTGAAAATCACGGCATCGAGTGAGAAACTTACGTCAGCAGTGCTCACTTGCGCGCCGCGGTACTTCAAATCTTCCAGCGTGTAATTCAACATACCCGGCGTAACCGTTAGCTCGATTTCAGCTCCCGGTAGTAATGAGTAGTGCCGAAGTTCTCTGGAAGCTGTCAGCGGCAGGCTGAAAATCATCGGAAAGCCGAGGGGTTTCAGATAGAGAAACCCTTGCACGCCAAACACAGGTTTGTCGGACGTGTTGCGCAACGTGATCGACACGCGCTTGAACCAGTCTTCCCTTTCCTTGAATGTGACACGGTCGATGCCCCACTTGCTTGCGTTGTCTTTGAACTTTACTTTGATGCGGTCCTTAACAGACTGCGTGCCTATTCTGAGGTTAACTAACTGCAAGGGCTCATCCGGATATCTTTCGATCTCCAGAACTTTATCTGCTTCCTGAGCGCGAACAGGTGCGGTACGGCTGGTTTCGTTTCCAACCCATGCCGCGAGAGCAAGAAGCAATACAAATACGGTTACCCAGAGGTGCGATTTAAACTGCGTCATGGCTTCCTCCAAAATTCGAAGGTTCTCTGGACGGAAGGGAGATATATCGAGTTCGCTGAGCGGAAGGAAGAGAAGTGACGCGATCGGATGGAATCACGTCAGGAAAAAAATAGGGGAAGTTGTCGTTGTTTGAGAGTTCTCCTTATACGCCCGGCAGATCCTGGAGTCAAGGAAATTTCCGCCCGATCGTATGCGATTGTGACGACTTGCTATAATCCATTCACGACTCTTGGCTACACTGGAAAAACTCGCGTCTGGTTACGAAGACAAACTGCTGGCCTGCATTCATTGCGGGCTGTGTCTTGAGGCGTGTCCGACTTACGTCATCACGGGTAACGAGAATGATGGGCCACGCGGGCGGTTGTATTTAATGCGGGCAGTAGCGGAAGGACGGCTGGAGAAGACGTCGGAGGCGTTTGCGACGCATATCGATCGCTGTCTCGGGTGTCGCGCGTGCGAGCAGGCGTGTCCGGCAGGTGTTGAGTACGGGCAACTGCTTGAAGCGAGCCGCGAAGTTTTACTTGAAGAGCAGCCGAAGACGGATCTGGCGAACAGAGTTTTGCGATTTGTCTTGCGGCACGTGTGGTCGTCGCCGTGGCGTTTGCGGGTGTTCTTTGGGGCGTCAAGATTGTTTCGGGATCTCGGGCTGGCGCG
>Ga0126311_10000869_pt1 | contig 14134 bp, 13 predicted proteins | sample Plot61_FD_92539 | JGI IMG/M metagenome (GOLD analysis project Ga0126311, IMG submission 92539) | Serpentine soil microbial communities from UC McLaughlin Reserve, CA, USA - Plot61 | ecosystem: Environmental > Terrestrial > Soil > Grasslands | place: USA: UC McLaughlin Reserve, Lake County...
GTCACGAGGCGGGCGTTGCAGCGCAGTATCGTGCGAGTGGAAACGCAGTATGGACCGATCGATGTTAAAGTAGCGCACCTGGACGGGCGCGTCGTAAACGAGATGCCGGAGTTTGAGCAGTGCCGGCAGGCTGCGACAAAGGCGGGGGTGGCAGTGAAGAATGTAGAAGATGCGGTGCGCGTGGCAATCGCGAAACTTCACCACGGATAACACGGATGAAACCAGTAGATTTAGACCTGATCGCGCAGGGTGTGCGCATGATTCTGGAAGGGATTGGTGAGGATCCCGAGCGTGCGGGCTTGCAGGAAACTCCGCAACGCGTCGCTGAGATGTACGCGGAGCTGACCTCCGGCATGCGCGAAGATCCCACGCAGCACGTGATTCCGCTGCCCGGTGACAAGCACGACGAGATGGTGATCGTGAAAGACATCAGCATCGCGTCGCTATGTGAGCATCACCTCGCGCCGTTTGTCGGTCGCTGCCATATCGCCTACATTCCAAAGGGCGGTCGCATTCTCGGAATCTCGAAGCTGGCGCGACTCGCGGAGACTTTCTCGCGGCGTCTGCAACTACAGGAAAGATTGACTACCGACATCGCCAACACGTTGTTCGAAGGTCTCAAGCCACTCGGTGTAATGGTCGTGATCGAAGCCGAGCACACATGCATGACGCTGCGTGGAGTGCGAAAGGCTGACGCGAAAACGGTGACCTCTGCGTTGCTTGGCGGCTTCCGCTCCGACCCGCGCACACGCGCCGAAGCGATGGCTCTCATCAAGGGAAAGAACTGAGGAGATTTACATGTTGCGAATCATTCTCACGATTGTTGTTACCGCGCTCCTGCTGGGCAGCGCCGTGTCTCAACAGAAGATCGGATCGTCAGAAATCAACGAAGCAACGCTCAAAGCGCATATCAAGTTTCTCTCCGATGACATGCTCGAAGGCCGCGGCACAGGCGCGCGTGGTGGCGAACTCGCGGCGAAGTATATCGCCGCGCAACTCGAAGCGGTCGGCGCGAAAGGCGCGGGCGAGAATGGCAGCTTCTTTCAACCCGTTTCGCTCGTTGGCGTGAAGGCAGACCCCGGAACGGTGCTGACCATCTCGGGCGCGAGTGGAAGTGAAAGCTTCAAGTTTGCCGACGACTTCGTAGCATTCACCGGCGCGCAGACTGAGTCGGTCGACGTCGATGCCGATCTCGTCTTTGTCGGTTACGGCATCAACGCACCTGAACAAAAATGGAACGACTACAAAGGCGCTGACACTGACTATCGCGGCAAGATCCTCGTGATGCTGGTGAACGATCCACCAGCGACAACAGCGGAGCCAAATCTCTTCGGGGCCAAAGCGCTCACTTATTACGGCCGCTGGACCTATAAGTATGAGGAAGCGGCGCGTCGTGGTGCAGTCGGCGTGATCCTGCTGCACACCGATCAATCGGCTGGTTATCCGTGGGGCGTCGTACGCACGTCGAATGGATCGTGGCGCTTCGATATCGCACGCACGCAGAGCGATACCACTCCGTTTTTACAGTTTCGTTCGTGGGTAACAGACGACGCTGCACGTCGTTTGATGAAACTTGCGGGTCAGGATCTCGACGCGTTGCGCGCCAAAGCGGCGACGCGAGATTTCCAGCCAGTCAAACTCGGGCTCAAAGGCAAGCTGAATCTCAAAAGTGAAGTGAAGCGTGTCGCGGCTCCGAATGTGGTCGGTGTGATCGAGGGCAGCGATCCGCAGTTGAAGAACGAGTATGTCGTGTACTCCGCGCACTGGGACCATCTCGGAGTCGGTGCGCCGAACAAGGATGGCGACACGATCTACAACGGCGCACTCGACAATGCTTCGGGCGTCGCTGTAGTGCTGGCGATTGCGGAAACGATCGCGCGTATGCCGCCGGCGCAACGACCAAAACGTTCCAGCCTGTTTCTATTTCCGACTGCGGAAGAGCAGGGACTACTCGGCGCGGAGTGGTACGCGAACCATCCCGTCGTCCCGATTAATAAGACTGCTGCGAACGTGAACCTTGACTCAATGAACGTGCTTGGACCAACACAGGATTTCATTCCTCTCGGCGCGGAGCGTTCTTCGTTGAAGGCGGTGGTTGAAGCAGTTGTGCGTGATATGAGTTTGCGTGTTTCGCCTGATGCGCGTCCGGAGCAGGGATCGTTCTATCGCTCGGATCATTTTCCGTTTGCGAAAGCGGGAGTGCCGTCGATCAGTTTGAAAGAGGGAAATGAATACGTCGGGCGATCGAAGGAGTGGGGCGAGGAGCAGTTCCGGGCTTACAACACGGCGCACTATCACCAGCCATCCGATGAGATGCGCGACACCTGGGACTTCCGCGGGATGATCCAGGAGGGTGAGATTGCCTTGGCGATCGGAAGAATGATTTCCGACATGCCGGAGAAGCCGCGATTCAATCCTGGAGACGAGTTCGCGAAGAAGCCTTAAGATTTCCCTGCCTTTGTTTTGTTGTCTTTCTTCTTTGTGTTTTTGTGCCTTTTTGTGGCTAACTTTCGTGCTTTGAGATGAACACTTTCTACGTCACTACACCAATTTATTACGCGAACAGTCTCCCGCATCTCGGTCACCTGTACACGATGATCGTGAGCGACACGATCGCGCGTGCGAAGCGACAGCGCGGTATCGAAACTTATTTCCTGACCGGCACCGACGAACACGGCATCAACATCGAGCGCGCCGCGCAGAAAGCCGGACGCACGCCGAAAGAACAAGCCGATTACGTTGTCACTTACTACAAGAAGATGACCAGTGAGTTTGGTCTCGACACCGAGCACGGCGGCTTCGACATCTTCATGCGCACCACTGAGCCGTTTCACTACCAGGGCGTCAGCGAGTTGTGGCGGCGTATATCGAAGGCAAAAACGCCCCGCGGCAACGACGCGATTTACAAGGGACATTACGAGGGCTGGTTCTGCGCTGCGTGTGCTGAGTACAAGACCGAGGACGAATATCAGAAACCAAAAAACGAAGGCGAGCCGCCGACGTGCCTTATTCACGACACGCCGCTCGATCGCGTTTCGGAAGAGAGTTACTTCTTCCGGCTCTCCGATTACGACGAAGCGTTGCTCTCAGTGCTTGAGAGACGGCCTGATTTCGTGAGGCCCGAGTACAGGCGCAATGAAGTGATCAGCTTTGTGCGCGGCGGACTTCAGGATCTATCGGTGAGTCGTCTAAAGAATTCGGTGAGCTGGGGTGTGCCTGTGCCCGACGATCCAGCGCACACAATGTATGTTTGGTTCGACGCGCTCACGAATTACATCACGGCGATTGGCTTTGGCAATGAAGAGCGACAAAAGGCAGTCGGCTTTGAGAAGTTCTGGCCCGCGCTGCATCTCGTCGGCAAAGACATCCTGCGTTTCCATGCGATCTACTGGCCGGCGTTTCTGCTCGCCGCTGATATCGAGCTCCCGCGCGCGATCGTGGCCCACGGCATGTGGCTCGATCCGAACGGGCGCAAGATGTCAAAGACGCTCGGCAATACCGTCGAGCTCGACGTTCTGCGAGATCATTTTCCGATCGATGCCATTCGTTATTTCTGCTTGCGCGAAATGGTGTTTGGGCAGGACGGACGTTTCGGTTACGAGGGACTGATCGATCGAGCCAATAGTGATCTTGCGAGTGGATTGGGCAATCTCTCGAGCCGCACGTTGACGATGATTGCGCGGTATTGCGACTCGCGCATCCCTTCGGGGCTGATTCCGGAAGACAAGCTGCTGCTGGCGAAGCGCACCGGCGTCGATACTGACGAGACCACAGTCGCCGGTTTCATTGAGCACGCGCGCGATCAGTTTGTGCATCACTTCGATAACCTTGCGTTCAGCAAAGCGCTTGAAACGGCGTGGTCGGTCGTGGCCCGGGTTGACAAAATGCTCACGGATGCTAAGCCGTGGGATCTCGCGAAGGATGAAAACCAGAAACAGACGCTCGGTGTCGTGCTGTATCGTGCGGCAGAGTCGCTGCGATGGTTGAGTGCGATGCTTTATCCGGTGATGCCGGAGGCGAGCCGCGCAATTTGGAGGCAGCTCGGAGTTGATGGCTCACCCGCGCAAGTCGATCCTACGCAGCTCAATTGGGGTGAGCTAAAGGAAGGTTCTGCGATTGGTGAGGTGCAGCCGGTGTTTCCGCGCATGGACAAGGCGAAGATCATGTCGCAGATTAGCGCGACAGAGCCGAGCGCCGGCGTTCATGCTACAGAGGCCGACGCTGTTGTGGCTGTTGCTCCAACCACACAACCTGCGCCGCCGATGAAGCACGCGACCGAGGCTGACGCTGTCGGCGTGACGAGCTTCATCGAGATTGACGACTTCGCAAAGGTTGATCTGCGCGTGGGCCAGGTACTGTCAGCCGAGCGTGTGCCGAAAGCTGACAAGCTGTTGCTGTTGAAAATCGATCTCGGAGAAGAGCAGCCACGGCAAATACTCGCCGGCATCGCGCAGTACTACGAGCCTGAGAAACTGATCGGTCGCAAAGTCGTGATCGTTGCGAACCTCAAACCTCGCAAGCTGCGTGGTTTTGAATCGCAGGGAATGGTCGTCGCGGCTTCTTATGGCGAGGAAGGGCGGCCTGTGATCGCGACATTCACCGAAGATGTCCCGAACGGCGCGCGCCTCAAATGAGCCACAAAAGGCACAAAAAGCACAAAATGAATGTTTATAGACTCTCATGCTCATATTGACGGTGCGGAGTTCGATCAGGATCGTGCAGAGGTAATCGAGCGCGCGCACGCAGCGGGTGTGTCGGTAATTCTAAACGTCGGGACGGGCGATCCGCATAGTGGGGCTTTGGAGCGAGCAGTTGAATTGGGTAAAGCCCACGAGTCGGTTTACACAGCCATCGGGACGCATCCTCACGATGCTCGCCTCTACGACGACGCCGCCGAACAAAAGATCAAAAACCTCATCAACAACGAACGTGTAATCGCGTGGGGCGAGATCGGCCTCGACTTCCATTACGACAACTCACCGCGTGACGTGCAGGTCGAAGTGTTCAAACGACAGCTTCGTGTGGCGCGTGAGTGTGATCTGCCGGTGGTGATTCATACACGCGAAGCTGAAGCTGAGACGATCGAGATCCTGCGAAGTGAATACGAAGGCGCGCAACGTCGCGGTGTGTTTCATTGTTTCAGCGGCAGCATGGAATTAGCGCAACGCGCGATCGAGATCGGTTTCATGATCTCGTTCTCGGGTATTGTGACTTTTAAGAAAGCGGAGGAGTTGCGCGAAGTCGCGAAGCAGGTTCCCCTCGATCGCCTGCTGATCGAGACTGACTGTCCATACCTCACCCCGATCCCGTATCGCGGCAAACGAAACGAGCCCGCCTACGTCATTGAAGTAGCGCGGTGTCTTGCAGGGATTCACGGTAATGAGATTGAAGAAATGGGCCGCATCAGCAGCGACAATTTCAACAGGTTCTTCGGATTATAGGGTACTTTATGCCGTTTGCGTCCCTTTGTGGCAAGTTTCACATGCTGCGCTTTTGATGTTATTCTCACCTCAACATGGCGCAGCAGAACTCCTTTGATATCGTCTCTCAAGTAGATTCAGCCGAGATTGCCAACGCTCTCAACCAAACTATTAAAGAAGTGCGCCAGCGTTTCGACTTCAAGGGCAGCTCCGCGAATGTCGTGCACGAGAAAAACGAGCTCGTGCTCACTGCCGAAGACGAAACGAAGCTGCGCAACATGAACGACATCCTGCAGCAGAAACTCGTCCGCCGTGGCGTTCCGTTGAAAGCGTTCAGCTACGGCAACATCGAACCGGCTGCGGGTGGCACGGTGCGACAGCGTGCTCAGATCCAGGAAGGTATCCCGCAGGAAAAAGCCAAAGAGGTCGTCAGGTTCATCAAGGACAGTAAAGTAAAGGTCCAGGCTGCTATTCAGGGTGACATCGTGCGCGTCTCCGGCCGCGATCGCGACACGCTTCAGGACATTATCGCCAGGCTGAAGGATAAAGATTTCGGCATTCACATGCAGTTTACGAACTATCGCTCGAACTGAAACGCTTCAGTTGTCATGACAACGTCAAGCCACACCATCGCGCTCGACGAAGAGGCAAGGATTTCTGCACGCCGTATCTTCAGCGTCATCGCAAACGAGCTGACGCAAGTCGAGCTGGAATTTGAACGACAGGCGCGTTCCAACGTGCAGGTGATCGATTACCTCGGCGAGTATCTTCGTGCGTCCGGCGGTAAGCGTGTGCGACCCGCACTCGCAATCCTTTCAACCTATGCGGTCGGCGGTGATGGCTCACGTTACAACTCGATCCGCATGGCGACGGTCATGGAGTTTCTGCACACCGCGACCCTCGTCCATGACGACATCATCGACAAGGCCGACACGCGCCGGAAACGGCCCACTGTCAACGCGCTTTACGGGAACGAGACCGCGGTGCTGATGGGCGACTGGCTTTACATGTCGGCGTTCGAGACGAGTCTCGCTGAACGCTCGCTGCCGGTACTCGACATCCTGACGAGCGTCACGCGGAGGATGACTGCAGGTGAGATCTTGCAGTTGACGTTGCTGGGCGATCCGGAAGTATCAGAGGCGCAGTACTTCGACGTGCTCAAGCGCAAGACGGCGTACCTGTTCAGTGCGAGTTGTGAGATAGGGGCGATACTCGGTGGCGCGAGCGAGAAGCAACAGAAGGCGTTGCGTGACTACGGGCTCAATCTCGGCACGGCGTTTCAGTTGATTGACGATCTGCTCGATTTCACGTCGAGTGAAGAGGTGCTGGGCAAAGCCGCGGGTGCGGACCTGCTGGGTGGGAAGGTGACGTTGCCGTTGATCTATTTGCGTGACAGGGAGCCCACCGCGCGTGAGATGGTCCGGACGGTATTGCGTGAAGGGAAGTACAGCAGCGTCAGGCAACAGGAGCTGCTCGAGGCAATCGTACGCAGTGGAGCCCTTGAACAAGCACGCACGCGCGCGAATGAGTTCGCTGAAGAGGCATGTACTGCCCTCGAGATCCTGCCCGAATCGGAATATTCGGATTCTCTAAAAGCGCTTCCCACTTACATTCTCGACCGCGATCGATAAAATTTTAACCACGGATGACACGGATCTGTGGCAAAATCACCGCCTGATGAGCGAGAATCTGCTCTCACGTCTGGAACAGAGCCTGCGACAGTCGCGCGCGGCGAGGATGCATTTGGCCGCACGACTGCGCGAGCTCGAGGCCGAGGCCGACAGCGTGCGTGCCGAGCTCTCCGAGATGGACACCCTCGCGAGTCAAACGGAAGCAGCGATCTACCGCCTGCTTTCCTCCGTTCTCGCTTCAGGAAACATCAACCTGGGACTGCCATCGGATGCTGAGCTCGAAGCGGCCATGCGCCAGTCGCAACCGCAGTCGCCATTGCGCTCACAAGTTCCCGTCGAGCGTCGCCCACAGATCCCGACGGTCCGCAACAACGTCGAAGTGCTCAGCGATCGCTTCATGGACCGCACGATCCCACAAGCCGTAACGCTCCTGCTTCGCGAAGAAGGTGGACCGCTGCACGTGAACGAGCTCTACAATCGCCTGCTCGAAGGCGGCTTCAAGTTCACCGGTCAAAACCCGACGATTAGCGTAGCGGTCTCCCTTAACCGCAACACTCGTTTTCGCAAAGTCTCCCCCGGCACTTTCGACCTCGTCATGCGCGACGCCTCCAGGGCTTCCTGATCTGTACAACTGATGCGCGCAATCGTTCTTTCTGCCGGCTACGGCACACGCCTTTGGCCACTCACTGAAGACCGCACTAAACCCGCGATACCAATTCTCGGAAAACCACTCGTCGGCTACGTCGCCGAATATCTCGCTGCTTACGGCATCGATGAGATCGTCGTGAACCTGCATCATCGCCCCGACTCCGTGCGTCGAGCACTCGGCGATGGCAGTCGCTTCGGCGTGAAGCTTCATTACGTTGATGAACCGGTGATACTCGGCACGAGCGGCGCACTCGACAACACGCGCACATTCTTCGAGCGTGAGACGTTTGTCGTCGTGAATGGAAAGATCATCACTGACATCGATCTGAAGGCCGCGCTCGAGACTCATCGCAAAGAAAACGCGATTGCGACACTCGTCTTGCTGCCCAACACTCGTCGCGAGCGCTTCAGCGTTGTTGAAACTGAAGCGGGACGAATCACACGATTTGCCGGCATGCCCATCGCAGATGGAGGTGGTGAAGCGCCATTAATGTTCACCGGTATCCACATACTCGAGCCACGGATCTTCGAATACGTGCCGCCCGGTGTATTTTCAGATTCGGTAATCGATGTTTACCCGCAGGCAATCGCGAACGGCGAGATTGTTGCTGCGCACGTTGCGTCCGGCAAATGGCGTGAGCTCTCGACGCTAAAACGATATCTCGACATCAGTGTTGAGTTGTTAAAAGAGGAAGGAACGAGTTTCGTTGCTGGAGCGAACACAACGATTGATCCGTCGGCCACGGCCACGGACTCAATCCTCTGGGACAACGTTGAGGTTGGTGCTGCCGCGCGGATTAACCGAGCGGTACTGGCTGACAATGTGAAGATTAGCGCCGGTGAAGAGATTGAGAACGCCGTGGTAGTGCCGCGAAGCTTAGTGGAAGGCAAAAAGCCACCGGAAAAGGCGCTTCCTGGCTATTTTCAAGGTGAAAGCTTTATCGTGCCCCTGTGATACAATCGCCGCCTATTTCGGGCTTTTGCCTATTTAACCAACTAGATAATGAGTGCTCCGAAACCTGTGATTTCCAACGTATTTGAATCCTCCGCGTCAGATCGACTTGCGAGATTCATGACTGAGCAGGGAATCGCAAGTAAGGAAATCATCGCGCTTACTCCCGATGCTTCCACGCGGAACTATTTCCGTATCCGCTGGAAAAAGCACACGGCCGTAGCCGCCGTCTACCCGGAGCCGTTCGACCCCGAATTTCATCCCTATCTCGACGTCACGCGCCTCTTTCTCGATTGCGACATTCCCGTGCCCGAGATCTACGCAGTAGACGGCAACGCAGGGATCATCGTGCAGGAAGACCTGGGCGACCGGCAGTTGTTCCACATTTACGACGATGAGTCGGAAGAGCTGTGCGACGAGTACAAGGAAAAGGCAATCGCGCTGATCGCAAAGATTCAGAAGGCGACTGCTCGCGCCTATGACACACAGTCGATCGCGAGTCGTCTCGCATTTGACGAAGCGAAACTTTCCTGGGAGCTCGACTTCTTTTTCGATCACTATTTCGGCAGCCTGCGCGGCGAGAACTTACGCCACGCCGAAGTGGCCGAGCTGAAAGCTGAGCTGAACGACATTTCTGCTGAGCTCGCCGCGGCGCCACGTGTGCTTTGTCATCGCGACTATCACGCGTCGAATCTGATGATCGACAACAAGAAACACCTTCGTGTAGTTGATCACCAGGACGCGCGCATGGGACCCGCAAGTTACGATCTCGTTTCGTTTCTGCTGGATCGGCAACCATGTCCGCCATCACTCGCTGAGTTGCGTGGCCATCGATTGTTCTTTCTCGAACAGCGTCGCCTGCTGGGTCTCAGCGCCATCGATCCCGACGACTTCGCCCTCGAGTTTAGATTGATGACGATTCAACGCGGCTTGAAAGCTACTGGAACCTTCTCTTACCAGACAGCAGTCTCTGGAAGAGGCGCGGTCTACCAGCACTTCATTCAACCCACACTCGAAATCGTTTTGCAGGCCGCCGAATGGCTCGAAAGATTCCCCACGCTACGCCGGATGTTAAAGGAACGTATTAACTGACAGACTTGCACGCTCGGTTTCCCGATGACAACTCAATTACACGAAATTGCTTCCGATAGCCACACCTACATCAATCAACTGTCCGACCACGTCGGCGCTGAAGTAGTTCTTAAAGGATGGCTTTACAACCTGCGCTCGAGCGGGAAGATACTCTTTCCGCAATTGCGCGACGGGACTGGTGTGGTCCAGTGCGTCGTTTTGAAGAACGCGATCTCGCCTGAGCTTTGGGAACAATTAAAGGGCCTTGGTCAGGAATCGGCGTTAATGATCAAAGGCACCGTACGCGCTGACAGCCGCGCGCCTGGTGGCTACGAGATCGATGTGACCGGCGCTGAAGTGCTGCAAGAGGTACACGATTATCCGATCACTCCGAAAGAGCACGGGACGGAGTTCCTGATGGATCACAGGCACCTGTGGCTGCGCTCGCGACGGCAACATGCGGTGCTGAAGGTTCGGCACACGGTGGTTAAGGCGGTTCGAGATTTTCTCGACAACGACGGCTTCACGCTCATGGATTCGCCCATCTTCACCCCCGCGGCGTGTGAAGGAACGACGACGCTTTTCGAAGTCGATTACTTTGACGGTGAAAAAGCATATCTCACGCAGTCCGGCCAGCTCTACAACGAAGCGACCGCGGCGGCTTTCGGCAAAGTTTACTGCTTCGGTCCGACCTTCAGGGCTGAGAAATCAAAGACCCGCAGGCACCTGACTGAGTTTTGGATGGTCGAGCCGGAAATGGCGTATGCGACGCTCGACGACGTGATGAGCCTGTCGGAGCGGATGCTGTCGTACATCGCGGCGCGCGTGCTCGAGCAGAGAAGTGAAGAGTTGAAAGTGCTTGAGCGTGACACGTCGAAACTCGAAGCAATCGTGCCGCCGTTCCCGCGTGTTCATTATGATGATGCGGTGAAGACGCTGCACGAGGGATTTGAGAAGGGTGCGCTGGAGACGAAGTTTGAATGGGGTGGAGATTTTGGAGCGCCCGATGAGACGTATATTTCTAGCCAGTTTGATAAGCCGGTGATGGTGCATCACTATCCGGCTGAAGTGAAGGCGTTCTACATGGCGAGAGATCCTGAAAGGGCGGAGCTCGCGCTCGGTGTTGACGTGCTGGCGCCCGAAGGTTATGGCGAAGTGATTGGTGGTGGTGAGCGTGCGACGTCGTTGGAGTTTTTGAAAGAGCAGATTGCGTTGCATCAACTGCCACAGGAGGCGTTTGAGTGGTATCTGGATCTGCGGCGGTATGGCAGCGTCCCGCATGGGGGATTTGGGATGGGGATTGAGCGTTGCACGGCGTGGATGTGTGGTATCGAGCACATCCGCGAGACGATACCGTTCCCGAGGATGTTGTACCGCATCCGGCCATAAAATCTAACCACGGATTTAGAACGGATCAGGAGTTAGTAGTCATGATTTGTCCGAGATGTAGTGCGCAGTTACTTGAAGGTTCAACTTTCTGCGGAGCGTGTGGTCAACGCCTGACACCTGCGGCAACGCAGCCCGCGAACCCGGGCGCGGGTCGAGGAATTCAAATAGACGAAGACTCGCGCGGACGCGGACGCGGTTACGACTATGAAGTGTTACATCAACCGTCGTTCTCACTCGCAGTACTTCGTCTGCAACCTGAACAATCAATCCAGGCTGAGTCGGGTGCGATGGTTTCGATGTCAGCTAATATAGAACTTCAATCGCAGATGAAAGGTGGGCTGTTCGGTGCAATCAAACGCGCAGCTGGTGGCGAATCAGCTTTCATCTCGACGTTCACTGCGCGCGGTGGACCAGGTGAAGTAACCCTCGCGCCGGGTGCACCGGGCGACATCGCTGCGATCGAGCTCACCGGGTCGCCCTTCTTCGTGCAATCAAGTTCTTATCTCGCCGGGGATGCCAGTCTTACCGTTGATACGAAGTGGGGCGGCGCGAAAACGTTCTTCTCGGGTGAGGGATTGTTTGTGTTGATGGTGCAGGGGCAGGGACTATTGCTCGTCTCGTCTTTCGGCGCGATTCATCGCAAGCGCTTGCAACCGGGTGAGCGTTACGTGGTTGATACGGGACATCTCGTCGCGTGGGAAGGCACGACGCAGTACACGCTCCGGAAAGCGGCAGCAGGTTTGTTCCGCAGCATGATGAGTGGTGAAGGTATCGTCGCAGAGTTTACAGGGCCGGGTGAGTTGTTGATACAGACGCGCAATCTTGCCGCGCTCGCGGGGTTGTTGAAGCCGTTCTTTCCGAGTCAGGGTGGTGGTGGTAGTGGTGGATTCAATTTCAACTTAGGTAACTGATCGACGTGAGCACGGAAGCAAAGAAATTACTCAGTATGCTCGGTGTGCCGCTCGGCTACGGCGCGAGCATGGCCGGCGTCGATATCGGTCCCGCCGCGTTGCGCGTAGCGCGTCTGAATCAGCGCATTGCGCGCCTCGGCTACTCCGTTCACGATCTCGGTGACCTGCGTCTCGAGCGCCCTCAATCAGTTCCTGAAGTCGACGAAAAGCTCAAATACGTCCGTGAGATCAGCAGCGCCTGCGAAGAGCTAGCGGTTGAAGTTGAAGGAATACTTAAAGCCGGTCAACTACCACTGATTCTCGGCGGCGATCATTCAATTGCCATCGGCTCATTTGCCGGTGCTGTCTCGCATTATAAAAAACAGGACGAGACGCTCGGCCTGATCTGGTTTGACGCGCACGCCGACATGAACACACCTGAGTCCACACCTTCAGGCAACATTCACGGCATGCCTCTCGCCACTCTACTGGGCTACGGCACGCCCGAGCTGACAAACGTCGGCGGCTTCGCACCAAAGCTCGATCCGCGTTTGTGTGCTCACGTAGGCGCGCGTGACATCGATCCCGGTGAAAGAGAACTGATTAAGAAACTCGGCATTCGCGTCTTCACCATGCGCGAGATCGACGAGCGTGGTATGAAAGACTGCATGGACGACGCGATCAAGATCGCTTCACGCGGCACGGCTGGTTATGCAGTCACGTTCGACGTCGATGTTCTCGATCCAGGCGATGCACCAGGCTCAGGCACACTCGTCCGCGGCGGGTTGACCTATCGGGAAGCACACCTCGGCATGGAGAAGATCGCCGAAACAGGCCGCATGCGCTTGCTCGAGATCGTGGAGATCAACACTGCGCTGGACGTGAACAACAAGACTGCTGAGCTGGGTGTAGAGTTAATCCTTTCCGCGTTAGGCAAGACAATTCTATAAAGGTTGGTACTAATAAGAGTGCCCAAAAAGCTTCGCGTCGGAGTGATCTTCGGCGGGCGTTCAGGTGAACACGAAGTTTCGATCAGGTCGGCACGAGCGATCGTCGAAGCCATCGATCGAAAAAAGTTTGACGTAGTTCCGATTGCCATTACGAAAGAAGGGAAGTGGCTCGCCCCGGCGCACTCGGCCCAACTTCTCCCCGCCGCAGTTCACTCGCTGTTACCTTCAAAGACTCACACCGCAACCGCAGACATCGCACTGCTCGGCGATCCTTCGCACAAAGGTCTCATCTCACTCGCAAGCGATGCACATGCCTTGTCCGGAGAAAAGCTCGACGTTGTATTTCCGGCACTGCATGGACCGTTCGGCGAAGACGGCACACTTCAAGGATTACTTGAGATGGCGGACGTGCCCTACGTCGGTTGTGGCGTGCTCGCGTCGGCGTGCGGCATGGACAAGGTGGCGATGAAGTCGCTGTTCGTGCAGGCAGGATTGCCGATCTGCAAGTACATCTGGTTTCTGCGATCTCAGTGGCGAAGCGCTCCAGCTAAAGTAATACGTAAGGTGACCAGCGAGATCGGCCTGCCGTGTTTTGTGAAACCGGCGAATCTCGGATCGTCGGTTGGAGTGTCGCGCGCTACTGATAAGAAGTCATTGAGCGAAGCAATCGATCTGGCGGCTGAGTATGATCGGAAGATCATCGTCGAGGAAGAGCTTGTCGCTCGTGAGATTGAGTGTGCGGTGCTGGGGAATGATGAACCTAAAGCGAGTTTGCCTGGTGAGTATGTCGTTTATGACGAGGCCGCGAGGTTTCTCGATTACACGGAGAAGTATTCGAGTACGGGCAATGTGAGTTTCGTTGTGCCGGCGCCGCTGTCGAAGTCGATGACGACGAAGATACAGCGCATGGCGATACGTGCTTTTCAATCGGTGGATGGCGCGGGATTGGCGCGAGTGGATTTCTTCCTGCGGAGGGATGGTGGGGAGCCCGTGATCAATGAGTTGAATACGATGCCGGGGCTGACCGAGGTGTCTGGTTATCCGAAGATGTGGGCAGCGTCTGGCTTACCGTTTCCGAAATTACTTGAGGTGTTGATTGAGCTGGCGTTTGAGAGACACCGTGAGAAATCGCTTACCAAGACGTCACGGTAAAAACGTTAGACAGGATTACAGGATTTGCAAA
>Ga0126311_10000870_pt1 | contig 14130 bp, 13 predicted proteins | sample Plot61_FD_92539 | JGI IMG/M metagenome (GOLD analysis project Ga0126311, IMG submission 92539) | Serpentine soil microbial communities from UC McLaughlin Reserve, CA, USA - Plot61 | ecosystem: Environmental > Terrestrial > Soil > Grasslands | place: USA: UC McLaughlin Reserve, Lake County...
CCACGGCTTGCGCGCGTGGACGGCTTCGGTGAACTGTTGGGTTTGGCCAGCGAACCTACTGAACCACCCTAACGAGTTAGCTGGTTTCAGAGGTTAGGCCGCAGCCACCTCACTGTGATAAGAACTCATATATTTTAGAATCACCTCCTTTCCAGTGTTGCGTAAATCATAAAGCACAAGAGCATGAGCGTCAACCGGTTATTTTTCCGGCGCAATAGACCTGCGATGCGTGCCTGATGCCGAAGAAATACGCAAGCTCGCGATAGTCATAACACGCGTGAATCACGAAGTCTGCAATTTTGCCGGGCTCGAGCGAACCGATTTCGTGACCACGATTCAAACTGTAAGCGGCGTTGATCGTCGTCGCGGTGATCGCTTCCGCCGGTGTCATTTTCATGTGCGTGGCAGCTAACGAAAGAATCATCGGGATTGAGGGTGTCGGAGACGAGCCGGGATTGAAATCAGTGGCGAGCACGACTGCGAGACCAGCATCGATCATCTCGCGCGCCGCCGGGTAACGCGACGATCCGAGTGCATAGACCGATCCCGGCAATAACACCGGTTGCACATTCGCACGCTTCAACGCCGCGATGCCTGCGGCGTCTGTGTGTTCGAGATGATCGGCTGTGACTGTTCCCAACTCCGCCGCGAGTTGTGCGCCGCCGGAGAGCGAAAGCTGGTCGGCGTGAATTCGCAGACCGAGTCCATGGCAACGGGCAGCCGTAAGGATCTTCCACGCTTCGTCAGTCGTGAAGACTTCGTCTTCACAAAACACATCGCAATACTCGGCGAGCTTCTCCTGCGCGATTGCCGGCAACATCTCATCGATGATCAGCGAAATGTATTGCTCGCGCCGTGATTGATACTCCGGCGGAACACTGTGCGCGCCGAGGAACGTCGGCACGTAACGAAGCGCCGTGTTGTTGTCGAGACTCTTGATGGCGCGCAGTATTTTCAGCTCGTCTTCGAGTGATAAGCCGTATCCTGACTTCGCTTCGACCGTCGTCGTACCTGAGTTTAAGAACCAATCACTGTAGCGCCACGCTTCGTATACCAACATGTCGTCATACGTGGCGCGGGTTGCGTTAACTGTCGACTGAATCCCACCGCCACGCGCCGCAATCTCCTGGTACGTCGCGCCTTGGGCACGTTCCTCAAATTCTTCCACACGCGTGCCGCTAAAAACCGGATGAGTGTGTGCATCGACAAACCCGGGCATCAGGATCTGACGGCAAGCGTCGACGACTTCAGTATCAGTGTTGATCAGTGATTCAATTTCATCCGTGTTTCCGACTTTTTCGATCCGTCCGTCGCGCATAAACATTCCGCCATTTGCAACGATGCCGAGTTCGCGCAACTCCGGACCGACGCGCGGTCGTGACGGCCCGGCAAGCGTGACAACCTGCGAACAGTTAATTACAGCGAGAGTTTTACTTTCGTTTTCCGAGGACATAAATCGTGACGCCGATCGCATTCGCTATCAAAACCGTAGCGACGATCTTCAGCGCGAATACAAGAGCATTTCCGACTTCGGTAATCGGCACGATCGCGAAACGGATATAGACCAGAGTGACGATGAAACCCGACGCGCACGCGAGCTTGAGCCACCACGGCGATCTGACGCCGAGCGCCTTCATCCCAAACAACGGTATCGCAAATAAAACCAGGTACGTGAGGGCATAGAAAACGCCGCCGGTGTTGTCGATCAGTTGGAATGCTTCCTGCGCGTGCACTCCCGACAAGCTAAGCACGGTGAGCACTAACGTCACTGCGCCGACAAACAGAATCGAGTTGATTGGTGTCTTGTACTTCGCGTGCAGACGACTAAACCACGCGGGTAACAATCGGTCCCAGCCGGCGACCATCGGCAGACGCGTGTTGCCGGCAAAGTAAATGCTCATCAGCGCGATCGTTCTGACAGTGATACCCAGGATCGCAATTGAACCGATTGTTCCGACCCAACCTAACTGTCGAAATCCAGTCGACAGCACCTGCGGGATTGGTCCAATCAAATCGACTTGATCGCGCGGCACAAAGGCGAGCACTGAGCTTGTTCCGAGAATGAACATCGCCGCAATAATCGGAGCGGCAATTACTACGGAGCGTCCGATGTTTCGCGCGGGCGAGCGAGTTTCACCGGCGAGGATCGCAATGTATTCGAAGCCGGTCAGAGCGCCGAGCGCGAGCTTACTCGCGACGTTGATGTTGTATTCAGTGAACGTTGGGAACTGGAGCGCAAGCGGCTGATAGCTAAGCAGTCCTTGCGCGCGTGAGAGAGCGACGAGCGGGAGCGCGATCAAAATCACGAAAGTGATCAGGTGAACAATTCCACCGACGTTGTGAACCCATTTGCCGAGAGCGAGACCACGCGTCGCTGCGATGACCATGCCGATCACGAGTAGAAAACTGACTGCCATGATCACCCAGGTGCTGTCTTTCATTCGTGCCGCCGCTGGTCCAATGGCGTACGAGATGTTTGTAGTCACAACTAATCCGACGCCGGCGAGAATCGAGATCGCGAAGACCCAGAGATTCCAGCCGACCATGAAAGCTACGAAGTCGTTGAAAGCCAGCTTGGACCACTGATAAAGCCCGCCTTCGAGCGGCATGAGACGATTGAGGAAGATCACCGCAGCGGCAAGCGGGAGATAGAACGTGAGGATCGCCAGAATCCAGAACACGTTTTGCTCGGCGCCTAACCTCGCGGCCCAACCGACCCAGAATGTTCCGACGACGAAGACGACCTGAGTCAGCACCAGGTCGAAAAGTCCGAGCTCTTTTTTGAAGACTGCGCTGCGAGCTTCAACGTCACGCTCGATTTCAGCGACAGTGTTGGGTTCAGTGTTCATCGGCAGTTTTGGCTAGCCATTGGACCACATCCGGGCGCATTTCGGGAACAAATTCGTGTGCGGCGTCATAACTCTTGAACACGACCGAACGCGCTCGCGTTATTAGTTGTCGTTCGTAATCCTGCACGCGTTCGGGCGGATAGAACTCATCGCGCGTGCCGGCGAGGTGCAGCACGTCGATGTTCGCCTGGCGATACGTTTCGCTCGTTTCCCAGTCGCCGGGAATGCCGCCGCAGATGCCGACAACTCCGCGCAACTGCTCGGGATGCGTAAACGCAAAGCGATAATTCAGCGCGCACGACTGTGAGAACCCGAGTAGAAACACGCGCGAAGGATCAGCGATGCCTTCGCTACTCAGAACCTTGATCAGATCGAGCAGTGCGCGTTGATGAATCGCGACTGACTCTTCGCTGCGAAAGTTTGTTAACCAGCCAAAACCGAATCGCAGTGGCCCACCTTTTTCGCGCGGCTCTTTCATGTGCTGGTGAAAGCCCTGCAACGATGCGATTGCGAAGTTTTCCGGCGCCATCAACTGAGCTTCACGCATCATCTGACGCTTGTTCGCGCCGTAGCCGTGCAGTGCGATCAGTAGCGGCGCAGGAGCAGTCGTGCCCGGTCGCAGATCGTAGTAAAGGTTGATGCGCGCTTCGAGTGTGCGGTCAAGTTCATCCACAGATTGACGCAGATTACACCGACCGCTACGATGACTCAAACTTTTATCGAGAGGTGGCAGTGATGAAATTTCCGGGTGGATTCAATATCGAACAGATGATGAAGCAGGCGCAGTCGATGCAGCAGAAGATGCAGAAAGAGATGGACGAGCTGCTCGTTGATGCTTCAGCGGGTGGCGGTGTGGTCACGGTGCAGATGAAGGGCAATCACGAAATCATGGTGCTGAAGATCGATCCGGAAGCAGTGAAAGACGGCGACGTCGAGATGCTCCAGGACATGATTCTCGCAGCCATCAACGAAGCCAATCGAAAAGTTGACGAAGCCATGAAGGGCAAGCTGGGTGGCATGTTGCCGCCGGGACTCGGCGGACTGTTTGGATAACATCGAATGCTGGAGTACGCCGAACCTGTCACCAAATTGATCGACGAACTAAAGCGCCTGCCGAGTATTGGCCACAAGTCGGCGCAGCGGCTCGCGTTTCACATCATGCGCGCGCCCGAAGCCGATCTCGAGCGTCTGATTGGTGCGCTGCGAGAAGTCAAACAGAAGATCGTTCTTTGTTCCGTCTGTAACAATCTTACTGAAGTTAATCCGTGCCGCTTCTGTGCTTCACCGAGCCGCGATCACTCGGTAATCTGCGTGGTCGAAGAACCTCACAGTCTCGTTGCTGTCGAGAAGACGCGAAGCTTCAAGGGCGTTTATCACGTTCTGCACGGCAGTCTTTCCCCAATCCGGCACATTGGACCAAGCGAACTGCAGTTGGCCAATCTCCTGCCACGACTAAAACCGGAAAACAACGACGGCGTGCAAATCAGGGAAGTAATCCTCGCAACAAATCCAACGACTGAAGGTGAAGCAACCGCAAACTACATCAGTCGTTTATTAAAGCCACTCGGAATACGAGTCACACGAATCGCGATGGGAATGCCGGTGGGTAGTGACCTCGAATACGTCGACGAGGTCACCATGGACAAAGCCCTCTCAAACCGCCACGAGATTTAGATCTTTGTTATTTGTACTTCGTGCTTGTACATCAAGAGCAAAGTACTAAGTACCAAGATCTAAAAACGCACGTGCTCCGGGTTGGCTCCGGACTTACAATCCGCGCACTGCTGATCGCTCTCATACATGCGCACGTCAAAGTCGATCAACGACTTGACGGGCACGCCTTCAATCTCGCTGGGCGCCGTGTCGAAGCGAACGATTGCGCCGCAACCGATAACCCTCGCGCCAAGTGACTTCACCAGTTCGGCAGTTTCTTCGATCGCGTGACCGCTGCGGATGATGTCGTCTACGATGATGCACGGATTAACTTCGCCCTGATTCACATACTGTCGAAACTGGCGCTCACCATGTTCCTGTTCCGCCCAGTAGATCTGTTCTGCGTTGAGCGCGTCGCGCACGCCAAAGGCGACCGGAATTCCTCCCGAGCTCGGACTGATCACAGAGATTTTAGGCAGTTGGCTGGAGATATCTTTCTCGAGTCGAAACTTCCGGCTCAGCGCCACCGCCAGCACGCGCGCAGTGTCGTAATAACGAAAGGCCAGTGGCATCTGAAAATAGTGCGGCGAATGCTTTCCATTTGGATAAATGAAATGGCCCTCACGAAACGCTCCCGTGCGTTTCAGGATCTGCATCACAGCATCTGGGGAAGGAATCAACTGGACCATGCGGTTCTCCTGTTTTTTTTTGGTGCGCAGCATACATCAATTACATACTTTTCGCAGCCTGCTCGACGAGCCTTCGTTGATCCCGCGGCATACCTTCCGGTAAAGCGTCGGGTGAAAACCACTCTGCGCGCTCAACTTCCATTGTGCGCGGCTTGACCGGACCATCCGCACGACCGCGAAAGAGAACTTCAACCTGCTTCGGTTTACGAAACGAGCGCGAGGCAAATATTTCGACGTCTTCGATCTCCAGGCCCAACTCTTCGCGCAACTCACGGCGTAGCGCGTCGATTGGTTGTTCACCTCGTTCGAGAAAGCCACCGGGCAGTCCCCAACCACTACCGGCACGAAATCTGTGTTTGAGAACAAGTATTTGACCGGCTCGATTGAAGATGATCGCGCCGGCCGTGACGGTGAAGCGTGTGTGTGCGAGTCGCATGCTCCAACGACGCAGGCGCGAAGGCAAGTGCCGCCAAATTTTGCTGATGAGATTATGAAAACGAGCCACGGATAACACAGATTACACGGATTGAGCTACAATGCGCAGCAACCATGGCAGCCACTGAAACCATCGCCGTTCCGAAACGGATCACCAACGCGCAGACCGTTTGCAACGAGAAAAACGAAAAGGGAAAACTCTGCAATGGTCACTTAAAGCAGTTGCGAACTGCCGGCGAACCCGCCGAGATTCACTTGCGCGGTGACGACGTGCTTTTTAAGTGCCAGACGTGCGGCACGCTCTACATGGGTCCGCCGCTGGGCCACGTGCGCGATCCTTACAAGCAACATCGATTTGTAGAAGCGGAGTTGCAGGCGTTGCTACAGGCCGCTGGCGGCACGCTGCCGGTTATCAAGCGAGATCAGGAACGTGGCGTTTACGTGATGGTGGAGACCGAGGTCAGCGCTCACGCAGCAGCCAAACCTGCACCGGCGAAAGCCGCGGCGCCGAAAGCAGCCGCGCCTGCGGCAGCGAAACCGGCGGCCCCGGCGGCGCCAAAACCCGCTGCGGCACCAACGCACAAAGCGGGGACGCAACCAAACCGGCAACTGTTTAAGCGTTCAACTTATGTTGGTGTAAAAGACATTGGACCAGTAGCGGGTGAGACTTTCGAAGAGAAGGTCGCGAGGTTAAAAGCGTTATCGGCGGCCGCGAAGCAACGCGCTGAAGAAGGCGGTGAGCCCGCGTCGGCTGCGGATGTGACTGAAGTATTAACGGAACTCGCACCCGATCAAGTAGAACTGCCTGCCGCCCCTGCACCTGTGGCAGCGTCGTCAGCTCCGGCTCATAAACCAACCGGCAATGCTGATCGTTCGATGATGAAGCGTGGAACGTATTGTGGAGTAGTCGACACCGGCCCGGTGCCTGGAGAAACCCCGCAACAAAAGATTGCTCGCCTGGCAGCACTTTCCGCCGCCGCGAAACAAAGATCTGAAGGCGGTTAGTTATGTTCGGTGATGGTTAGACCCTGGCGCGCTAATTTCCAATCGAGCACTTCGACGCCTTCTTCCGCCGCGAGCGCAGCTTCGACATCAGCGCGTCTCCCCGCCGCACACAAAAACGCTATACACCCGCCGCCACCCGCACCGCAGACTTTCGCGGCTTCGGCGCCGTTTGCAAGCGCCTTCTCGACGAGCATGTCCATTTGCGGCGTGGTGATGGTCGGTGCGAGGCGTTTGCGATTCGGGTAGGCCTGCTTCATCACTTTCGCAACACGGTCCCAGTCGTCAGCCAGCAGCGCGACGCGCATGTTGCGTGCTGAGTCGCGAATGCCATCGAAAAGTTCAAACAACTCCGTGTCGCCGTCGATGTGTCGCTTGTAGATTTCCCAGTTGTTGATCCCCGAAAGACGCGGCTCGCCGGTGTAACAGATCGCGATTCTTCGTTCCAACTCCTCAATATTAACGTCGAGCGCTTCTCTTTCGATTCCGTCGGCATTGAAATGCACACATGCGACAGAACCGAAAAGTGGTGGATAGTAATCCTGAAAACCAGCCGGCACTTTGATCACTGTCGATTCAACGTTCGCAGCGATCGTCACAAACTTGCGTTGTTCGTAACGATTACCCACCAACCGGTTCAACGCACCAATGCATGCGATAGCGAGTGCAGACGAACCTCCGAGGCCCGCACCGGCCGGCACGCCACTCTCCACCACCAGATGAAATCCTGTCGCCGGTTTGAAAAAGTGGACCAGCTTGGAAACGAGTTCGAGACGTTCTTCGAGCAGCAGATCTTCGATTGCCGAGAGTGTCGTCTCGAAAGAGACCTTACGGTCGCGCGACTCGAGAACGATACGTCCATCGTCTCGCGTCTCGATGCGGCAGCGAGCGTGAAGTGAAAGGGCAAAATTGACTGTAGTGGCGCCTGGATGAAAAAGATAAAGCGGCCAGATGTCGATGGTGCCGCCTTCAAGGTCGACACGCGGCGGTGCAGAAGATTCAATTATCATTTTCAATTCGATTTTTCATTCAGATCTTTGTACTTGGCACTTGGTGTTTACAATAACAAAGTACCAAGAACGAAGTACAAAGCTCAAAAGCCCTCAATCCCCATCGCTCTCGGGCTTGTTCTGATCGCTGCGGCGCGGATGCTTGAACGGAATGTGTTCGCGAACCTCTTCACGCAGATCCTGGAGTTTCTCAGCGGCTGCGTGCTCGAGTTCCTGAAGTCGTTCGGGATCTGCTTTTTCAACTTTCGGCGAAATCCAGAACCGCTCGGCCAGGTAAAATCCAACAATGCCGAGGATCACGATCACGAGTAACACTTTACCGAGGCGCTGGAAGTCGCCAATGATGCGCATCACCGCGCCGCTGAAGAAATAACCCGCGCCTGAAAGTACGAAAACCCAGAGAAAACAACTTCCAAACGAAAGCAGCAGGAAACGCAGGTAAGGCATGCGTCCCACGCCATGAAACACGCTGTTCGCCCAACGCAGCCCGTAGATGTATTTGGAAAGAAAGATCGAGAGTGGACCGAATTTCCTCGTCAGCGTTTGCAGTCTCGGTTGCGCTAATCTGTAAAAACGAAATTCTCTAACACCTTCACAGAACCCACGACCGGCAAAGTAAGCGATGTTATCACTGAGACAACCACCCACCGTTCCCCAGATCAATACTTGCGCAAAACTGTAATCACCAAAAAAACCGCTATGCGCCAGCACGCCCGCCAGGAGAAGCGTGATGTCACCCTCCAGTATTACGAGAATGAAAACTGCGTAAAGCCCGTACTGAAATAGTAGATCGTTGAGAAAGTCGAGGTGCATACTCGTGGCGGCTGCCAGAATAAACTGGAGGGCTCACTGTTGACTACTGTTCCGGTTCTTCGTCCTGAGGGGGCTTCACTACCAGCACCGGGCACGACGCGTGTCGCACAACCGATTCAGCCGTTGAACCAAAGAGGATACGTCCTAACCCCGTTCGGCCATGCGATGAAATAACGATCAAATCGACGTCGCGTTCTTTCGCGACGCGCACAATCTCCGAGGCCGCTTCGCCGTGAACCACCAGTTCCTCGATATCCAGGCCCGCGCATTCGTCGCATTCGGCCAGTTTCGGCAACTCACGCTCGGCGGAGTCTTCCAGTTGCTCCGTTATGTCGGCGATCGGCAGCGGTTCAGTCATCCCGGAATAACCCACCGTCGGCACAATGGGCTCGATAACATTGATGCAGATGATCGAAGCTTTAAACCTACGCGCGAGGGATGCGGCATAAGAGAGCGCGTAATTTCCACACTCGCTGAAGTCGGTCGGGAGAAGTATCGAGCGAATCTGCATGTCAGTCCCTTGTACTTTGAGCTTGGTGCTTTGTCCTTAGCAAAGAACAAAGCACAAAGCACGAAGTACAGAACGCATTGATTCTACTCCCTGAACCTCGTGTTTGACAGCCCCTAAACCCTCGACTATGCTTCGCTCGCAGTTTAGACATGACCACTTCGCCCACTAACTTTATCGGGATTAACGTTTCCGGAACCCAGGCGCGCGCGGCGCTAGTCAGCCATGACGGCTCGCTGCTCGAAACGCGTGTCGGCGAGGTCACTCCCAAAGAACTAATTCCGCAGATGGCGACGATCGTGGAGGATCTCGGTTCAAAACTAGGTACCGTCGCGGCTATCGGCGTCGCAATTCCCGGTTTAGTTAACCGCCAAACCGATCGCGTGATTGCCCCTCGCGATCTTCCGTCAACTATGGTGGAGGATCTTCATGGCCAACTGATGCGAGCCACGGGTTTGCGAGTTGAAATCGAAAACGACGCCAACGCCGCCGCTTATGGCGAATACAAAGTCGGCGCGGGTCGCGGCGCACGCAACATGTTTTACATGACGATCGGAAACGGCATCGGCGGCGCGATCATTCTGGACGGCAAGCTCTGGACCGGCGCTTCCGGATTCGCAGGCGAAGTCGGTCACATCACGATCGACAGTGAAGGACTCGAATGCGTTTGCGGTAACACGGGTTGCTTGGAAACTGTCGCGTCAGCGCCAAGCATTGTGCGCCGCGCGCGCGAACGTCTCTATCGCGATAACACCTCGTCCTTATCACGACTCGGGCTTAATAAGTCGTTCACCGCCGACGACGTTGCGCACCAGGCAAACGAAGGCGACGACTTTGCGCTCATGATGATCGAGCGCACCGGAAAATACATCGGCACCGGCGTCGCTACCGTTATTAACCTGTTGAATATCGAGCGAATCGTGCTCGGTGGCGGTGTAATGGACGCGGGCTCGTTAATTCTCAATCCAATCATTCAGGAAGCAAAACGCCGCGCATTTCAACCTTGTTTTGACGCCACCGAGATCGCCGCAGCGAAACTCGGAATCGACGGCGCACCAATCGGCGCGGCCCTCCTCGCTCGCGACGCCACCTCAGACTAATTCCCCTCTTTTTGCGCTTTCTGTGCTTTTTTGTGGTCCAATTTGAATTTCCTTTTCCATTTGGTAAAGTACTCCGTTACTTTGCAATAAACATTATGAGTGCGAAAGGTTTGAGGCTGTTCGTCTGCCAGTGGTACCGGTTTGACTAGCACCCGACTAATTTAACTCTGCGGCAATGCCACAGATTTTCCATCACAGCACTAACGCGCTGGCAAAGATTACGATTTATGGCGCTCTCTTCATAATTGTCGCTTTGCTGTGGGTAGCCGTTGAGCTGAATCGTTCGTCGTGGAATACAGGCCAGTGGGTCGAACGACAGCAACCTGTTCAATTCAGTCACAAACATCACGTCGGCGACGACGGCATCGACTGTCGTTACTGTCACACGTCCGTGGAAACTTCGGCGTCCGCCGGTCTGCCGTCAACCACGACGTGCATGAACTGTCACAAACAGATCTGGGCTGACAGTCCATACCTCGAACCGGTGCGCGCCAGTTTCAGAACCGGCAAGCCGATCGAGTGGATACGGGTTCACGACCTGCCTGATTACGCTTATTTCAATCACAGCATTCACGTTAAAAAAGGCGTCGGCTGTTCGACCTGTCATGGCCGCATCGACCAGATGCCGATTCTTTATCAGGCGAAGACATTACAGATGGAGTGGTGTTTGGAGTGTCATCGTGCGCCCGAGCGATTCGTGCGCCCGGTCGAAGAGATTTACAACATGGAGTGGAAGCCGGAAAACACGACCGCAAAGGAACTTGAAAAGGGATTCGAATTGAAAGCGAAATATCGCATTCAGGGTCGACACGTGCTCGAAAGTTGTTCCACTTGCCACCGTTAAGAGTTTGCAATGAGCGATAGCGATCGTCACATAAACTTCAAGCTGATGCGCGATCACATTCTTGCTTTGCAGGATGCTGAGACGCCGCGCGGCACGAAGAAGTACTGGCGCAGTCTGGATGAACTGGCTGATACGCCACTGTTTCGTGAGTTTGTCGAGCGTGAGTTTCCGCAACAGGCGGAAGGATGGAACGACCCGGTCGAGCGCCGCACGTTCATGAAGTTGATGGGCGCGTCACTGGCGCTCGCGGGTTTGAGTGGTTGCGTTTTTCAGCCGCCTGAGAAGATTGTTCCCAACGTCAAACAGCCGGAAGAGCACGTTCCCGGCAAGTCGCTTTTCTATGCGACTGCCGCGCCTGTATTTGGTGTCGCGACGCCTGTGATCGTGCGTAGTAACGAAGGCCGACCGACGAAGATCGAGGGAAATCCCGAGCATCCTAACAACTGGCCGGTGGATTTTCCGCCGGAAGATCCGGCGCGAGACCAGCGGGGCTCGAGCACGACCGACATCTTCACGCAAGCATCGATACTGAGTCTTTACGATCCCGATCGTTCACCAACGCCGACTTTTCGCGAGCAGATCAGCACGTGGACGACGTTCGTCGGTGCGATGCGTTCCGCGCTCGACGAGGTGCGTTCAAGTACGGGCCAGCGCATTCGCTTCCTGACTGAGTCGATCATTTCGCCAACGCTCGGCGCACAGATGAAAGACTTGCTGGCCGCACTGCCGCAGGCGAAGTGGCACCAGTACGAGCCGGCGAATCGTGACAACGCGCGGGAAGGCGCAGTGATGGCTTTGGGCCAGCCGGTAAACACGACCTATCGCTTCGATCTTGCGCAGCGGGTTCTTTCGCTTGACTGCGATTTTCTCTCGCCGATTTTTCCAGGTTATCTGCGCTATTCACGCGAGTTTATCGCGCGTCGCCGGATCACCGAGACCAATCGCGACATGAATCGTCTCTATGTAGTTGAGACGACGCCGTCGAATACGGGTGCGATGGCTGATCACTCGTGGGAAGTTAAGCCGAGCGAGTTTGAAGCGATTGCGAAAACAATTGCGGCCGGAGCGGGCACACCAGGCGGCAGTGCAAACGTAAATCTTGCGTGGATAGAGCCGCTCGTTCGGGATCTGCAACAACACAAGGGCGCGAGTATCGTGCTCGCCGGTGATGGTCAACCAGCATTCATACATGCGCTGGCGCACGCGATGAACGACGCGCTCGGCAACGTTGGAAAAACTGTTTTCTACACCGATCCGCTCGAAATTGAGTCCGTTGATCACAGAACGTCATTACAGGAACTCGTCAGCGATCTCGATGCTGGACTCGTTGACCTGCTCGTGATCGTGGGCGGCAATCCGGTTTACAACGCGCCGGTAGATCTGAAGTTTTTGGAGAAGCTACAGAAGGCCAAGCTGCGCGTTCACCTGAGCGAGTACAGAGACGAAACTTCCGAATGGTGTCACTGGCACGTGCCGGCTGCGCACTATCTTGAGTCGTGGGGCGACACGCGTTCTTACGACGGGACTGTCACGATCATGCAGCCGCTGATCGAGCCGCTCTATGAAGGCAAGACGGCCTACGAGCTGCTGGCAGTCTTTTCAGACAAGTACGATCGCAAGCCGTACGAGATCGTTAAAACTTACTGGCAGCAGCAGAGGTCGGGGCAGGGGCAGACAGCAGGAGCAGGAAATAATCAAAGTACGCAACAAGAACCGGCATCTACACCTGCTCCTGCTTCGCCTGCTCCTGCGCCTGATTTCGAAAACTGGTGGCGGAAGACGATTCACGATGGTTTTGTTCCTGACTCAGCGTTCAAGCCAAAAACAGTCGCACTGAATTCCGGCTGGGCGAGTCAACAAACGCCCGCACAACAACGCACTGCGGGCGGCTTCGAACTCGTGTTTCGCACCGATCCTTCAATCTACGACGGCCGCTTCGCGAACAACGGCTGGTTACAGGAACTTCCGCGGCCGCTAACCAAAGTGACGTGGGACAACGTCGCTGTCGTCAGTCCGAATTCAGCGCAACAACTCGCCGGTGCAGACAACAACGGCGGCGCTGTCAAAGGACGCGAACACTACGTTCCGGTAGTTGCTATAACCAATCCGCAGGGACAATCCGTCGAGGCGCCCCTCTGGATCATGCCGGGTCAGCCTGACGGTGTGATCACTGTTCACCTTGGCTATGGCCGTCGTTTGGCGGGAAAGGTCGGAAGCGGCGAGATCGGAATGGGAGCAACGAATCAGATCGTCGGTTTCGATGCTTACAAGATTCGAACGTCGTTCGCGCCGTGGTACGTTCCCGACGTGCAGGTACGCAGAGTTACTGGAGATCACCTGCTGGCCACCACGCAGCTCCACTTCAATCTCGAAGATCCGAACTTCAGCACTGAAGAACGCGACGTCGTTCGTTCGCAAACACTCGAACAGTTTCTCCACGGTGAGGCACATGAGGATGAGAAACATTTTCATCCGTCGCTCTATCCTGACTATCCCTATCAAAATCAGGATCAGAACACGCCCAACTACGCCTGGGGCATGGCAATCGATCTGAACAACTGCATCGGCTGCAACGCCTGCACCGTCGCTTGCCAGTCCGAAAACAACATTCCCGTTGTCGGCAAGCATGAAGTGGTGCGTAGTCGTGAGATGCACTGGATCCGCATCGATACTTACTTCTCGGGGTTCGATCAGAATCATCCGGAAGGCATCAACTTCATGCCGGTGCCGTGCATGCACTGCGAGAACGCGCCGTGCGAACCTGTTTGCCCGGTTCACGCCACGGTCCATAGTGCTGAAGGCCTGAACGACATGGTCTACAACCGCTGTGTCGGTACGAAGTACTGTTCCAACAACTGCCCGTACAAGGTGCGGCGCTTTAATTTCTTTCTTTACCAGGATTGGAACACGCCGACGTATCAACTGATGCGTAATCCTGACGTGTCAGTGCGCAGCCGCGGTGTGATGGAGAAGTGTACTTACTGCGTGCAGCGCATTCAGAACGCAAAGATTCAGTCAGAACTCGAGGATCGAAAAGTCAGAGATGGCGAGATTGTGACTGCGTGCCAGGCAGTTTGTCCGACTGAGGCGATTGTCTTTGGCGACGTGAACGATCCGAACAGTCGCGTGTCGAAATTGAAAAGAAGCGAGCGTAATTATTCGCTACTCGGAGAATTGAACACGCGACCACGGACGACTTATTTGTCGCAGTTGAAGAACCCGAATCC
>Ga0126311_10000871_pt1 | contig 14129 bp, 8 predicted proteins | sample Plot61_FD_92539 | JGI IMG/M metagenome (GOLD analysis project Ga0126311, IMG submission 92539) | Serpentine soil microbial communities from UC McLaughlin Reserve, CA, USA - Plot61 | ecosystem: Environmental > Terrestrial > Soil > Grasslands | place: USA: UC McLaughlin Reserve, Lake County...
ACGGTGCGCGCGCACTTCGAGGCGTTCTTCGGCGACAACCGCGAATACCTACAGTCCGTCACCTGCCTCGACCGCACGGGCGCGCCTCTCTTCCGCCTGAGCTGGAAGGGCAATGACATACACTTCCAGACGGACTCCTTTACGTCGAGCGACGCGCTCTACGAACAGAAGGTCTGGGAGTTGAGGGAGCAGAAGACCCTCCGCTCGCCCGTCTTCAACGAGGGCATCGGCGCGGCGCTTCGCTTCACGGTGCCCGTGAGTCCCTCGGCCGACTTACCGCCCGTCGCGGCGCTCGCGGCCGAGGTCAGGCTCGGCGACGTGTTGAGGGAGGCCGACGAGGCCGAGTCGCCGGAGGATGTCGCGGGCGCGCGCGCGCACGGCGCACAGCAGCAGCAGCAGCAGCGTCGCCGCTCGCTCGTCGCCATCGCCAACGAGTCCGGCGAGGTCGTCTATCACACCAACAGCGCGTACAGCCACCGGAACGTCTCGGACGCGATGCCCTACTTCGCCGCGCTCGCGTCGCGCATGCGCGAGGGCGGCGAGGGCTTCGACCTCTACGACGAGCAGGACGGCGGCCGCAGCCTCGCGGCGTTCAGGCAGACGGAGGGTCTGGGGCTTTCGCTCGCGGCTTCGGAAGACTACACGGCGGCCGTCGGGCCTGTGAGGCGCGCCGGTCTGCTCGGCACGGCGGCGGGGCTCGCGGCGGGGCTCACGGGGCTCGCCGTGCTGTTCTTCATCGCGCGGCGCGAGCAGCACGGCATCGAAGAGGTGGCGCGCGGCGCGTCGGCCATCGCCGACGGAGACTTAGACCAGCGCATAGACGTGAGCCGGAGCGGCGAGACGCGCGAGCTGGCCGACTGCTTCAACAAGATGAGCGACCGCCTCCGCGAGCTAATCGCGCGCGAGGCCGAGTCGCGGCAGTTCCAGTCGTTCCTGCGAATCTCGGCGATGATCTCGCACGACCTGAAGAACGCCATCGCGGGCCTCTCCATGCTCGTGACGAACATGGAGAAGATGTTCCACCGCGAGGAGTTCCGCGCCGACGCAATCGAGTCGCTGCGCGAGGCGACGGAGAAGCTCAAGCGCACGGCCGCGCGCCTGAGCGAGCCCGCCAAGTCTCTGAGCGGCGAGTACCGCATCGCCGCGCGCCAGACAGACCTGGTCGAAATCATCCGCCGCGTGCTCGAAGTCAACGCATACCCGCTGCAACCCCTCTACGACGTGGAGGCGCACCTCCCCGAGAAGCTCGTCGCCACGGTCGAGCCCGAGCGCATGGAGAACGTCATAGAGAACCTCGTCATCAACGCGCTCGAAGCGATGGGGTCGAAGGGCGCGGGGAAGCTCACGGTCGAGGCCGGTACGGTGTCGAACGACCTCGTCTTCTTCAGCGTCGCCGACACGGGCGTCGGCATGAGCGAAGAGTTCATAAAGACGCGCCTCTTCCGCCCCTTCTCGACGACGAAGAGCAAGGGCATCGGGCTCGGCCTCTTCACCTGCAAGGAGATCATCGAGACGCACGGCGGAAGGCTTGAGGTCGATTCGAGCCCTAACAGTGGCACGCGCTTCCGCGTCGTGATACCATCCAGCCTGTTCAAGTCGGGCGAGCGGCACGGGAGGCCGGAGAAGGTGACGGCCTCCACGAGCAAGGCGTGGCCGCTTCCGCCCGAGTGAATCCTTTCAGCTCTTCCGTACATATTAAACAGAGCCGTTCGATCTCGGAATGCGGGTTTCGGATTGACGGAAGATGAGAGGAAGCCCTCCTCTCGTCCTTCTTCCATTCCGCAATCCGAAATCCGAAATCCGCACACTGCCCATGACCGAGCAGGCTGAACAGAAGACGACGGTGCTCGTGGTTGACGACGACCGGCTGCTGCGCCGCCAGCTACACTGGGCTCTGGCCGAGCGCCACCGCGTGCTCGAAGCCGAGACCCGCGCCGAGGCCGTAGACCTCCTCAAGCGCGAGCGCGTGGACGTGGTCATAAGCGACCTGCACCTGCCGCCCGCCGACCACGGCATCGAGGAGGGGCTCGCGGTCGTCGAGGCCGCGCGCGGCGAGAGCCCGGCCGTGCCCGTCGTCGTCATAACGGGAAGCAACAACAAGCAGGCCGCGCTCGAAGCCGTGCGGCGCGGGGCCTACGGCTTCTTCGAGAAGCCCTTCGACGCGGCGGAGGTCTCGCACATCGTCACGCAGGCCGCGCGGCTGCGCAGGCTTGAGGGGGAAGTCCTACGCCTACGCTCCGAGCTTCAGCTCTTCGGCGGCTTCGGCCGCTTCGTCGGCACGAGCGCCGCGCTTGAGAGCGTGCTCAAGCAGGCGCGCGCCGTCGCCGACACGAACGCCACGGTTCTCATCACGGGCGAGAACGGCACCGGCAAGGAAGTCCTCGCGCGCGCCGTACACGAGGAGAGCACGCGCCGCGACGGCCCCTTCGTCGCCGTCAGCTGCGCCGCGCTCCCCGAGCAGTTGATAGAGTCGGAGCTATTCGGCCACGTCAGGGGCGCGTACACCGACGCGAAGACCGACCGCGCCGGGCGCTTCGAGGTCGCAGACCGCGGCACGCTCTTCCTCGACGAGATAGGCGAGCTGTCGCAGGCCGTGCAGGTCAAGCTCCTGCGCGCCATCGAGCAGCGCGAGATACAGCGCCTCGGCTCCAACGAGACCGTGCAGGTGGACATACGCCTGCTCACCGCCACCAACCGCGACCTCGAACTCGAAGTCGCCGAGAAGCGCTTCCGCGAAGACCTCTTCTACAGGCTCAACGTCGTGCCCCTTCGCCTGCCCCCGCTGCGCGACCGCCGCGAAGACGTGCCGCTCCTCGCCACGCACTTCGCCGCCAAGGCCGCGGACAAGCACAACCGCCCCACGCCCGAACTAGACCCCGCGCTCGTAGAGGCTTTGCAGGAGTACGAGTGGCCCGGCAACGTGCGCGAGCTTGAGAACATGATCGAGCGCCTCGTCGTGCTGACGAAGGGGACGCGGCTCTGCGTCGAGTCCCTCCCGGAAAAGATGCTGCACGTGCGGCCCGAAGCGGACGCGCCCGCGTCCGCCGAGGACGAGACGACGCTCGAAGGCGCGACCATCGCGCTGCGAAGACGCATGGTAATCGAAGCCCTGAAGGCAGAGGGCGGCAACCGCGGCGCGGCCGCGCGGCGGCTGCGCATAAGCCGCTCATACATACACCGCCTCATCACAGAGCTCTCCATCACAGACGTTTGACCGAAGGCCGCGAGGCCGCGCGCATGTTCACAAGTGTGAACATGCGCGCGCGCCCTTGTGTCCACTCGTGTGAACACGCGCGCCTTCGTCTCCGAAGCGGATTCCGGTTTTCCCTTGTAATTCGTCTTTGCCGAACGCGCGCGAGTGTTGGCACGCGCGTTGCGACTGTTTTCGCGCGTGGAAGCTCTTAGAGCCCTGGCATCCGCCGGAAGGGTGGCTGACGTAGATGAGGTTTGAGGAATCCGCCGGTTCGATTCTGGTAGGTGACGGGGAAGACGAAAATGACGAAGCCGAAAGTCCTAATCATTGACGACGACGTGGCTATCACGCAGCAGCTCTTCTGGACGCTCTGCGACGAGTTCGAGGTGATGACCGCGAACAACCTCTCCTCGGCCATACGCCGCGCGACGATATACGAGCCCGAGGTGGCGATTCTCGACCTTCACCTGCCGCCGACGCTCGACGCGCCCGACACGGGCCTGCGCATACTCGACTTCGTCAAGAGCCACCTGCCGCAGTCGCGCGTCTTCGTCGCGAGTTCGGGCGGCAGCGACGAGATACGCCGCGAGTGCATGCGCCGCGGGGCCGACGGCTTCTTCGACAAGCCGCTCGACGTTGAGCGACTGCTCTCGACCGTACGCCGTACCGTTCTCTCTCGCCGCCTCGCGGCGGCTTAAGCCCCAGGGGCCTTTAGGGGCCACCCGGCGAAGTTCGCCTCACGCGAAGTTCGCCTCACGAGACCTTACGCTCTTTGACCATTTAGTTTCGGCCCTCGCCTACCCCATAAAACGAGCGGCCGTCAGGCGACTGCGCGTTACGGCAACCCTTCTGCCTTGTGTGGTCGTCAAAGCCCCCGTATCCAAATCGGACTCTTGCCCAGAGTCGCGGGGGCTTTATTTTTTGCCCGAGAGTCCTCACGCTCTCGGGCTTTTCTCTTGTAACCCACGTCAGACCTTCGGCGGTCTTCCGCCTTAGCTTCTCGGGCGGGCGCGTGTGGCGAGCCGTCAGCGGGGGAGCCGACGACCGCGCCGAACGGTTTCGTTATAGCAGTTCGCAATCGGGTGCGGGTACTGACCTGCCTCGCCGCGCCGGCGGCCGCAACTCGTGCGCAAAATTGCTCTAGGCAGCGCGCGCAAAGGCCGGCGGAGACGTGCGGCACCGCCGCGGGGTAGTCGTGGCGTTAACTGAAGGCGGGTGTCTGGGAAGACCGTAGGAGGGGTTTATCTGTTGTCGCCGAGATGGTGTTCGATGCAGGGCAGCGGCGCATTAAGAGCTGGTCTTCGACGATAAGAATCCTGAACTTGTTCATAAGAAACACGGGCTCGCGGTGGGAAGCAGAGGGATGAACGGAGTATGCCGCCGTGGGGCAATATTGTCTAGGGGGCGGGCGAACGTACGCGGCCTAAAGAGTCGGCCTCCACTGCTCAAGCTTCGTCGTCACCTGTACGAGTTCGGCGTCGAGTTCTTCGAGCGCCCGTCGTACGCCGGGCAGGTCGCCGAGTGACGCCTGCTCTACGATGCCCGCGCAAATCCTCGACAGCCGCATGGCGCCGAAAAGGCCGGCCCCGCCTTTGAGGGCGTGGGCCTCGCGCCTGAGTCTCTCGCGGTCGCGGAGGTCGTAGGCTTCACGCAGCGACTCTCTCCGCGCCCTCGCGTCTGACAAGAACGTCTCGACGAGTTGGAGGGCGCGTGCGCCGTTGCCGCTCGCCGCGCCGCTGCCGAGACGTTCGAGCAGTCTGAGGTCGAGCGTCTGGTCTACTTCCTCCGCGGGGAGGGGCGTCACGTCGGGCCGTTCGCCGTCGGGCGCCCGGAGCCATTTGGAGACGACGGCGCCGAGCTGTTCGGTCGTGAACGGCTTGCTCAGGTAGTCGTCCATCCCCGCCGCGAGGCAGCGCTCCCGCGTCCCCTTCATCGCGTCCGCCGACAGCGCCACGACCGGCGTGTGACGCCCCTCGCCCTCGCGCCTGCGAATCTCCGCCACGGCCGCGTACCCGTCCATGACGGGCATCTGACAGTCCATCAGCACGAGCCCGTAGCGCCCGCGCGCGTACTCGATGACGGCGCGCGCGCCGTCCTCCACGACCGCGGCCTCGTAGCCCAACTCTTCCAGCATGTAGGCGACGAGCCGACGGTTCACGGGGTTGTCTTCGGCGACGAGGATGTTCACCCGCGGCGGGTCGGGGGCCGGCGCCGCGGGCTCCTCCGGGTGTGCGTACTTCCTCGCGCCGTCTTCCACGGCCAGTGAGCGAAGGCATTCGTACAACTGCCGCCGCCGCATCGGCGGGACGAGGCACGCGTCGAAGAGACCCTCGTCGCAGTCCTCGTCGTCGTCCGTGATTACGCGGTAGGCGATCAGTACGAGGCGCGTCGCCTTGAGGGCGGCGTCGGCCCGGACTCTTTTCGCGAACTCGAACGCCCCCGCGCCGGGCGCGTGCATCTCGACCAGCACGAAGTCGAACGGCTGCACGCCCCGCCCCGCCTCCGAGAGCAGCGCGAAGGCGCTCTCGGTGTCGGCCGCGGCGGCGGCGTGCATCCTCCATTCACGCGTCTGCCGTAGAAGTGAGTCGCGGCTATCCGCCTTGTGGGTGATGACCAGCACGCGCCTGCCTTCGAGTCCCGAGTCCTCTACGACGGCGGCGTGTCGGCCCGTCGGCATGCCGAGCCCGACCGTGAACCAGAAGGTGGAGCCGCGCCCGAACTCGCTCTCCACGCCGATGTCGCCGCCCATCAGCTCGACGAGCTGTCGGCAGATGGCGAGCCCGAGCCCCGAGCCGCCGTAGGCGCGCGCGTCCGAGCCGTCGGCCTGCGCGAAGGGCAGAAAGATTCGGCGCGTGGCGTCGGGCCTGACCCCGATGCCGGTGTCGCTCACCTCGAAGCGGAGCGTGACGTGAGAGCCCACGTCGGCCGCGAGCGAGACGGCGACGGAGACGCGCCCGGCTTCCGTGAACTTGACGGCGTTGCTCAGGAGGTTCGTGATTACCTGCCGCAGCCGGCCGGGGTCGCCCTGCAAGACGGGCGGGACATCCGCGGCGACCGAGTTCGTCAGCTCAAGACCCTTGGCCCAAGCCCTCTCGGAGAACATCTGCGTCGAGGCGCTCAAAACGTCGGCGACCTCGAAGTCCGTCTTCTCGATGCGCAGCTTCCCGGCCTCTATCTGCGACAGGTCGAGCACATCGTCGATGATGCCGAGGAGCGACTGCGCGCCGTCCATTATCGACTCGACGTACTCGCGCTGTCTCGGCCTGAGCTGCGTGTTCAGGAGCAGCCCGGCCATCCCCGTGACGGCGTGCATGGGGGTTCGCAGCTCGTGGCTCACGTTGGCGAGAAACTCTGACTTGAGCCGCCCGGCTTCGAGGGCCGCGTCGCGCGCCTTCTCCAGCGCCGACTCGACGAACCTGCGCTCGCCGACCTCGCGCTCCAACTCCTCATTAGCCCTCTCTAGCTGCCCCGTCCGCTCCGCGACCCTGACCTCAAGCTCCTCGTTCATCCTGCGCACCTGATCCTCGGAGCGCTTGCGCTCGACGAGGCGGGCCACCCTCGCCACGAAGGCCATGGGCTCGAAGGGGTGTTCGAGGTAGTCGTCGGCGCCCGCGCGCAGGCCCTCCACCACGCTGTCGGCGTCCTTGCGCAGCGCGCTGACGAGGAAGATGGGCAGGGTGCGCAGCGTCTCGTGAGACCTGACGAGGCGGCAGAGGTCTATGCCGTCGAGGCCCGGCATCATCACGTCGCTGACGATGAGGTCGACGCGCTCGCGGCGCAGCACGTCTAATGCCTTGCGCCCGTCCGACGCGGTCACGACTCTGTACCCGACCTGCCGCAGCATCAACTCCTGTAGGTAGAGGTGATCGGCGTTGTCGTTGACGGCGAGTACTGTGATGTCTCTGGTCTCGTCCACGGCGCGAAAGGGGTCTGGGAGGAGATGTTACCCTTCGGGCGCGCCCGCGTGCTCCCGCCGGTCTCCCCGCCTCGAAATTAAGGGGAAGTCGCTGACGGGCTCATTATAGAGGATTAAGGCCGCGTGTGGTGAGAAGTAATGCCGGCCGCCGGAGGGGTACCGGGTAGAGGCGACTTTGGCGGGCGTGTGTAGGGGAAGACCGTAAGCGCTCCGCGCGCGACCTCAACCGAGAAGCGCGCGCAGGATGCACTGGACGAGGACGACGCTCGCGACGCCGCCCGAGAGCGTATAGACCCACTCGACCGGGCGGCTCTCGCGACGCACGAGGGAGCGCACGAGCACCAGCCCGCACTTCCAGCCGTCGTGCTGGTAGAGCGGCAGGAGGTTTGAGACGAGGAGCAGGAGGTTCATCCAGCCGAAGGGCGTGCCGTAGGCGAGCGCGAGGCCGAGTGCGTTCGCGGCCACGCCGCCGGAGTGTATGAGTAACTGCTGGCGCGCGGGCCTGGCCCTCAACTCCTCTCCGCTCAGGCGGACGAAGGAGCCGAGCGGTAGTGCGCGCATGTTCCACGCCACGCCGCCTAGCTTCGCGCCGAAGAGGCGCGGGCCGAGCCCGACGCTCACCTCGCTGGCGCGCACCCCACACGCCCTCGCGGCCGCGAAGTGCCCCAGCTCGTGGAGCAGCATCGCGGGCAGGAGGTACAGGAGCAAGAGGACTATTTCCACGAAACTTCCCTCGGCATCAGGAGGCGCCCGAAGAACCGTCTCCTATTGCCCTTCCCAGCCGGTGGTAGAAGTTGAAGAAGAACAGCAGCGAAAGTAGAAGCGTCATCTGCGTCTGAACCCCCGCGTCGGATTTGGGGGAACCGCGACGAAGCTTTAATCAACTCTCGTGCCGCCGCGACCTTCGCGCGCGTGGCCTCAAAAATTCGTTCGATTCTACGGGAAAGGGGTCGTGGGTGACAAAAAACGTGCCCCCGAATGAGTCAAAAATTTGTAGTCGCGCGGCCGGGGGTGGACAGAAATCAGACGGCGAGAATGGCCCTTTTGTAGTAGGCAGGGGTGGGGTTTTGGGGCCGGGAAAATGGACTAAACATACGATGTGCGAGACTCGAACTTGATTTAACCTTCGGGCGGGGGCCGGCTCGTGCGGTCATAAACGGAGTTAGGTCAGTCGCAGGGGAAGCTACGTATGATGTATCTGGGCATATTCTCTGCATGCATTCTCGGCCTATTAATGGCGGCGACGCTTCTGCGGGGGCGGTGTCGCCACTGCGGCGTCAGAACCTATCTACGCGGGCGCTACTGTTCGACTTGCAGGCTGATCGTCATCAGCTACGGGAACTCGGACGCGGGCCCGGCGCAGGGCGGGAGTCTACCGGCCGAACCCGCCCACTGGACGGCGTCGGGCTCCGGCGTGACCCGGCACGAGAGTCTGGAGGGGGGCGGCTTCGGGGTTCCTGCATTCCTGATGAGCTTCGGGGCGTGCGTACTCGTCGTCTACTTCTTCTTCGGCAGCGCCATCTCTTCGAAGCTCGTCGGCACCGCACCGCCCGCGCAAAAGTCGCCCACACCCGCGGCCACGAAAGAGCAGGTCTTCGCCGACCGCAGGAAGCGCCTCTACTACCCCGCCCAATGCGGCGGCGCAAGGATACCCCCCAGAGACAAGGCCACATTCGACGGCGAAGTGGAAGCGGTCAGGGCGGGTTATAGGTCGGCGGGCGCATGTCCTTGAACGAGAAGAATTGTTTATGCCAGCCCTCAACCGCGCCATAAAGCGATTGATTAAGGCGCGACGGTTGACAAATAATCCGCCGATGCGCTGCCTCTTCTTACTCGCCGTAACGCTCAACATTTTCTTCGCGGCCTACTGCCTGCTATTCAATCTCTCCCTGATATCCACGGGCCTTAAAGTCGTCAGCGACTTCACTGTCTTTTACGCAGGCGGGCGCATCATGCGCGAAGGGCCGCGTGAGAAACTCTACGACCTCCCGACGCAAGCCGGTGTCGAGCGACAGGTGATAGCCGAGAGCGGCGAACCCTTCCCGCCGTGGAAGAACGAAATGATGCCGTTCAACTACCCGGCGCACTCGGCGCTCCCCTTCGTGCCGCTCAACTACCTGAGCTTCAAAGACGCCTCGCGGGTGTTCGTGGCGGTCAACATGCTGCTCGAAGTTTATGCTTTCGTGCTGCTCTTCCGACTCACACGACGGTGGACACCCCGCGAGCGCGTGGCCTTCCTTTCGACCGCGTTCGCATTCCGCGCCTGGACCTTGACCCTGTATTTCGGTGCATTCTCCGCCTTCATCTTAGTCTGCGCTCTTAAGTTCTACGCGGCCGCCAAGAGGGGAGAAGACCGCGCGGCGGGGTTGTGGCTGGCGGCGGCGACTTTCAAACCGCAACACGCCTTCATCCCGATGATTGCGGTCGCGATGGCGCGTAAATGGCGTCTGCTCGCCGCGTTTGCGTTCGCGGTCGGCGCGATGTGCATTGCCATGATGGCGCTCTGCGGCTGGCGCGTGTGGTTCGATTACCTGGCGCTGCTCGGCCTGTTAAACCGTAGCGAGGGCGTATACAACATCTTCCCCGAAATGATGGCGAATGTCAGAGGGCTGCTCTACATGGCGCTCGGCCCCGGCCATCAGGACGCGCTCAACGGCGTCGCCCTCGCGGCATTACTATTCGCCGCGGCGCTCATGTTCCTGCTGTGGCGCCGTGGCTGGCACCCACACGACGCCGACTTCGATTTAAAACTCGCCGCGACCCTTCTCCTCGGCATGTTCGCGTCGCCGCACTTGAACCCGCAGGATGACCTCCTACTGATAGGGGCCGCCGCCCTGCTCTACGGGCACACACGCCGGGCACGACTCGACGCGCAGACCTTCATCGCGTTATTGATCGCATCGCCGAGCCTGTACTTAATCATTGTGGCTTTGGACTTGGTTCCTCTAATCTGGACGTGGCATTTGCTGCCCACGTTTGTGTTGCAGGGCTGGCTGCTCTACTGCTACGCGAAGCGAGGGGGCGCGGCTGACGTTAACCGCGCCCCCTCGCCTGATGCCGGCATCGCATCGGCGTAGAGTGACGCAAACCTTTCCGACTTACCGGCTGAAAGTGAAGCGCGAGTCCCGCCGGAAACACTCCCGCAAATAATTCGAGCCGCCATGTCGAAACAGGTAGCTTCTCCTCACACTGACGGTGCGAAAGGTTCACTGCAAAATGACCACCCGACGACCACGCTTGCCCTGAGCGCCGCCGCAATCGTGCTCGGCTACGCGCTCGAAATCAGTAACGGGATTCTAGTCGTACCGGCCATCGTATTGCTTACGGCCGCCGTCGGTCTTTGCCTGCTCGGTGTCGCCGAGTCGAATGACGGCGGTCTGGATAAGTTCGGAGATCGCGCCGCGGCAGTTCTACTTCTGGCGGGGCTTTGCTTTCAAATCTACACGCTACTCACACACAAGGGCGTCACAGGTTCGCTCGTCGCCGCCCTTGTCGTAATAGTAACTGTCCTTGCGTTAGCCCCTCATAAAAAAGGCTCACAAGTCTCCGAGTGGTCGAAGCACACGTGGGTCTTTCTGCTACTCGTTTCGCATTTCGTGTTGGGCGTTATCGTTATCAAGTCATCGCCCGACCCGAACATCGACGTGTTTTTGTATCACCAGAAGTCGTTGGAGGCGTTACTGAAGGGCATTGACCCGTACGCCATCACCGTCCCGAATATTTACGGGCACACGCGGTTCTACGGCGAAGGAATTGTAATTGACGGCGTCGTGAACATGGGATTTCCTTACCCCCCGTTGAGCCTGCTGCTCTCGCTGCCGGGGTATTTGTTGGGAGGCGATTACCGCTACTCGAACCTCGCGGCGTTGACGCTGTCGGGGGCTTTGATGGCGTACTCTCGGCCCGGACGCCTTAGCGCCCTGGCCGCCGGAGTATTCCTTTCGACTCCACGCGTCTTTTACGTGCTCGACCTTGGCTGGACGGAGCCTCACGTCGTCCTCCTCTTCGCCGCCACGGTGTTCTCCGCCTGTCGCGCGCCGCGATACCTGCCGTGGGTGCTCGGCCTTCTTCTGGCGGTCAAACAGCACATGGTGTTTGTCGCGCCCCTTGTGGTCGTCCTGCTTCCGCCCCCCGTTCATTGGAAAGAGGTGGCAAAGGTTCTGGGCAAAGCCGCGCTGTTAGCGGCCGTCATCAACGCCCCGTTCGTGCTTTGGAACGTACGCGCGTTTATCGACAGCGTCATAGTGTTTCACTTGCGCCAGCCCTTCCGGCCCGACTCTTTAAGTTACTTAGCCCTCTTCAGAGCCGTCGCCGACATTCAACCGCCTTCGTGGGTCGGACTCGCGTTGATGATGCCCGCGTCCGTTTGGGCGGCGCGGCGTGCGGCGCGAACGCCCGCGGGGTTCGCGGTGGCGGTGTCGTTCGCCTACCTGATTTTTTTCGCTTTCAGCAAGCAGGCTTTCTGCAACTATTATTTTTTCATCGTCGGAGTGATGTGCTGCTCGGTTGCCGCCTCACGCTACCGGGACGAGGAAATTTCCGTTACGGGCGACAGGGCCGCCCCGGAGCCCGGCGGGTAAGGAATCAGAACCCTTTAACCTTTCGACAACTGCCACGCTGAATCTTCAGGGCTTCTTCGCGCCGCGCAGCCTCACCCTGTAAAGGATGAATTTGCCGAAGCGCTCGCCCGCGTCGCGCTCGTACCAGCGGTCAATGTTCGAGAGGTCTGGCGGCTCGTATGCCGGCGCAACGACGTAGGAGAGTTCATGGCCTGCGGCGGCCTCGGCGGAAAACGCGGCCGCGTACTCCTCATACTTGCGGACTTCGTCCCTGACCTCGTCTTCGGTAATCGGGCGGTACTCCCGCGACAGTATCGGGTAAATTCTTCTGTGGTCGAAGGTGCCGGAACGGCAGACCCGGCTCAACTCCCTATCGCTGGTCTCGTTTCTTAAAGACCTGTAGAGCAGGCGGCCGTCAACGCCCGCGTAGTACAGCGCCTTGTAAAACCTCTCCTTGTGCTCCGACAGCGAGACATCCGGGAAGTCGAGGTTGTATGTCGAGTAGAGTACCGGCTGCGCGATGTACGTCGGCAGTACCGTGTTCAATTCCAGCCGGGTCGCCAGAACGAGCGGCAGCCGGGCGGAGTTCGTGACCGGCAGTGTGCCGTCCTCTCCGGCGAGCGCGTTGAGGCGACGCGCCACCGGCACCGCTTCGTCTAACGAATCACTGTTGTTAAAGAGTGTGACCGGAACAGTCTCGACCACCCCCCACAGCAGCGAAATTAAAACCAGCCTCTTTAGGAATGTCGCCGACACGGGCTTCGCCTCGCGCGTGCGCCGGAGCAGGAAAGCGGCCAGCGAGAGGGCGACGAGCACAACGTAGTTCGTGATGAATACTCCGTAGTGAAAGGGCTGCACGGAACGCCCGGTCAAGACCTGCTGGTTAAAGACCACGGCGGGCAGGACGGCTAAGGACAGGGCGAAGAGGAACGCCGGCTCCCGCCAGTCGAGCGCGCGGCGGAGTACGCCGAAGGCGAGCATGATAACGGTCACGGCACCGAGCAGCACCGGGAAGTGCAGCAGGTCAGGGGCGTGCGTCGCCTCGAACGTTTGCCGTACGTCCATCGTCTCGGGCCGGTTCGAGAGCATGCGGGCGTACGGGATTAGCGCCAGGGCCGCGGTCGCGCCGACGGCGGAGCAAAGGCCGAGGACGCGCCGCCACTCGCCGGGGCGCGAGAGCAGCCAGGCCACGGCGAGAAACGCCAGCCACGCGGCGGCCGATGTCCAAAGGTACGCGTAGGAGAATATGAACACGGGGAGCAGCCCCGCGGCGACTGCGACTGCCCGACGTATCCGTCCTTTATCCCGCGACGTAAGGGCACGCCAGACCTGCGCGCAGAAGACGAAGAACAACGGGAAGGTGGCCGCCGGTTGATACCTCCTGAAAAAGAGCAGCCTGAAGAACTGTGGGTCTTCACCTAGAAGGAACGGCGCCATGCCCTCCCACGCGGCGAGGGTGCCGAAGCACAGGACGAAGACCGCGCCCGCGGCGGCCAGACGGTCGTCGCCCGTTAAGTGGGCGAGCAGGTGGAAGATTGCGAGCGTAGCCGCGAAGGCCGAGCATAAGCCCAGAATTATAAAAGCGGTCGAGGTGGTGATGCCGAGGGCGCGCGCGGGCAGGGCGACGGCGTAGGCCGGCAAGAACTGCACGGACAGGTGCGACTCTTGCCTCGGCTCGGATGGCGTCTCGTCACGGCCGGTGAAAGGGTCGTTGCGCCGCGGCCTCCCTGCGACGAGCGCGTTGACGTACGCCGAATAGATACTCTCGTCACCATATGAACCGGCGTACGAACCGTTCCACTCGCGGCCCCGCACGGCCCACATGTGTAGCTGCGGGACCGCCGCAAGGAAGACGACGGCCGCGGCCGCCAACAGTCCCCACTTCCAACGCAGCCGCCGGGATGTGTCTGTCGTCACGCGCGAAAGGATATTGGTAGACGCCACTTCTTTCAAGAAAACTTTTCTTCCCGCGTCCGTCGGAGCACGGCCGTCTCTTCGGGCGGGGCCGTACGCGTCGGCACAAATGTGCCGACGCACGCGCTGAAATCTCCTAGCGGCAGGGCTGAAAATTGGGAGCGGTAGGCCACACGAAAACTGTCGGATTCACCGATGCGGAAAAAGCCGCCGTCACCTATCTTAACGTCCCTAGACCGGTAGTATCGGCAGTTCCGTAAGGAGCGTCCCTCGCATAAAGACTGGTCGAAGGTCGGCAAGCCGGTTCGTTAGCCGACGGTGCGACAGGTCAACGCGGCCCCTTCCGGAGGCCCCCACTGTCCGCGATCCCGCGCCCAAGCGGTGCGCCCCAGGACGCGGGACGTTACGTAGGAATTAAATACCTCAAGCTAAAGGAGAGTTACGGATATGAATAGGATTAAGAGCTTCCTCCGAGACGAGACGGGCATGGAGACGATGGAGTACGCCCTCATCGCCGGCCTTATCGTCGTCGTCGCACTGCTCGTCT
>Ga0126311_10000872_pt1 | contig 14121 bp, 14 predicted proteins | sample Plot61_FD_92539 | JGI IMG/M metagenome (GOLD analysis project Ga0126311, IMG submission 92539) | Serpentine soil microbial communities from UC McLaughlin Reserve, CA, USA - Plot61 | ecosystem: Environmental > Terrestrial > Soil > Grasslands | place: USA: UC McLaughlin Reserve, Lake County...
ATCGCTCGTCGCGCCAGGCCTTCAGCAAACACGCCACGACCTTCACGCAGTAACAGCTCTTCAGCTTCCGACTCAGCCGCGTGCATCATCAGCGGCAAGCCTTGCGACTTTGCGAGGTCCGCGATCAATTCGAGTTGCGGCGCGCAAACCGTATACGGCGCATGCGGTGAAACTCCAGCGCGCACCAGCGATGTCTCGTGGCCACGCAACTCGTCCACCTTCACCTTGAGCTTCTCGAAATTCTCCTGCGTGAGACGCGCGTCTGGTCCAAACGACTCCTGGTAAACAACACCACGCAACCCGACTTCCTGCAACGCGAGCATACTCAACAACGCTGAATCGCTCGCATCGCCAACACACGTTACTCCTGCCCGCACAGCCTCACACGCGCCCCACGTCGCCGAGACGCGAATGTCATCGGGCGTCATGCGCTCCAAACGCGCGATCGTCAACTTTCTCAGCCAAGCAAAAAAATCGCTCTCTTCTTTTTCGAGATACCCGCGCAGTGCGGTCAGTTCGAGATGAGTGTGAGTGTTAATCAACCCAGGCAGGATAACTGCTTCGCCGAGCGATTCGATCTTCGCCGCCGGAAACTTCGCGACGATCTCACGCTCTGGACCGACGCCGGCAATCCGTTGCCCCTCAACCACGACAGCGCCATTCTCAATCGCTGCGGCTGAAACGGGAAGCACCCAGCGCGCCGAATAGATAGTCGTCATTTGCGTGAATTCTTGAGCTGGCGGTAGCGCTCCATGATCGAAGTCACGTAAGCCCGGGTGGAGGGAATGTCGATCCGGTTGATGAACTCCGCGCCCGTTTGTGTATTCCCGGGTTGATCCGGACGACTCCACTCGACGGCACGACTTGGTCCAGCGTTGTAAGCTGCGAGCATTCTTATCTCCGCTTCGGGTGAGTCCTGAAACTGCTCGTGGATCTTTTCGAGATACCAGCAGCCGATTTGAATGTTTCGCTCGGGATCGCGCAGCAGCGTTTGCGGATCGCTCGCCATCTGGCGTTTGAGCTCACCAATGCCGGTTTCAGTTGCCCACTCACGACCGGTGGCCGGCATCACTTGCATCAAACCAATCTCGCCGTCTTTACCGATTTTCCACGGGCTGAAGTAAGTCTCTTCGTAAATTATGGACCAGACGAGATCCGGATCGACGCGATAGATTGCCGCCTGGCGAGTGATTAAGGGGTCGAAGCGATGAATCCAGTAACGATTGAAAACGTAAGCGGCGAGTAGCAGTGTGAGGACTAAACCGATAACGACCAGGACACGTCTCATCAGCGGGGTCTTAATTTCTTCGTCTCAATCCGGACCAGAAACTCGCGTGCGAACACGAAAAGTCGACGCCTTCGTAGCGCGAACGCAGAGCGTGTTCATCGAGCACATGGCCCTGCAACCAAACCTCGGCTTCGAGCGTAGCGCCTACAGTCAACGAATCGCCGCGGAGGGCGCGCTGGTTGACGAGCACTTCGAGCTTGATGCGTTCCAGATCGAGATGAATCCAGAAAAGCTCGCCGCCCGAAAGCGGATTCTTCAAGGGCTTGAACGCGATCACGCGTCCCGACAAACTCCAGTCATTTTCATGCGCCGCCCGTGCCGGCGCAGCCTTTTCAAGGGGCGTCCAACGCGTTTTGTGCTTGCCGCGACGCACGCGCGCGCGATACGCGAGGCCGCAGAGACCGATGTGCAACTCCTGTGCGCCGAACCCTGCTGGTCCAACTTCGGTGAGGTTCTGTAACTCGAAAAGAACTTCGCAGTCGGTGCCTTCGCGATAACCGTGAATCACCGCCTCGCCTTCTTCGTCATACTCAGTCAACGCCCACGGCGCGATCGTCTGAATGTAGCGAGCGCGAAATCCCGGGCGGCAATCCGCGTAGAACACGTCGCCGCTGCCGGATTCATAAAGCACGGTCCAAACCTCGAGTCCTTCGCCGAGTTTCCAGCAACGACCGTGCAGCACAGCGCCGCGCCGGCTCAGTTGCGTAGCTTCACCCTGATCACCCGCTCGTTCTGCGAGATAGTTGAATGCCTTTTCGCTCGAAACTTCTATACCGATCGTTTCAAAAGTAGGATTCATGATCGCAACTAGTTGTTGACCATTATCACGCGCTGCGCTTGCGCTGTCTATGCTTCGCGGGCTTGCCGTTACTATTTTCTGCGCGCGGCGCGCGTGTTTTGAAACCACGAATGACGCGTTGTGGACCGTGTGTTGGCTGCGTGCCGGACCTCACCATCTCGGCAAACAGGTCCACATCGTAATCAGCCTCACGCGACATCTCCTCGCGAATCGCGTGCAGGACTTCTAAGAATTTTGGACGTCGATACATTGTGTTAGGTCTTTGTACTTTGGTCTTTGGTCTTTGGTCTTTTCCATGATGTCGACAAAGTACAAAGACCAAAGATCAAACTTATATTACCTGTTGCTCTGTTGCTTCCGACACCAAAAACTCCGGCGTCACAATCATCGGCACGTAGAAACCGGCCGCAGTATTGAACAACTTAATGCGCGCCTGGCGTCGCACGTTCGCGAGATGTCCGAAGTTCCACGTCACCAAATAATCGATCTTGTGGAACGAAGCAATCGCTACGTGCAAGGCGTCGGCGATGTACTTGCGATGAAAGATGCCGCGCGCGATGTAACCTTCCGCCAGGATCGCTGCCTCTTCAGTTAGATCGACCTGCTCGAGGTTGCTGATCAACTTCAAGTACGAACTGCGATGCGGTTCTTTCACACGACTAATTTCAGCCGGCACGAGCGGCGAGATTACCGTGCGGTAGTCGGGCATTTCATGTTCCCACCAACGGATCGTCAAGTCGCGCCGAAACGGCTCGCCGTTATCCAGGTAGGCGCCAATCACCGACGTTTCGAGATAAAGACCCTGCTTCATGGACTTACCACCGCTTCCGGAACGATATTGTCGCTCTTGGGTTTCTGATTCAAAGGTTCCAAACGCATTGCCCCCCTTGCAAAGTCAAAATAGATACGAAAGTGTCGCAGGAAATTACCGCCGAGAATCCCGCTCTGCGTAAACCCGGCAGTCTCGTTCACGGGCTCCATGTCGAGCACGGCAGCATTGATCTTCTCGAGCTTGCTCAGTCCGAGACTCAGCCGCGGCAGTTGCAACAGCTTCACGTCCTCAGTGACGCCTGCGGCTCCAAACACACGCATCTTCGAAGGTTGAAGCAACTCGAGCAGTTGTTCCTGTTGCGAAAGTTTTTCTGAAATCACTGTGATACTCGCAGCAGTATCGATGATGAAGTTGACGTTCTTGTCAAAACCATCGAGCCCGACTTCGCCACTCAAAAAACCGCTCGACGTCGTTCGTAACGGAACTTCGATCGAGCCGTCGTTAGGCGCAACTGGAATCAACCCTTGCACATTCTCCGGACGACGCACGGTAGTCCAACTCTCGACCTGATCCGTTTGATTCTGTCGTACGAGCGACATGCGTCGCGTGCCGTAGTCGACCGACGCCAAAAACTTCGACACTACCGAAAGCCCGAGATAACCATCAACCGGAATGTGATTATCGAAGAACTTGCGAATGTAGACCGGCACGTTCTGGATACGCGCGCCGCCAATCTCGATCGAGTCTACAAAACCGTAGATAATTTCAAACTTCCCGCCGCCACCAACCGCGCGAGCAAGTCCGCCTCTCGCCACCGGCTTGATGCCGAGCCTTTTCGCAGTTTCATCGGAGATGACCGACATGCCGGAACCGGTATCGAGCACAAAGCGAAGCGGCTCTTTGTTTCCGTTGACGCGTATCAGAATAATCGGGCGATTGTCAGTTGCTTCAAACGAGAGGCTGGAACGGTAGTCACCGCCCGGGATGTAAAGCGGACCCTGTCTGCCGAGATAACGCAGGAAGTCGATCAACCCGATGATGCGTTCACGACGATCGGTATCGGTCTTCGGCGCGATCATTAAAAACTTCTCGTACGCATCAGCAGCTTCTTTGTACTTCTCACTCCGCGCCGCCGCCTGGCCGAGATTGAAAACGAAGTCAGGCTCATCCGGATCCATATTCACTGCCTTACGCAGACCAGCGAGAGCAGACGGCATACGGTTTTCATAAAAGTCGACCATTGCCAGGCCGCCGACTGCGAGGGCTTCGTCGCCGTTAAGTGAGAGTGCGGTGCGGAACTCTTCTACTGAAAGAGAAAACTCACCCGCGCCGAGGATTGCGGCGCCAAGCAGCGCATGCGCGCGCGCCGAGAGTGGATCCTGCATGATCACTCGCGCCGCGTTGTCGTAAGCAGCTTGCAAACTGCGCTGTTTGAGTTGGGTAAAACTTAATCCCAAACGAGCTTCGGAGTCGTGCGCATCTTTATTGAGCAACTCGCGAAAGATCTTTTCGGCCGCTTCGAAGTCGCCTCTGCGCAGCGCGCGATAGCCTTTGTTATAGGCCTTCTTGTCGGAAAAGCCGGCGGCAGTGTGAGCTGAGCCGGCGAGCGCAAAGCAAAGTATGAAGGCGGCCACACTGAAGGCCGCCATCCGGGAGAGACGCTGCTGGTTATTACCTTGCATCATTCACACCTATCTGAGCGATCAGCTTGCGCATGCAACTACTTTAAGACTTCTCCTGTCTTCATGGACCAGAGAACCAGGTCAAGCTCGTCAAAATCAATGCCGATGTCGCGAGCAAACCCAATCAGTTGCTGCTCGACTTCGAGATACTTCCTTCGCGTCGAAGGTGGCCTGGCCGAGTCAATCACTCCTATCTCAGCCAAACATCTCATGACGTGCTTATCAAGTATCGCGTGGCCTTTCACGCCGATGTTTCGCAGGAAGTGACTGGCTTCTTTGTAACCCAATCCTTTGACCTGTTTCTCCTGGGCCAGCCAATCACGCCGCTCGAACGGATCTGAAAAGCTACGCAAACGCTTGCGCAACGCCATGCCGCAATCCGCGCGAAAGTAGTTTCGTGTGACTACAATGTAACGCGGCCGTGCTACGGGAAAACGATGTGCACCGGCTTCCTTCAACGCCGCCGTCATCGCGTCAGAGTCGCCTTCCAACAACAACGGCCGCACGGCTTCGACTGAATTCAACCCCATGCGTGCCGAAGCGCCGGCAGTAAAGATACAGTAGGCCAACTCTTCCCAGAGCCTGGCATCCGATCCTTTCCGCCAAACTTCTTCAAACTCACCGAGCCGCTTTCGAATCTCCTTGCATCGTGCCCGGTGAGTGGCCAGCACTCGTTCAACTGTGACGGGTTCTTGGTTGCGTTGCACTGTAGTTTGTCAACAACGCGATTCTATGAGCGCGCCGGAATCATTGTCAACGATGTGTTTGGCCGCGGATCTACATGGAAGAACGCGGATCAACTTACCTGCATCTAATATCCCCGGTTCTTGTTATGATGAAATCGATGTTGCACGGATTGAACAAACTGACCCTTTTGATTCTCGTAGCGCTGGTAGTCTGCTCGAGCGCCGCGGCGCAGATTCCCGAGGTATCGCCGTCACCCACACCAACGCCGGAGAACGCGAGGCCGTTGTATGGGCTGCAAGGCGTGTTGATTGAAACGCTCGACGGCAAGGTGGTTTCTTCCCAGAACGAGTACGAACAATTCAACCCGGCCTCCACACTCAAACTCGCGACGGCGCTCATCGCCTTGCGCACGCTCGGTCCCGAGCACCGCTTTGCGACAGGCATTTGGACGGATGGCGTGCTCGACAAAACAACCGGCGTACTAAACGGAAATCTGTACATTTCCGGGCGCGATCCATCGTTTCACTACGAACACGGAGTGCTGCTTGCGCGCGAGCTCAATAAGCTTGGCATAAAGCAAGTCTCAGGCGACCTGATCGTCGCGCCGGGCTTCACGATGAATTTCAGCTCTTCAGCCACACGCTCCGGCGAGCGACTGTACGACACACTCGACTCGACGCTGCGCTACGCGGAAGCAGTACGCGCCTGGAACTACGAACGAACTGTGCTCAATGACCGTGCGAGTCTGGAAACAGTGCCGAGCGTTGCGGTGATGGGAGCAGTCGCAGTTGCTCCGGTCACGCCCTCCGCAAAACTCCTTTTGACGCAGCGTTCGAGCAAGCTGGTCGATATTCTCAAAGTGCTTTTGTGTTACTCGAATAACTTTATGGCTGAGCGCATCGGTGAAGCACTTGGTGGACCCGAGTCAGTGCGCCAGCAGTTAATCACTCAACTGAAACTCGGTCCGGACGAGATCAGGATCGCTTCGCTTAGTGGACTCGGCGTGAACCGCATTTCACCGCGAGTGATGATGAAGATCTATCGCGAGCTGCGCGTGGAACTCCAGAAGCAGGGGCTGACGCCTGCGTCAATCCTACCAGTTGCGGGTATCGACGCTGGTACGCTTGAAGATCGTTTCGACGGTCTCGCGTGGCGTGGGAGTGTCATCGCGAAGACGGGCACGTTGACGAGGACAGATGGCGGCGCGAGTTCGTTAGTCGGGCAGATGCGCACAGCCAATGGCGAGGTGCTGCTGTTTGTGATCATGAATCAACGCGGCAGTGTTTGGCGTTTCCGTGAAAATCAGGACTACCTCGTAATGCTGGTGCAGAACAGTCGTGGTGGTCCGAAGGCATTCGATTACAAGCCGCTGATGCTCACGATGCAACTTTCTCACACGGAAAGCACAGTCGGCGACGGCGAAGAGTACGAGCCACCGTCACGTTCCAATTAATTGCGGAGAATAAAATGCGCCCCGGCCATCCGAAGATTGCCGGGGCGCTTTACCGTCCAACTGCGATTGTGGCGTGCGGCACCGCAAAGCAGCGGACGATTCCCGCTAGACAACAGAGATAAATTGGTAAAGGTGGGAAGATTCCAGAGACAGCTAATCAGTTTGAATACGCCGTAGGCGTATGAAGTTACATCTCGCGCACGCCTTTGACCGTGTGGCCGCCTACCGCCTTCGCTTTGTCGACCGCGTCTGAACTGTATTGGATATTCGCGGAGCCACCGCCGTCCGTATTAAAGGTCGGCGCTCCAAAGGCATCGGTGCTGGCTCCGGTGCGGGCAAAGTTGGCCACGAATATCGCCCCATAAATATTTCCATGTCCGCCGCCGCTGCGAAACACACTGCCCGAGCCGAGCACCATGATCACGCCATTCCAGTTGAAGTTTCCATCGAGCGTTAGAGTGCCCGTAACGATGAGAGTTCCCTGCCCCGTCGGACTGCCTGGTCCAAGCGTGAAATCGCCATCAACAAACGTAAGCACGCCATCCGGATTATTCGCGCCCAGCCCTGCGGCACTGGCGACGGCGGATGTGCCACTCGTGAAATAGCGTCCCTGGTTGATGGCCGAATTCATCATTCCTTCGGTGCCATACATAAACTCTCGCGCATTTGTCACTGACTTTAGAAAGCTCGGAGTGTTCGAGTTGCCGAGAACACCAGGATTGCCCGGTGAAACATTAGGTCCGTTGCCGCAGTTGCTTCCATCAGGGTCACAACCATCGATGACGTTGTTGGCGATGTTGGAGTCGCTGTTACTCACCGCGAATGCATCAAGGGTCCCCGTACCATCGATGTCTGTACCTGAAGTCGTCGTCACATTACTGTCGCCGAGGTCGAAGGTCATGGGAGTTCCGGAACCGTTCGGCAAGGTGACGACCGCTTTCACGTCGTATTCCAAACTGTGACGATCGACGACAACCTCCATGTTCTTCTGACTATCCTTTGGACCAACGCCCTTCACCTGAATTACGAGTTGTCTCGGTTTATAGGAAGCTTTGGAGCACGGATCGGGGTCCGTGTTGTCAGGGTCCAGGATCGACGTTACTTGAAAGCGCGTCGAGCCGTCGGACGCAACATCAACGTAATCGCCCGACGTGGCGCTCCATAGAGTCTTGCTACACGCGACATTTTTGAAAGATGCGCGCGTGCCAGCCGGGTTTGATTCCACGTTACCTCTTAACACTTCGAGTGTTCTCGCGATGCCGGCTTCCGCGGCGTAATAGGCTTGCATCTCGGCAGTCGAATCGCGCGCGGTTATGCCGGTCATGGTTGCGGTGAGAATCAGGGTTCCGCCCGCAGCCAGCAACAGCATGGAAAGTAATACTGCTGTGATGAGCGCCGCGCCTTTTTCACCGGCGCGACTGGCAAAGCACGGAGTTGGCTTTTCTGTTCTCATTGAGCGAAGACCTCTCTGTTAAGTGCGTAACTAGTAATTCCAAAGATCAGTGTTGCGCAGCGTGACGTCTGAACAAAGCAAGACTGTGTAAGGTGGTTGATACCCCGGCGAGCCTTGCGTTCCAACTGGATCCAGCGTAACCGCGATGGCTATGACGATGTATTTCGCGTTTTCCGGAGAGACTGGCGTTGCCGACCAACCAGTGATGTCATATCCACCTGGCGGCGCGGTGTAAGTCACTTTCTGATCGAAGTAATGAATGGTCATGCCGTCAATGCGATTGGCCAGCACAGTTTTGCCGTTGCCATACGGATCGTATCTGACGAGGTATCTGGTCTCGTCGGCCTCATTGATGAAGTACTTGATGTCTTCATTCTCATCAATAATGCTGTCTCGTCGCGCTGTGCTAGCTGACGGGTCGTACCGGTTGAGATTCGAACGAATCCGGAGTGTGTTCGCCCCGGAATCCGCAGCGACGATACCGTTGCCGGTCATGTTGAAACCCGTATTCGCGATTTCGCGCGACATGATATTGAGTGCTCGCTGTGCATCGGCCAGCGCGTCAGACTTTTGATTCTCACGACTCCGCACGCGCAGGGCTTGGGCCAACAGCGTACTGGCCGCGGTCATCAATGCCATCGTGATCGCCATCGCGATCAGCAGTTCAAGAAGAGAGAAACCGCCGCTGGCTTTTTTATTCAACGCGCTCATAAGTCCCTCACTAATAAATGCCGGTGACCTGGGTAGATCTTTGAGTGGTAACGGTGACTGTCTCGAAGTTAGTTGCAGCTCCTGCAGGTGTCACCGAGACTGAAATGCGCTTCACCGTTGGCTCACCTGCGTCGGGATTGCCGACGGGAACAGTGTTCACATTCTGAATCACAGTTCGTACCGTATAACTGCGTCCGGCGTTGGTAACCGTTTCCTCAACCCCGCTTGTTGCAGTCACTTCCAGGCCGCCGTTCGGATATGAATAGGCGACGTGCCTCGTTTGCGTCGTAAACGGAATCGTTCGCAGCCACTCCATTCGTTTCTGCGCGATAGCCATCGATAACTCACGATCGTCGGCGCTACCGTTGGCTTGTATGGCATACGTGAAAAGAGAGGCGATACCGAGTCCGATGATCATCAGGATAACCAGCGCGATCGCGGCTTCCAAAAGAGTGAAGCCTTGTTGTTCTTTGTGCGTGAGTTTCATAGGCCGGCCTTAGTTATTCACTGAAACTGTTAACTGCGCACCCGAACCGCATGCGGGGTCGGTCGTCACATTGACGAGGAACACGCCGCGGTTTCCAGCACCGTGTTTCGTGGTGACGGAGATCACGCTCGAACCGCTGCCATCAATTCTTATCAGCGACACTCCGAGAACCAGGCTGTTACCGTTTCCTGCCTGGTTGGCGCTGATGATGCGCACTCCGGTCGCATTCGTCATCGTGAATGTCGAGGTTCCGGTCTGGTTTGCTACATCGCTCTGGCTCAACGTGAGAGAGCTCGGACTGAGCGTTGCGACACATTGCGGAATCGGAGTCACCGAAGGTGATGCGTCAGGCGTAGGTGTAGGTGTAGGTGATGCGTTTCCATTACCATTGTTTCCGTTCTCGTTATTTCCGTTATCTCCAGCGTTGCCGTTTCCATTTCCATTTGGAGTGGGAGTCGGAGTGGCAGTTGGAGTCGGTGTGGGCGTTGGGCTCGAGCCGTCTGATGGCGATGGGCTGACGTCCGGACTCGGCGATGCTGAAACCGATGGCGTTGGTGTCGCGTGGTCCACGTCATCACCGACCGCAGCTATCGTAACCTCCGGGATCGACTGATCGGGGAAAAATTGTGACCAGATGGTTACGTCGCCGGAGCCTGAAACATCTACCGGAATGCTGTCATCAAGGTAGTCACTGCGAATCTGAAATACGACGGCGTCGTCAAGTAGCCTGCCACGCCAGTCGAATGTCACTTTTGACGCGGCGGTATTGAAAGTGATTCCCGGATCGAGTTGAAATGTGCGCGTTTCGACCGTACCGGAGCCGTAATCCATAGTGACGTTGTACGCGCTGGTGCCCTCGCCAAACATCTCGACTGATGCTTCCTGGCCGCTGGCGGCATGCCGCCGAACTGAGTCGGCTCGCGCCTTTTCACAATACGTTGCAAACAGCCGCGCAGAGTTTTGCATCTTGAAGTGCTCGCGTGCCGATTTGACTCCAAGCACTCCGACGGTCGATACGATCGAGATAATCGCGAGCGTAACGACCATCTGCATGATCGTGAATCCCTGCTGCCGCCTGGTTGTTCTGTTCATTCGCGCGTCCACCTCCGGAGCTCCGCTTCAGGCCGACAAACTTCGACCTGGTCCACTCTCCTGGGCAATAGTTGTTCCGTCGTGAATCTGGCGAGAATTTGCGGGTTTTAAGTAAAAGCCGCGCGAGGGATGTTACCTTCGGTTACGACCGTGGGAAGTTAGCTTCCCACGCTGACGAGGGCTATAGAATCTTTCTCTTGACACCCAACAACCGAAAATCGATCATTGGCGACAGTGGCCGATATCCTACTCGTCGAAGACAAAGACAGTCTGCGTCGCGTACTGCGCTTAACTCTCGAGAATGCCGGATACACTGTAGCGGAAGCGATTGACGCGCGCGCCGCGCTCAACGAGATCGCTGACGCCCGTCATCGCCTCGTGCTTACCGATCTGCGCATGCCGAACGGCTCAGGTCTCGACGTTCTGCGCGCAGCCCGTGCCGCGGACGCGGACGTGCCCGTGATCGTGATGACTGCCTTCGGCTCGATCGACGAAGCCGTCCAGGCGATGAAAGACGGCGCTCACGACTTTCTTCAGAAACCCGTCGACTCGAATCATTTGTTATTGCTCGTCGAACGCGCCCTCGAACAAGCACGACTCCGAACTGAGAACATACTGCTGCGTGAAGAATGGTCGCGCCGCTATGGCTTCCCACGCATACTCGGCGAGTCGGAAGTTTTGAAACGCGCGGTCGGCGAAACGCAGCGTGTGGCCCAAACTGAAGCCACAGTGCTGCTGCTCGGCGAGTCAGGCACGGGCAAAGAACTCTTCGCACGCGCAGTTCATCATCTCTCGCCTCGTCGCAACCAGCCTTTCGTCGCGATCAACTGCGCCGCCATTCCCGAAACCCTCATTGAGAACGAACTCTTCGGACACGAGCGCGGCGCTTTTACAGGCGCAAGCGATCGGCGCCAGGGAAAGTTTGAACTGGCTGCGGGCGGCACGGTTTTTCTTGACGAGATTGGAGAGCTACCGCTTGGTGTGCAGGGAAAACTGTTGCGTGCGATCGAAGAGAAGGTAGTGGATCGTATCGGCGGCCGTGCACCGGTCGCAGTCGATGTTCGTGTCGTAGCCGCGACGAATAAAGACTTGAAAGCCGCCGTTGATAACGGTCAGTTTCGCGGCGACTTGTTCTTTCGTCTCGCAGTGTTTCCGATCGAAGTGCCACCATTGCGCGAACGTGGCGACGACATTCTTTTGCTCGCCAGGCACTTCGCAGCGGAGATCGGTCGCGAACTTCGTGGCCGCGAAGCACACTTGAGCGACGAAGCACTCGCGGCGCTCAACCAACATCGCTGGCCCGGCAATGTCCGTGAACTCGAAAACGCGATCGAACGTGCCTGCATCATCTCCGATTCGCTAATTCTTCAACCTGCCGACCTCGGCCTTGGACCATCAGATACGCCGGAGTCAGAAACCCTCGGCCAGCTCGATCTTTCCGGCACTCTCTCCGAGGCAGGTCATCGTGCCCTTCGTCTCGTCGAACGCAAAAAGATTCGCAGCGCGCTCGAGGCAAATCTGGGTAATAAGAGTAAAACTGCCGAAGACCTCGGGATCAGCTATAAGACCCTCCTCAACAAAACCAGGGAATACGGTCTCTAACTCGCTGGAACCTCCATGCCATTAACAGTTTCTCCTTCATAGTTTGAGAAACCAAGACAAGGAGTCTCCTAGTTATGCCCCAGATTTTTAACCTGCAGCGCCTGATTCTGGCCTGTGCAACATTCGCCATCATGATGGTAGCCTCATCCACCGTCTGGGCGGATCCCATCACGATCACCACCGGTAACCCAAACAATCAGAACACCGATAACGTCCTGTTCAATAACGGCAGCCTGGTTCACTCAGGTACGTTGGTCCAGGGTGATTTCAATGGGGCCGGCGCCGGTTTCATTGTTGATTTCACTTCCACATCCGGCAGCGGCAATCTCGGCGTCAGCGGCGGTCAGGCCGTTCTCGTCGGCGGCACCGGCAATACACCGTTTTCGAACGTGACTGTTCAGCTCGAAAATGGCGCGACTTTCACCAAATTAATCCTGAACATCGACGTCACCGCCGGCTTACCACCGCCGACCCAGGTGCAGTTCACGGTTAATTACACATTGTCGGGCGGCCAGGTTTTCAGTCAGGTTTTCGCGGTTGACACCAACGGCGAGAACTTCTTCGGCATCGAGGCTATGGAAGGCGCTGTTATCAATAGCGTTACGGTCCAGGGTATTGGCGGCACAACGTTCCAGGACATCAATCAATGGCGTCTTGGCGGTTTTGCCCAACCGAACAGTGTTCCGGAGCCGGCGAGCTTGTTCCTGCTCGGCAGTGGACTCGTTGGAAGCGCAGGTGCGCTGCGTCGAAGGTTTAAAAAGAACGACAACAAGTAAACGCTTATCCGTCACGGGAGACCAAGCGATGTATACAAGGCCAATGATTCTTCCCCTCGAGTCGACCGGCCGCATCTACGTTCTTCAGGATGAAAAAGGTCAGGTCGTAGGAACGGGGTCACGGGAAGTTTGCGAGACTCTGATGTACATAATCGGCGCCGGTTTAGCACAGGTCGCTGAACAGGCTCAACAAATCGCTCGTAGCAACGTTCGGGCTGCGATCACGATATAAATCAAAGCTAGTGCTCCTTTCTTGATTCTGGAACAGGCTAACGCTTGTTCCAGAAATTTTTTTTGAATTTTTCTGGAGAGCCCCGCGTATTGGAAATATAGATTAGATATCCTGGAAAAACGGACGGTTGGTGCAGCGGCGGGCAGGCGGGGCGGCCGGGCCGCTCTTTTTGTTATCATCCCTTTCGTGCGACCCGTACTCTCCGCTGAACAGATTCGCGAGATTGACCGCCTCACGGTTGAGAACTATCACACCTCTTCCCTGCTCTTGATGGACGCGGCCAGCGCCGCCTGCATGGAAGCTATTCGCACCCGTCTGCGGGGCGACCTCGACGACAAGAAGGCACTCATCCTTTGCGGCAAAGGTAACAACGGCGGTGACGGCGCTGCCCTCGCTCGTGCCCTCTCACGCGCCGGGATGCACTGTAGCGTCGTTCTCTTCGGCAAACTCGGCGAAACTTCCGGAGACGCGCGCACGAATTTTGAGTCGGTCAGCTGTCTCGCGAGTTTCGAGGCCGGGTCTTCAGATTCACCGCCGCCGCTGACCTTCATCGAGTGCGATGGCGTTGCCGCCTGGGAACAGATCGCGAAACCGCGCCGCGCCTACGATGTCATCGTCGATGCACTGTTTGGAACCGGATTGAGGCGCCCGCTCGAAGGCGTGTTTGTCAAAGTCATCGAACATCTATCGATGCTGAAAGAGGCACGCGATCGCGCCTTCGGAACGTGTCCGTTGGTCGTGTCGATCGATATTCCTTCCGGACTCGATGCAGACAAGCCGAAGCCTATTGGCCCGGCAGTTCAGGCCGATCTCACTGTCACTTTCACCGCCGCCAAACGCGCAAACGTTCTTTCTCCCGCCTGCGACTTTGGTGGCGAACTGATCGTTGCTGACATTGGTTCTCCGGCTTCGCTGATACAAGCGGCGCAGCCCTGGTTGTTTCTTACTGAGATCGAAGACGCGCAACAGTGGCTTGTGAGCACACGTTACACGCCTGAGTCGTACAAGAGCACGCACGGTCACGTTTTGATTGCGGCGGGTTCGCGTGGTTACTCCGGCGCGGCGGCACTGAGCGGGAGCGCAGCGA
>Ga0126311_10000873_pt1 | contig 14098 bp, 18 predicted proteins | sample Plot61_FD_92539 | JGI IMG/M metagenome (GOLD analysis project Ga0126311, IMG submission 92539) | Serpentine soil microbial communities from UC McLaughlin Reserve, CA, USA - Plot61 | ecosystem: Environmental > Terrestrial > Soil > Grasslands | place: USA: UC McLaughlin Reserve, Lake County...
CAACGTACCAATACACAAACTAAGCTGCTGGCATCACAATTGCCGCCATTCGAAGATACATCAAGGAGGATCTATGGTCACTAAGAAAGAGAAGGAACAGGCCAGCGACCGCAGCGGTAGTGGCGCGCGCGGGAAGCCGCACACCGGCGGCGGGCAAGGTCAGCAAGGCGGCGGCAAAAAGGCCAGCAGCGGAGGTCGAACTAAAGGTGGCGGGCAGCCGGGTGGTGGGAAAACGGGTGGACAAGGGTAAATTGAAGGGAGCAATGATGAGACAGCAAAGCGTACCTAATGAAACGCACGGAAAGAAGCAATCTGAATACGCAGAAACTCAACCGCCGCGTAACGATTTGAAAGAGCAGAGAGGTGGACCACAAGCGGACCAAAGAAGCGGCGAAACCGAGCAGGGTGCTCGTAATCAGGACCTGAAGGGCAAGAACCCGCAGAGCGGAGCAGACAGAAAGTAAGGTGGACCATGCAAACAGCAGATCAGTGTCAACATCCTGGCTGCGAGTGCCCGAGACCGGCAACGGGTGATTACTGCAGCGATGTCTGTGCGACATCACAGGAAGGCGGAATGGATAACGAGTGCAACTGCGGCCACCCGGAGTGTAAGTAGATGCACTGTCAGTGTGAAAAAAGGGGCGTCACTGTTGATGAGAACGGTGATGCCCCTAATGAGCTGCAGGTTTAATCCTCAAGTTCTGCATCTTCAAAACTCCTAAACAGCCCGAGTGGTCCATTAAATGCGGATTGTAAGGGAAGTACCTGTTGAAAGTAACTGCGGTGCGGTGGCAACGAGAAAAACGAATAGAAGGCGCGGCGTCTTGATAAGAGCGATTATGTTCGGGTCTTTGAGGAGAACATAATCCAGTCTTATCAGACGACGTCCTTATCGAGTCTTTATTCCTCAACAGCCTAAAACGATTGAAGTTTGCGTGCAGACGACAAGGTATTTATCATGCGTCTATGAGCAAAACTGAAATCCTCGAAGAACTACCCAAACTCACAAAGACGGAGCGCCAAGAAATCCGCTTGAGATTGGCTGAACTTGATAGTGATGATTGGCTCGACGATGAGGAACTGTTAACGGTCCACGAAAAAGCATTACTCGAGGCGCGTCTCGCCGCTTACGCGAAGGATCCGGACGCTGGTAGCACATGGGAAGAAGTTGAGGGCCGAATCCGAACTCGCCTTAGTCGCCAGCCGAACGGATGAACCGGCGTCTAATCGTCCGACCAGAAGCGGAGGCTGACATCACTGATGGCGCTGTGTGGTATGAAAGCCGCGAATCTGGGCTTGGGCTGGAGCTTATTTCGGAGGTTCATTCGGCGATTGCGCGAGCTCTAAAGAATCCTGAATCCTTTACGTGTGTTCGCCGAAATCCAACGGTCCGTCGTGTTCTCACTCGACGGTTCCCCTATCGCGTTTTCTTTATTTCTCGAACTGATGCAATAGTTGTCTTCGCCGTTCTTCATGCAGCACGACACGATCGAGTTTGGAGTCACCGTGCGGAGCATGAGTAGCGGATTCCGAAAGTTGCGATTGCAGACACCTTGTTGTGAGAAATTGACGTTTGCTCCCGAGAACTGAACGCACTCTCGAGTCTGCGTGTACTCATACATGAAATTTAAGGACCGAAACCTACGCGCAATTGCCGAGATGGTTATTGGTACTGCAGACCATTTTTTGTCGCGCTCTGGCAGCCACCTCACAAAATTTTTCGAAGAGTGTGACCTGGAGTTTAAGCACGACGGATCAACCAGATGGTCGTGGACAGCAGACAGACTTGCAGAACTCCTAAATGAGCCTCAGCCTGGCGCTTATCTCCTTCCTGATCGGTTCGTTCATGTGCTTCGGATGTTAATGCACAAGTCAGATGCATCGGAAAATGATCCTGATAGATTGCTTGCGCTTAAGGCACTGAACAGGCCTCTTAGTCGAGAGGGATATGAGGCGTTTTATGGGGAAGACAACTTGCTGTATATCCGCCACATAGGAACAAAGACTGTCTCGACCGCGCCTAATCCTCATCGACCATTTACTCCTGATGAGCTAAAGCGCCGGGAGCGACTAATTAAGTACCTCGATCAGTGCACTGAAGATCAATTAATAGAGGAGGTGCTACTACCGTTATTTCGTCAGCTAGGCTTCCACCGAATAACCTCAGCTGGGCACAAAGACAAGGCGCTTGAATACGGCAAGGACATTTGGATGCGCTATGTCCTGCCCACACAGCACGTACTGTATTTCGGCATACAAGCAAAGAAAGGAAAGCTTGACGCATCTGGGGCTGGCCATGGATCAAATACGAACATTGCAGAAGTCCACAATCAGGTACTTATGATGTTGGGTCACGAAGTATTTGATCCAGAGACAAGCAAGAAGGTGCTTGTTGACCACGCGTTTATTGTTGCAGGAGGCGAAATCACGAAACAAGCAAGAAACTGGCTTGGTGCCAAGCTAGACGCATCAAAACGAAGTCAGGTTATGTTCATCGACCGGGAAGACATTCTCAATTTGTACATCGTTAATAACCTTCCACTTCCGGCCAGTTGCAGCGAACCAGATTCGGAAGCGTTTGAGGATGAGATTTCGTTCTAAGTGTCAGCGAAAAGATTTGTTCTCCGAAATGCGTGTTGCGAGAGATTCTGGACCGACAACCGTGAAGTTCAGGATGAAGAGCAGTTATGTGTTTCCTTTATGTTGGATCAAGTCTTTTGAGAGGCGTTGTCATATGCCGACTTCTTCAATTTCGTACCGCGTTTGTAATGCCTCGCGTCCGATTGTTTGCCAGTAATCGAAAGCAGTGGCAACGAAAGCCATGGCATCAGCAAATACTTCGAGGTTAATGATCGCGATATCTTGAAGAAACAGTTTGCCATTACGTGCAGATGGAAACCGGAATGCCTGTCCGTTGGGATCGAGGGCAACCAAATCAGTAAGCACCTTCTCAACCTCACTTGGCGTCGCATCAGTTGATTGGAAGGGATTTTGTGAAAGGTAGTCTCTAATTAGCGTCCAATTGTCGATCAGATTGTGGGTCGGTTGAATTGTATCGGTTTGATTCCACAATTTCGGCAAAATGATAACAAGATCCTTGATTGCAAGCTCAATTCCGTGGCGAAAACAAAACACGATCTGATAGATAAAAAGGTCAATAGACAATTGATTGCTGAAAACTGACTGAATGAGCCGCTCGCCAGCATGAAAGTAACCTCGCGAGTACGCGTAGTACGTGTAGGGTCCTCTCCGTTGCGGCCAACGCAAGCATTAAGACGCAAGTTAGTACCACTCCTAAACAGATCATTCTGTTTATACTTCTTTCTCGTTGATGATGTAGGACTCATAGACGGTTAGCATTTCCTTTGCGTCGATGTCGTCAAAAGAGCTCGAACTGCATGCGGCTGAATCCAGAGTTTTCCTCACCTATGTGAGGCAGGTTCCGACGATCTTCCAAAGTCTGCGGGCGAGAAGTAGTTATTCAAACTCAGCTTTCAATTTGGCAATGCTCTCGGGACTGGGAAGTAGTGAGACGGTTCCATTTTCTATTTCGGTTTGCCGGCGCTCCACTTCTGCTGCCCAGGCTTCCTCCACTTCTGGGTCAACATCGAGGGTTGCTATCAGTCGATCGACAAGTCTTGCTCTATCCGCTGGCGTTAACTGTAAGGCTGCGGCTTCAAGTGTTTCGACGGTTTCAGATTGTAATGCCATTATTCTCTCCATTAAGATTCGCCGAACAATTCTAAGCGAACATCATCCCACGGAATCAACTCCACCGTACCTGCGTCGATTTCGACTAAGCGTCTCTGGATCTCCGCAGACCAAGCTGCTTCGATGTCGGGCTCTGAAATAGGATTCAATGTTGCTCCTAGCTCATTCATCGTCATCTGCTTGCCAGTTTATCATCTCGACCAGCTCGTTTTGCAGTTCGTCGCAAATTTGATTTTGATCGTAGCTGTAGCTCGATTCGAAATCCATTAACTTTTCATATCTTTCGTGTTCTGGGCCGTGAGGTTGGTCGAATATATTTGTATCAATTCGTTTACTCGTTGACAGACGAAAATCGGAGCGCTACAGTGCGGACGCCCCACTAAAATGCAGCGGGCCGACCTTGTGCTAGAGACACAAAATCGACCCTAGATCCTCAACCTTCAGTAGAAAGGAAGAAGACCATGCTTAATGATAGCGCACAACTGCGCGACGAAATACCTCACTCAGCAACCTCAAGCAATACCAACACAATCAATGATGCAGTCAAACGCCGGGCTCAATCGCTTATCAAAGACAGGTCGATTGATGCGGCTGCGCGAGCCGTGATCCGTTATGCCGTCGAGATAGATGACCCGATGCTCTCTGAGCTGGTGCGGCGCGCCGATGCTGGTGAACCGATCATCGATGGACACTTATCAGACGTTAACAACGAAGTTTCAATCGAAGAGAAACTCGAATGGCTTGCCGAGATGCTCTGCCGGGCTGGTGATGAACCGGAAACCAGAGCGGCGGCACTGCTCGTGTTGATGTCGACGCTTGAAAATTCGACGAACCCGAAAGTACTTGCAAACCATGTAAAGCATCTTGCATTCGCTCGTTGTGGTGAGTTGAACTGCTATGGAATGGTTGAGGCGCAGATTGCCACAATCGAAGGCGAGCTGTTCGCGGCCACCCCTTATCTCGCTTAACTCTTTTCTAGCCGGGGCCCACCACCCGGCTAAACATGCCTTGCACCGCGCGTCTGCGGAATACAACTGTCTGAAAATGCCGAGGAATCGCTAAGGGCATCACTGTTGGTGAGGGACGGTGATGCCCATTCTGTCGGCAATGATTCTGGTAAAATCTGCGGCCGTAAAGAAGTCGAGACAGGATTACAGGATTTGCAAAATTAAATGCGAGCGGTCGTGCAAAGAGTGACGCGTGCGAGCGTCACAATCGATGGAGAGATCGCCGGCGAGATCAAACATGGTCTCGTCGTTTTACTGGGTGTTGCCCGCGACGACACTAAGGACGACGCTGACTACCTCGTTCCGAAGATCATCGCCTTGCGGATCTTTGATGATGCGGAAGGCCGGATGAATGTGCCAGTCAAAGACATCGAGGGCGGACTCCTGATCGTTTCTCAGTTCACTTTGTACGGCGACGTGAGGCGCGGTCTGCGACCCTCATGGAGCGGCGCGGCCGCTCCCGAGATTGCAGAACCTTTGTACGATTACTTCGTGGAGAGTAGTCGAAAGCTGCTCGGGCGAGTTGAGACCGGCAGCTTTCGCAAGATGATGCAGGTCGAACTGGTTAACGATGGTCCAGTAACGATACTGCTTGACAGCCGCAAGACCTTTTAGATCATGTTCTCCGAAGCTTTCGAGTTCTCGTCGAGCTCGTATCGCTCGCGGTCACGCTTTTCAATCTTGTCGATAAACTCCAGCTCTTCATTGTCCTCAAAGCTGACACCCATCGCTGAGGCATTTTCCTCTACCAGCGACTGATCCGGAGTCGGGTTGTCACCCGCGACGGTTTCCGATCCGCTGTCGTTCACGTCTTCCCACGCTGCGTCGAGATCGCCACCGGCATCGCGCGGCGACGCGGCAGTATTGTTGCGTAGTCTCTGCGCGAGTAGATCCGGATCCTTCGGCGCACGAGCGATCTCTTCTTCCATAAACTCCTCAATCTCCGGATTGGGGACGTAGTCAGGGTCGTTAGCCAAATATTCGCCGTGTTTCTTAGCCATGCAGATCTCCTCAGCTGGTTCAGCTATTTAACTTTGGGGGTTGTGGAAATATAACCGCAAAGGCGCAAAGGCGCAAAGAAAAGATTAAAGCAGACTTTTTGCTGTTTCTTTGCGCCTTTGCAGGAACTGTCCGGTTGACGATTAGAAGTGCGGACTTTACACTTCAACTTGAACCACAAAACCCCTGCAAACGTCACTTTCGAGGAAAGAGTTTGAGCACCACTATGCCAGCTAGCCCGTTTGATTCTTTGCAAACCTTCAATTCCGATTCCGGCCCTGTTGGACAGTTTTATTCACTACCACAACTCGAGAAGAACGGCGCCGGTCCTGTCTCACGGCTGCCGCACAGCCTGCGTGTCGTGCTCGAATCGGTACTGCGTAATTACGACGGCGAGAAGATCACCGAAGACGACGTGCGCGAGCTCGCAAACTGGCAGCCTAACGGCAAGCGCGTCGAGGAGATTCCGTTCGTGGTTGCGCGCGTGCTGCTACAGGATTTCACCGGCGTCCCCTTGCTTGTCGATCTCGCTGCGATGCGCTCGGCGGTTGGGCGTTTGGGAAAGAATACGGGCGTGATCGAGCCACTCGTGCCCGTCGATCTCGTGATCGACCACTCGGTCCAGGTTGATTTCTCCAGCACCCGCGATGCGTTTGAAAAGAACATGGAGATGGAGTTCAGGCGCAATCGTTCGCGTTACCAGTTTTTGAAGTGGGGCACGCAGGCCTTCGATGGGTTCACAGTGATCCCGCCGGGCATCGGTATCTGTCACCAGGTGAATCTCGAATACCTCGCGAAGAACGTTTGGGAGAAGGATGTTTTCTATCCCGATTCCCTCGTCGGCACTGACTCGCATACGACGATGGTTAACGGGCTCGGAGTTGTCGGTTGGGGCGTCGGCGGCATTGAAGCAGAGGCTGCGATGTTGGGCCAGCCGGTTTACTTCCTGACTCCCGATGTTGTTGGCGTTCATTTGAGCGGCAGTTTGCGCGAAGGTGTGACGGCGACCGATCTCGTTTTGCGTGTCACCGAGATGATGCGCAAAGCGAAGGTGGTCGGGAAGTTTGTTGAGTTTCATGGCGACGGTGCGGCGAGCTTGTCCGTCACTGATCGCGCGACTATTGCAAACATGGCCCCCGAGTACGGCGCGACGATGGGTTTCTTCCCGGTCGATGAGGAGACGTGCACGTATCTCCTTGCCACTGGCCGCTCAAGAGAACACGTCGACATGGTCAGGCACTACTACAAAGCGCAGGGAATGTTTGGCATGCCACGAAGAGGTGAGTGCGATTACAGCCTCGTGCTCGATCTGGATCTCGATTCGATCGTGCCGAGTGTGGCTGGTCCCAAGCGGCCGCAGGATCGGATTGAGCTGTCGGCGCTGAAGTCGCAGTTCAACGAAATGATGCTGAAGCCCGTTAATGAGGGTGGCTACGGTAAAACTGAAGACGAGCTTTGGACGCGCTATCACGTCAAGACCGGCGCCGACCGTCAACGAGTCATGGCCGGCGGCGGTGAGCAATTGACGGTTCCCATTGGCGCCGTAAACCATCAGACGACGGCAAACACGAACGTCTGGACCGAAACGGAAATGGTCAACAACCGTCCTACGCCAGACATCGTTGCGGAGATTCCGGAAGACGAGTTTCCGTCAGGCGATGAGCTCGTGGGCCATGGCGATGTGCTGATCGCGGCGATCACGTCGTGCACGAACACGTCTAATCCGAGCGTGATGCTCGCGGCGGGACTGCTCGCGAAGAAGGCTGTCGAGAAAGGCTTGAGCGTCAGTCCGAAAGTGAAAAATTCACTTGCGCCGGGATCGAGAGTAGTCACCGAGTATCTCGAACGAACCGGTTTGCAGCCTTACCTGAACGAGCTCGGATTCAACCTCGTCGGTTATGGCTGCACGACTTGTATCGGTAACTCCGGTCCACTCGATCCGGCCATCGAACAGATCGTAAACGAGCGCGACGTGATCGGCGCTTCAGTGTTGTCAGGCAATCGAAACTTCGAGGCCCGCGTGCACCAGAGCATCAAGGCAAACTTTTTGATGAGCCCGCCGCTGGTCGTTGCGTTTGCGATTGCAGGACGTGTCGATCTCGACCTCTCGACAGAGCCGCTCGGCACCGGCAATGATGGTGAAGAAGTTTACCTGCGCGACATCTGGCCGGGGATGGACGAGATCAACGCTCTGATGCGCCAGGCTTTCGATCCGGAGACTTACCGCCGGCTCTACGGCAACTTCGCGGACCAGAACCCGCTCTGGAACGAGATCCCGAGCAGCTCGGGCGGCGTTTACCAGTGGGAACTCGAGTCGACTTACATTCGCGAGCCTCCTTACTTCGAAGATTTCCATAGCACGCTCGAGCCTTTGTCTGAAGTGAAAGGCGCGAGACCACTGGCGATCTTTGGTGATTCAGTGACGACCGATCACATTAGTCCGGCTGGAGCGATCAAGCCTTCATCGCCCGCGGGCTTGTATCTGCAGGAGCGCGGCGTCGAAATCAGAGACTTCAACAGTTACGGCGCCAGGCGTGGCAATCACGAAGTGATGGTGCGCGGCACGTTTGCGAATGTGCGCATTAAGAATTTGATGGTGCCTGGCGTCGAGGGTGGCGTGACGATCCACCAGCCCAGTGGCGAGCGCACAAGCATCTACGACGCGGCGATGCGTTACCAGTCTGAAGGCGTGCCGCTAGTGATCATCGCCGGTCAGGAATACGGCACTGGCAGCTCGCGCGATTGGGCGGCGAAGGGAACCGCGTTGCTCGGCGTCAGGGCGGTAATTGCGCAGAGCTTTGAACGTATTCATCGCAGCAACCTCGTGGGAATGGGCGTGCTGCCGTGCCAGTTCAAAGACGACACGAGCGCCGCTTCTTTAAAACTCAATGGCACCGAAACATTTGACCTGCTCGGGATCGAAGCGGGCATTGAGCCGCGGCAGGATGTTACGCTTGTGATTCACCGTGCGAGTGGTGCGCTCGAGGAGATCCCGATTACGCTCAGGATCGACACGCCGATCGAGGTTGATTACTACAAGCACGGCGGGATTCTGCCGTATGTGTTACGGCAACTGCTTATGGGAACGACGGAATTCTAAACGCGGATAAGGAGAAGTATGTCATCAGCTTCAGTAGCTCCAAAGAAATACCAGTTGTTTATCGACGGCCAGTGGGTCGATTCGGAGTCGGGGAAAACATTCAAGACGCCTAATCCGGCGACTGGCGAGACGCTCGCGGAAGTCGCCGAAGCCGATAAGGCTGACGTCGACAAAGCAGTTGCGGCAGCCCGGCGTGCGTTCGAGGGTAAGTGGTCCAAGATCAGCGCGCGCGATCGGGGCCGCTTGATTTACAAGCTGTCGCAATTGATCGAGCAACACGCGGCTGACCTCGCCGCATTGGAAACGGCCGACAACGGTAAGCCGATCAAAGAGTCGCTCTACGTCGATCTGCCGCAAGTCGTCGAGAACTTCGAATACTTCGCCGGCTGGGCCACGAAGATCGAAGGCGAGACGATTCCCGTGCCGGGCAAGATGTTCAACTACACTTTGCGCGAGCCGATCGGTGTTTGCGGTCAGATCATTCCGTGGAACTTCCCGTTGCTAATGGCGGCCTGGAAGCTCGCGCCTGCACTGGCTGCCGGGAACACAGTCGTTCTCAAGCCTGCTGAACAGACGCCGGTTGGCGCGATGGAGCTCGGAAAGCTGATTCAGGAAGCAGGGTTTCCTGAAGGCGTGGTCAACATTGTTCCCGGTTATGGCGAAACTGCCGGAGCCGCACTCGCCTCTCATCCCGGCATCGATAAAGTCGCGTTCACTGGCTCGACTGAAGTCGGGAAAATGATCGCAAAGGCAGCGGCCGACAATTTAACAAAGGTTTCTCTGGAGCTCGGCGGCAAGGCGCCGAACATCGTGTTTGCTGATTCCGATCTTGAACAGGCAGTCGCCGGCGCGATGATGGGAATCTTCTACAACCAGGGCCAGGTGTGTTGCGCCGGCTCGCGCTTGTTTGTGGAAGAGTCAGTTAAAGATCAGTTTCTCGAGAAGCTTTCGGACAGGGCCGGCAAGATCGCTGTCGGTGATCCGATGAACAAGTCCACGCAGATGGGTCCGCAGGTTTCGGAAGAGCAGCTCAACCGGATCAAGGGCTATGTTGATGTCGCGCGTTCGGAAGGCGCTACTGTGTTGGCTGGCGGTCAATCGCCGCAGCTTGAAGGCGCGTTTCAAAAGGGATACTTCTTCACGCCGACGATCTTTTCAGAAGTAACGAACAACATGCGCGTGGCGCAGGAAGAGATCTTTGGTCCGGTCGTGTCAGTCATTACCTTCAAAGACGAAGACGATCTGATCAAGCAGGCAAACGATACGATCTACGGCCTGTCCGCGGGGATTTGGACCAGGGACATCACCCGGGCGCATCGTTTCGCCAAGGAGATCAAGGCCGGTGTGGTTTGGATTAATACCTTCAACATGTTCAATGCAGCGTCTCCCTTCGGCGGTTATAAACAGTCGGGCTACGGGCGCGAGATGGGCAGGCACGCGCTCGATCTTTACACGCAGGTGAAGAGCGTTTGGGTTGATTTGTCCGGCCGCCCGATGGGATGGTTTAACTGAAGCCAATTGCCGATTGCCGATTGCCGATTTCGTACGGTGGAACCACGCTCGTTCACCCGTGCGTTCTCAATTGGCAATCGGCAATTGGCAATCGGCAATGCTATTATGTCGACCTCTCCCGAGATGAACACCACATTTAAGGAGACGCCATGGTTGTATTGAAACAAGCTGCTGTTTTCTTTGTTCTGATCGGCGCGACGCTGCTGTTTACCGCCTGCCCCAGCCAGACCAACATCGCCAAAATAAACTCTAACCCGGACCGTTATCGTGGCAAGGAAATCGGGATCGCCGGCCGTGTTACGGACAGTTACGGCGCGATGGGTGTCGGTGCTTACGAGATCGACGACGGCACCGGAAAGATTTGGGTAGCGACCAGGCTCGGCGTGCCGTCACGCGGCTCGCGGGTCGGCGCCAAGGGCTACATCCATAACGGGTTCAATTTTGCCGGCCGCAGTTTTGGAACAGTGATGGAAGAGACTGATCGCCGTTCCCGATAAGCTGTGGCTAACCAAACCGACCGCGAGATCGTTCAGCAACTCGATCAGGCATTTGCGGCTTTGATTGTTAGTCTGAAGGATCTCGCCCCTTCGGTTCCATCCGATCTCTTACTCCGTAGCGCCGCTGCCATCGAGCAAATGTGCGGCGGACTCACCTCCAACCTCTGGGATGATCCTTTCGAATGGACACTCCCGGAAACCCTCTCGAATGCTGATCGAATAATCGAGTATTTGTCTGAAGTAGATCTCGCACGGCAACGTGCGTTCAATGCGATTAGCGATGATAGCGCGCTGCGCAAGTTGATCTCAGTTCCGTCGGGTGAGTCGCGGTTGTTGATAAGTTTGCTGCTTGAGACGCTTGTTAAAGCCAGTGAACTCCGCGGGCGAGCCACGGTTCAGACAAAGAAGTACACAGGATTGCATGATGTACAGCATTAACAAGTACTGGTTGACTTTGAAATACGCCGAAGGCGTTCGCTAATTTCAGCCCAGGGTTTGAGCGTAGCGAAAACCCTGGGTCACTGATACAGCCTATACTCAACCCTGAAAAGGGTTCGCCTCGATTGAAACCCTTGCAGGGTTTCCGGTGTTCTTTTCATGCGTTGATCCCAAGGTTGTCGCTGCGCTCCAACCGTTGGGCTTAAATTAGCGAACGCTTTCGGCGTATTTCAAACTCAACCAGTACCCATTAAAATGCTGAATTCGTGGAAATGATCTTTAATCCTGTTATTATCTAGGCCGACGTTACAGCCCGTCTGGCGAGGAACCATCCCCATGTTTTGTCCGCAGTGCGGTCAGCAACAAGTTACCGGAGTTATCCGTTTCTGCTCTCGTTGCGGTTTTCCGCTCGATGGCGTCATCCACTTGTTAGGCAATGGCGGAAGCCTTCCCGTCTACCGATCGCCCGACGAGCCGGTCGCGGAGTCGCCGCGGCGGAAGGGCGTTAAGCAGGGTGGACTGTTACTACTTTCCGGGGCTGTCATCGTTCCCATCTTTGCCATATTTGCGAGCTACGGCCATTCGAGCTTTCTCGAAATTCTTGCCGCCCTCGCCGCCGTAATCTGTTTTGTCGGCGGTCCTTTGCGGATGTTCTTCGCCGCGGTGTTTGAAGAGGGCGCGCCGAAGCCGGTTCGTATGTATGGACCAGCCCCGATGCACATGCCGCAGCAATTTGTTTCACATGCGCCTGGTCCTGCATTGCCGCCGCCACCGGCACGCCAGCAGGCGAGCTGGCGCCCGCGTCCTAACACGGCAGAGCTGGTAAATCCGCCGAGCGTCACCGAAAACACGACCCGCTTGCTTGAAAAAGAAGATCGCACCGAGCGCTAGTTCTGCAGGAAATCTCTGCTTGCCGGTTTCATTAGCCGAACGATTACGAGAATCAATTCGACGTGAAGGCAGTATTACTTTTCACGATTGGATGAAGGCGGCGCTGTACGATCCGGGCGACGGTTACTATCAACGAGTGGATCGCAAGCGTTGGGGCAGGGAAGGCGACTACCGGACCAGCCCGGAGCGCAGTGAGTTGTTTGCTGCAACCTTCGCACGCTATTTCATTAAGCTGTCGGAAGAGCTTGAAGATCTAACGATCGTGGAGTGCGGTGCCGGCGACGGGAGCTTTGCGTCCGGCGTTCTGCGCACGTTGCGAGATCAGTTTCCATCGCGCTTCGCTGAGACACGCTACTTTGTCTACGACCTGAGTGATGATGCTCGCCAGCGTGCGCAGGAACGACTGAGCGAGTTTGGCGAGCACGTGCATTTTTATTCCGATTGGGATCAGGTTCCGGTAGAATCGGGCATCTATTTTTCAAATGAGCTGCTTGATGCGTTTCCGGTTCATCGCGTGGTGCTGACCGAGGATCGGCTGTCGGAGCTTTATGTCACGGTTGATGCAAGCGGGAATTTTGTATGGTCCACCGGACTATTGTCGACGCCACGACTCGCTGAGTTTTGCCGAGAGTATTCGATCGATCCGGCAAACGGACAGATCATCGAGATCAATCTCACGATTGACGATTGGCTGACCGAGGTCAGTGCGAAACTCAAGCAGGGTTTTCTGATCACTGTGGATTACGGTGCCGAAGCCGCTGAGCTTTACGACCCGACGCTGCGACCAGAGGGAACGCTGCGAGGCTTTTCACGCCACGGGTTCGTCGACGATCTGCTGGCTGGGCCAGGTGAGTACGATCTGACGGCCAGCGTCAATTGGACGCAGGTTAAAACCGTTGGCGAGGAGCTTGGATGGAAAGTGACCGAGTTTGCTTCTCAGGACAAGTTTCTCTTGAATGCGGAACTGCTTGATCAATTGCAGTATCGACTCGACAACGCAGAGAGTGACGCCGAAAAGATGCCGTTGACGACAAGTGCGCGAGAGATGATCCTGCCTGGCGGAATGGCGTCGAGTTTTCAGGTGCTCGTGCAGAAACGGAGCTAGCGATGTCGCGTGAGTACAAGCTGATCGACCTGTCACACACCGTCGAGCACGGAATGATCACTTACAAAGGTCTGCCGGCGCCCGTTATTACTGACTATCTCAGTCGTGAAGATTCACACGCGCGCTACGCGCCGGGAACTGAGTTTCATATCGGCAGGATCGAGATGGTGGCGAACACGGGAACGTATCTCGACAGTCCTTTCCACCGGTATGCGCGCGGGAAGGACCTCGCTGGACTCGATCTATATTCGATCGCGAACGTTGATGGCATTGTCGTGCGTTGCACGGACCACACCGAGATTACGGAAAGTTTCTTCAGCGAGATCGATGTGAAGGACAAGGCTGTACTGGTCCACACCGGTTGGGACAAACACTGGCGCACCGACGAATACTCCAGCGGCAATCATCCTTTTCTCACCGAAGGCGCGGCCGAATATCTCGCCAAAGGTGCTGCCGCCCTGGTTGGCATCGATTCATTCAACATCGACAGTACGCGCGATGGAAATCGTCCGGCACACTCTGTCCTTCTAGGACACGATATCCCGATTGTCGAGCATCTCTGCGGTCTCGCAGAGCTTCCGGATCGAGGTTTCAAGTTCTTCGCTGTGCCTGTGAAGGTGCGACAGTTTGGTACGTTCCCTGTGCGCGCGTTTGGGATCACGGAGTAACGCGGATTAGTACGGATTTCTTTCGGAGGCGCCCGACATGTTGAAGTTGTTGTTTGTGATCGTTTTGATGGCCGGCAGCGTAATCGTCGTTTTTGCTGAGCCACGACCGTACTTTACTGAGCCGTCGCTCTCGCCTGATCGCAAAGAGATCGCGTTTGTCTCGGGCGGCG
>Ga0126311_10000874_pt1 | contig 14097 bp, 14 predicted proteins | sample Plot61_FD_92539 | JGI IMG/M metagenome (GOLD analysis project Ga0126311, IMG submission 92539) | Serpentine soil microbial communities from UC McLaughlin Reserve, CA, USA - Plot61 | ecosystem: Environmental > Terrestrial > Soil > Grasslands | place: USA: UC McLaughlin Reserve, Lake County...
GAATCGTTAGATCTTCTTTTGCCTAGTATATTCCATGTATTTAATATGTTAGGAGGGAAAGGTCATTAATGACTTTTTACTAATAGTATCCCTATCTTTATAATAAGTGTGTTTTATTCTTCTGTAGGATTTTCTAAGAAGAAGTAGTCATATAACTTTTTTAGTTCTTATTGAAGTCAATTTGTAAAGTTCCGCCGGCAATCTTTTTAGGATTAAACATTATTGTATCTTCTGCAGTCTTTTTTAATTATTTAAAAGCAGTTCATCTATCATTAATTCTCCCAGAAACAATGTTAAATTAATTTTTGTCATATCTCTTTTTTTTGCTTCAAGTGCAATATTATTGTCTGGAAGAAGAATAATGATATTTCAACACGAAAAGATAAGAAAAAAGAATTTGAATTTTGTTAAGACTGTATTAATAATCACGCCGTTAGATGCTCCTCTTGGTAGTATTTCTGGTCTTGTTAGAATAGGTGATAGAATATTGCTTCCACCAATATTGATAATGTCAGGTTAGCTAATCCCAAACAGGCTGCAACAGCTTCTGCCAGTTTATTTATACTAACAAATTCTATAAGTGGATTAATCGTTCATATTAGAACCAAGGGTATAAATTTTGATTGTATCATTATCCATTGTTGTTCAGATAGGAGGTTTAATGGGTTCTAGACTTTATACTCAAGTTTGATCATTAAAAAATTATAATCATAACAGGAATTTTAGTTGAATTAGCAGCCATATCTTACTACAAGATTATTCAAATAATAAATTATGTTCTGTTGGTTTATCAGTGTTTGATTTCCGTTGTTGATTTTCAGTTGATGGTTCAATTTTAGAAATTCTATATTCAATTAAGCTTGCTGCTTTTTCCATATTTCTATAAATGCGTTCCCTATTGGGTAATTCTATTCCATTCTTTTTAGAATAATCAAATAAATCATTAATAATACATTGAAAAGCTTCGATTAAGTCTTCGTAAACCTTTCTATATTCTATTACTTTTTTGTATTCTTGGGCAATTGCTAGTTTAATGTTATAATTACTGTCCACTGTTTTCATTTTTCTCATGTTCCATATACTTATGAATCCAATCTAATGCTTCTCTATCTTTCTCAGTTATTACTTGTTTGTTCTGAGTGTCTAAATCTATTTCTTTATCTTCTAATTGATTATATGCTAAAGCTTCTATCATTAAATAAACCATTTTTAATCTATCAATTGATTCATGAGTAATTTCAGCAACTATTTTCATTACCTCGGTATATAATGCTGCAAAAGGATAATTTTTTAAGTTCATTCTGAACAGGTTCTGTATTTAGTTTGTCTTGAAATAGTCTTATACTTTTTTCTCTCTGTTCTAAATCATTTTCCATCTGTTTCAGAAGTTGGTTAGTAATTCTACCATTTTTGAAAACGTCTTTGAATATTTTAATCGCTTGAGTTCTATCATAACTCATAATGGTACACCTTTCTTTGACTTCTCTTTGTTTTTCTGTTTTTGTTCCTTAATCCACATTGATAAAGCTTCTTCAAAGGATGTTTTAATCACACCTTTTCTTAATCCCTTTGATTCATATACTGTTTTTCTGAATTCTTCCTCAAGTTCTTTATCTAAATCAATAATCATCTTACCCATTTCTTAATAATGAATATAGGTATATGGTTATTTATATTTATATATAACCATAAAACTTAAATAGTTACTTATAATATAGTAATATGGTTATATGGTTAACAATACTTTGGTTGAAATAAGAATGAAAAGAGATCAAGAAATCCTACAGAAAGGAGCTACTATTACCAAGATTGATAATACTACATATACCATTAATTCTTTAACTTCTAATTCCATTTATGAAATCAATAATCTAGAAAATAGATTTGTTTGCTCATGTCCAGATTTTCAATACCGTGAAGTCGAATTGTGCAAACATATTAGCCTGTTTACAGATATGGTTTACTAAAGTAGAAGAAAAACCCAAAGTATTTGCCGATGATGCTATTCAATGCGATGAATGTGGTTCAATTAGAATTGTCAAATATGGTTTTGACTGTGGTAAACAAACCTATTATTGTAAAGAGTGTCACAAAAAGTTTAGAGAACACTCAATTTTGAGAAAGGTGAAATTTACACCGGAATTGATAACATTGTGTTTGGATTTGTATTTCTCTGGTCTATCATTGAAAGATTTCAAGAAACATTAGTGACCATTTTAATGTTGATGTTAACTATTCTACAATCTATGATTGGATTCAAAGATATATCCCACAAATTTCAAATAGATTTAATCCCCAATCAGTTAAGGATGCTTTATCTCCATAAAAAAACGATTAATAGCAATTATAAATAAAGATAATGAAATTATAATTAACCCTTTATTTACTTCCTTCATTAGTACTAGCTAACAATTTTAGCTAATAGAAGTATAAAGCTTTTACCACCCAAAAATCAACAACTTTTTAAATGAACTACTTTTACTATTGATTGCTACTAGCCTCTGTAATCATTAGCTCAGTGGGTGTTATTGTAGCCTCTAACACCCAAAAATCAACAGTCTTTTATTCTACCTTCTCTTGTCATATGTACCAACCAATCAAGAAATTTGCTTGAGTTTCGTATCTTAGTGGGTGTTAAGGTCGGCTAGGCAAATCTAATCTAACACCCACTTCTCAAACTATAATCGTTTTATCGTTTATTGTGCATATATTTAATGCATCTACTATCATTCATTGAAAGATGCAAACATAATGGGTGTTATTGCGGCTCCTAATCTAACACCCATTTTCAAATTACCAACTGATTTCCAACAACGGATTTAAACACCTGAAGATTCAACAGAACCATAAATTACAAAAAGTCGATGGGATTGCTAGATGGAAAAGAAAATCCAGGAAGTAAATTTACTTGTACATTATTTTCCTTGTCAATTTTTGTAACTTTTTCAGATACTATTACATAACCGTTTGCTCTAGTCATAACAGTCATATTTGAGGTTTCTCCAGTTATTGGTTCTGCCTTAATGCTATTGTTAGTTTTTGAATACAATAAACGGACATATAATATTTTTACAAAGTTTTGAAATTTCTTTCTAGCTTTCCAGTTATCAGTAATCTGGGCATTTATAAAAACATAATTACTATGTGATAATCCAATTAAAGATCTAATCAATGGTAAAGCCAATACAATGAAAGCATTAATAGCTCCTTGGATGGGACCAGGTAATATAATAATAGGTTTAAATTTTAGTGCTGCTATTTTAGTTACTCGTCCTCGATCAAGTTTAATTCCATGAGCAAGAATGCCTGGTTTTCCCATAGACTTGATAGTTTCTGCAATGAGGTCCTTATGTCCAACTGACGATCCTCCTATAGTAAGAACAATATCATTTTCAGATAATGCATTATTTATCTTATTCTTAATCATTTTCACATTGTCAGATGTTATTCCTAGATCAACAGGTATTCCCCCAGAAGCTTCTATTAGTGTAGAAATTATTTGACCATTAGTATTGAGAATCTTTCCATAAGCAACCTCATTAATATCATTAGTTAATTCACTTCCAGTTGGAATTATTGCAACTTTTGGTTTTTTATAGACATTTAATTTTTTAATCCTGATACTATTTAACAAAGATATATCCTGAATTCGTAGTAAGTGTCCTTTTTTAAATATTAGTTTATCTTTAGTCAGATCATTTCCTGCAGGTGAAATAAATGATCCTTTGGGAAATTTAGTGAAAATCTTAACTAAACTATCATTTTCATTAAATTGTGAATATTCGATAGGAACAACTGTATCTGACTTGGGAGGTAAATATCCACCAGTTGTAATTCTGGCGGCTTGGCCGCGTTCCAAAGGCCCACATTTTGTATTTCCAAGTTTAACCTCGCTGATTACTTTCAGGATGATAGGTTTTAAATTAGAAGCACTCTCTATGTCATCATACCTAATTGCAAAACCATCCATGTGTGAAGAATCATACAATGGAATATTGACAGTTGAATTGATAGCATTATATAAAATCCGTCCCAATGATTTCTGATTAGTATTGACTGTTTCATACAGGGGTTGCACTAAAATATTTTTCCTTAATTTGAAAAAGGCGGTTCTAATGGATGAATAGGAGGTTGATTTTTTATACATGAATAATTCTCAAAACAAAAACTCATAATATTATTCTTTAATTTATAAAAGACAATTATTGTATTTATAACATGTTATTTATATAAACAAAAAAATTATTATTTTTATTATCAAATATACATAGATACTATAAAATAGTTATTTTAATAAATATGATATTTAATTCCATGACATTAAAATGGCCTTATTTCTTTTCTATGATTCACTAATTTGATAGACAGAAAAGATAATTTTAATGTTCTATATACTCAGTAAACTAAAAATAACTATAGTACATTTAAATAATATTTGTGAAAGTATTTAATGATGAAAACAACAAAAATTTCATATATAAAAAATATACATATAATGATCTCTGTTGTTTTAGTTTTTGTTTTAATCAATTCTTTCTCTATTAGTGTATTTTCTTCATCTAATAATATTGCAGCAATAACTCACCAAAATAATAGTGACTCAATAAATAGAAATGATAGTATAATGTTGCCCGGAAAAAATATGACCTTCGGGGTATCTCTTGATAATGCAAAAATGCATTTAATGGAAGCTATAATGGATCTCAAAGAGAATAATATTGATGGAGCATTGATGCAATTGAATATAACCGGTGATAATATAAATACACATGAACAAGAGATGTCAGATATGATGAAGATGATGGATAATATGGGAAAAACAGAGAAATAAAAAAATATGCGTCAAAACTAATACATAACTAATTTTAACTTTTAAATCGACTTTTATCCACGTTATAATAATAATTTTTATTTTATAATTAATAATTTCGATCTAAAAAACCTTAAATCAGTTATTAACTAATAAATTCTGTGATAGAGAGATCAAATTCTATCGTATTTTCCTTTGCTTTGGGAATTGTTGCGGGACTTGTATCTATTGCAGTATCAGTAATGATTAAAGTGTTTATTGGGGGATTATTTTTACCAGAACTTGCATCACAAACATTATTTTCACTTACACCAGGAGAATTTGAATCTCAAGCAATAGATGCCTTAGGTCCTCTTGCAAAATATTCTGCCTTCATAGGGTCTATAATAGTTACAATAATAATCTTTGGTCTAATTGGAATTTTCCTAATTAAATTGTATAACAAGCTTCGATGGAACAACAACTATATATGGAAATTTATATCTTCTTTCGCATTAACTTACAGTTTTCTGGTTATTATTTCTATTATGATGGTAATAATGATACATGTTAGGAGCGGATCTCAACCAATTTCAATTCAACATATTATTTTTTCTTTTATTGTACCACAAATAGTTTTTAGTTTAATTTTTTCATTGTTTTCTAGAAAAACAAAAACTAAAGATAAATTACAAGACCCTAACCAACCATCAGTAAGGGCAAATAATACAGTAGTAAATTACAATAGAAGAGAATTTATTCGTTTAATTATTGCATCTGTAGTTTCTATTCCAGTTATATATTTTGGGTTAAATCGATTATTTTCACCACAAGAAGTAGAACAACAACAAATTCAATCTGATACCTCAAATTTATTGCCGCCACAATCACGATCAATTTCACCTGACTTTAAAGATCCAACACTTGCTCCATTGCTTGCTTCAGAAATAACACCTACTTATCTATTTTATAGAATAGATATAAATCCTATTGTTCCTGAGGTAGATGTAAATTCTTGGAATTTGCTAATTAAAGGAATGGTTGGTACTCCATTAAAATTGAGTTATGAAGAAATAAAATCTATGCCTGCAATTGAAGAATTTGTAACCTTAGAATGTATAAGTAATAAGATAGGTGGTGATCTTATTGGTACTGCATTATGGAAAGGAATACGGCTCAAAGATATTCTTGAAAAAGCAAAGATTCTTCCTGGTGTTCAATACATAGTATTTAGATGTTCTGATGGTTATGATGTGGGTATCCCATTGAATAAAGGACTTATGAATGAAACAATATTAGCATATGAGATGAACTTAGCTCCATTAACCTCTAAACATGGATTTCCTATTAGAGCGATAGTGCCAGGCTTATATGGAATGATGAATCCAAAATGGATTACAGAAATAGAATTAGTGGATAAAGTATACGAGGGCTATTGGCAGAGAAATGGTTGGTCAAATATAGCTGAATATAATACTGGATCCTCCATAGTTATTCCCGGACAAGCACCAATAAGAAATAGGTTCAGAAATTTAGATGAAAATTTTACTAATAATTCTAGTTCAGCTAATAAGAGAGTACCTATAGCAGGTATAGCATTTGGAGGTGATAAAGGAATTTCAAAAGTAGAAGTCAGTACAGATGGAGGTATAACTTGGAAAACTGCTAAAATTAAAGAACCTCTTTCTAGGTATACCTGGATATTATGGACCACAGGATTCATCCCAGAGAAAGTAGAAAACTATAAAGTCATAGTTAGAGCTACAGACAAAAATGGAGAAGTCCAAAGTTCTGAATTAAATAATCCATTTCCGGATGGAGCAACAGGATATCATACAATAAGTGTATAAATATCACTTTACTCAGATTCAACATAGTAAGATAGCAATGGAAACTTAATATATGGATATAAAAATAATATTTTTATTTCTTTAATTAATAAATATGTTAGTTCAATCCTAAAATTTGCTTGAAGAATTGTACAAAATCGTAAAATAAAGACAAATCACAAAAAATCAATTACAATATCATTTTTCAATTTTTTTTGTTAATTTCATAGAGTATCCAATATAATTCACAAAATTAACCCATAGTAAATTTAAATATAATGCAAGTAGGTATTTAATATTATATAACAAAGAATATAATTTTTTCAGAATAATAAACATAGTAACTAAAATACTATTATAACTAAAAATACTATTATAAGTTAGGAAATATATAATGATAAAAATATAAAGGATGTTATGATGTTAGATTCGTATTTGTATGATGATTATGCAGATTGTGATTCCAGTTTTTGTTTTACTGTTTGAGCTGCTTGTTGTAATCCCTTTTCTATCTTCTTGTTAGCACCATCTCCTGAAAGAAAATTCGCAATCTTTCCTGAACTTGGTAATTCGTAATCGATAGAATGTCTTATATGTGTAGTATTTTGACTTCCATTAAATTCTTGTACACTTTTCCAATATTTAAATGGACCATCCTTTTGTTCTGTTATTAGTCTTTTATTTTGTTCTTTATCAGTAACTTGTAAAATCATCTCATCTTCTCTTCCCATGTATTCACCTTTTACTTTCATTTCAGACCCTTCTTCATTTTCCGAATCTGAAAGTGATTGTGATTCCTTAACAATATCCTGTGGCCATGCTTCCTTTATGTTATCCGGATTGGTATAATATTCATATACTTGTTCTAATGGAGCATTTATGTCTATTTCATAATTGACTTTTGTCATGATAATTTCTGTAAAATATAATTTATAAAGGTTAGTAAAATTAATATATCCGTTAGGCACTATTTAGATGTTTCAAATTTTCAATTTGCTGTAGGTATTTTGATATTAAAAATATCAATTATACTTGTTAATAATCGATATATTGTAATTCTCAATTATACTAACTTGAATATTTTTTGGTTACACTACGCTTATATTTAAACAATAATTTACCTCTTAATGTATGAATAGGATATTACCAACTATACCTGAACCAGGAGATGAACATCTGTTCAAACAAGTATTGGAACAGGGACACAATATAAAGCAGTAGCAGAAGGTCGAGTGACTGGAACTAACATTTTGTTATATAGTATAGAAGTCCAATCGTCGGATCCTCCCTAATAGCCAAGTAATTAAACCATTTACTTTTACTATCCTTCACTAACTAACATTTTATTTCTCTGATTTATGAATTGCTTTAGAAAAATAGCTCAATCAAGTTGTATTTCCTTTTCCAATTAACGTAATGGATCTTTTTTTCTATAATTAAAAATGCAACTTTAAATTTTAAATGGATTGTAATTTTTAGAGCTTTCAATACGATAGGCTTGTAATTACTGTATAATCAATATTAGCTATTCCTCCTGAAATTCAAGAATATATTTTGTGCATTAGCAGTAGTTTAACAAATTATTATTTGTAATCCATAAGAAAATTAGACATTAAATATTGATCTATGAAGTTTATATAAAATTTTAATATATCTAAATTTTTCGGCGCCGAAAAGTTACATTATTGGAAATAAATAAACAATTACTAGATAGGAAGACTAAATGAGAACGTTGACCCTCTAGTTTCGCCATTAATTGTATCATTAGTTCCCCATATTTTCCCACCATGTTTTTCGATTATACTCTTGGAAATAAATAATCCTAACCCTGTACCACTACTCCCAAGAGAATACGTAGTGAATTTTGAAAAAAGTTTTGGAAAGATCTCCTGATCTATACCTGGTCCAGTATCCTTTATACTAACAATAATCTCATTTTCATTTCTTTTAACAATAACAGTAATTTGTCCTTCTTTCGTAAACTTTATGGCATTACTTAACAAGTTATGAAGAACTTGAGATAGCCTACCTTTATCTGCCTCTATCTCTATTGTATTGTCGTTACTATCAGGAGATTCAAAGAAAAATTTCACATTATTTCTATTTTTTATTGTATGTTCATATTCTCTCAAGATCTCTACTATCAGTTCTCGGAGATCGAATTTTTCTGTATTTAAAATTAGAGATCCCCTTTCAATTTTTGCAACATCCAAAATATCATTAGTTAGTTGCAAAATTCTTCTACAATTTCTAATAATAACATCTACAATTTCTTCATATTTCTGAATATTTATGTCTTGGATATTAGTAATATTTTTTAGCGTTCTGAACTGCAATAATTCAGAAAGACCGAGTATTGATTGTATAGGAGTTCGAAGTTCATGTGAGGCCACATTTATGAATTCCTCCTTTATTAAATATTTATGACGTAATTCTTCATTTGCTTTTTCAAGTTTCTTTGTTAAATCATTTTGTTTTGTGATAAAGTTTTTTATAGAGTTTACCATTAAATTGAATGACTGACTTAAACGGGAAAGTTCATCATTGCCTGTGGTTTTAACATATATATCAAGATTTCCTTTAGTTAATGCAGAAGTTGCATTAGTGAGAGCAAATATTGGTTTTAATATTTTTTTACTCAAGTAAATAACAAAAGCAGTAATAACTCCAATATTTAATAGAGCAAAGAGTTCATGCAAAAATATCGAATATTGAGAATTATTTTTTGAATATTCCCCTAATTTTGTAACTAGTACGTTTGATGAATTCACTAAAGGTAATGCTCCTGTCTGTATTGTTTTAATAAATGTGTCTATTTGTTTCTCTGGTGTAGATGAAGTAGCTGTTGTTGCTGTTGTTGTAACTAATACTGCTGAATTGATTATTTGGTTTTCTTTGATTATAGTGTTTGTTAAGATTGTTTTTAATAAACTCCATTTTTGATAAATATTGTACCAATCATTCGAAAATTCTGATGGCAATGGTTTAAGATTTATGTCTGATATCTGTCCGCCTTGTTTTAATATTAAGATATTTGATTCCAATTGATCTATTGCATTAATAATTTTAGAAGAATCGCTATTGTTGTAGTCCATAAAATATTCTGTTATACTGAACATAAGATTAGATGTAAGAAAACGATTCTTTCCAGCAATATTTATTGAATTTCCCAAGTAGGTTGATTGTGATTGGTAATAAGTAAGAATGATAAAACTACTAATAATAAAAATAATTTGAATTAAAACTAATGTTCCTATTTTAAAACCTATTTTGGAACGTATAAATTTAAAATTGTCAGCATAATGCTTTAACATTGACTAAATAAAGTGATGGGTATATTTGGGTATATTCCTATATAGTATATTAGTATTTTTAACTTTTTAAATATATCTACATTTATCAATAGTTCTTAGAGCTCAAGGGTGTGCATCAGTTATCAATTAATTCTTTTTACTGGTATTTCCCTAGTTAGAGCCATAATTTTATTGCTTCATTCCTAGTTATTGTATCTTTTTCATTCGATTCTCTAGTTGGGATCTTTTTATTGTACTTGTAATATTATTAATGAATTTTTAGTTTCATTGACTTGTCTGTCTATGCATTATTTATGATGTATTATTCTGATTATAGAAAAGACAATTTCTATTCTCTTTATTAACATCTAATCCCATTATAAATATTATAAAAAATAACATAATAGAATAGAAGTAAGAGAAATTTTTCTTAGCTGTAAAGCAATTGAAAGATCTACCATACTTTTATTACTGCGAATATGATATATTTCTATTAATAAATTATAGAGTCAAAGTTGTTTTTGTCAAATTAAATATCCAGACAATTCCTGATGTGTATAGAATTCAACTTTTTAATATTCTAATATTTTTTTAATTAATTAATTAAATAACACTATTTACATATCAACAACAATGTCTAGTACTAAAATTATAAATAAATTTATTTTATTGAATTCTAAAGGTGAAAATGATATTATTGATATTACAAATAATGTGAAGAGGGTATTACTAGAAAGTCAATTGAAAAATGGGATAGTAACACTTTTTGTAGTTGGTTCTACCGCTGCAATTACTACAATAGAATACGAACAAGGCCTTCAAAAAGATTTTCCCACAATGCTAGAAAGAATTGCACCAAAGGGAATTAAATATGAACATGATAATACATGGCATGACGGCAACGGTCATGCACACGTAAGAGCATCATTGATCGGTCCAAGCTTAACTATACCCTTTATTAATGGTCAAACTTCTCTTGGAACATGGCAACAGATTGTTTTTGTAGAAATGGATACAAGAAGTAGGAAAAGAAAGATTGTAGTTCAGCTAATCGGCAATGATTAATACAGACACATAAAGCAAATCAGCAGCATTACATAAATTCAAATCACCATATTTTTATAAATTAGCTATCATTTCCAACAAGCACTACAATATTACAGCAAACCTGGTAACTTCCTGTTGAAAAATCCCTTTGTTAATCATTAAACATATTATGAATAGGATTGTTAATGTTCTAAATCTTATTGTAATATTGGTTTGTATGTTTACGATATACAAATGCTTGTCCAATTTTGGGGTAATTAAAATAAGAGTCAGAATAATACTTGCAGCATTTCCTATCTATATAACTTTTGAGCCTTTAATAATCATATAAATACAATAATAACTACATTATGAAATTCATATACATTAGCCATTGTATTTGTTTCCTTATTCATACTTTCTTTTGGAATTCATCTTATTTGACTATTCTTTTCTACACAATATAAAATATAGAAGGTGGTAAGATGAAACTACTCCATTTTAAAAATCATATAAATTCTATAATACCTTTGCTCTCTGCTAAAATCATTAAATATATACTATTAAATAATATAAGGGGGGTGGGAATTATTCACAAATGCTAATCTGTATTTCTATGGCTTTAGGACAATCTTCATTATATCTTTTTTCTTATCAAAGCCCCCATATCCTTTAGGTGCATCATCAAGTTTCATTCTATGGCTTATAACCTTAGTTGGGTCTATTCGTCCTGTTTCAATAAGATGAAGCAATCGCTCATTATATTTTTTGACAGGACATTGTCCCATGTTAATCTGAATGTTACGGTTAAACAATAGTCCTAGTGGAAATTGATCATAGCCTGATCCATATACTCCAGGTATTGATATAGTCGAATATTTTTTTGCAACTTGTGCCATCCAAGTAATTACTTGCAATGGATTAACTGGGTTATATTCGGGGTTAGTTATATTAGCATGATCATGATTTGTACTTTGGTTGCTGCTATTGTTATTGCTACTACCTTTTACGCTGTTACTATTAATTAGTCCACCGTTACCATCACTAATATTCCCTGCCATATGTCCAACAGCTTCAAATCCAACAGCGTCTATACAAATGGCTCCTTTTCCATTAGTTTCTTTTTTTATTACATCAACTGGATCCTCATCATCAAAATTAATGATCTCAGCTCCTAAATCTTTTGTCTTGTTTAAACGCATAGGCCAATGATCAATTGAGAAGACTCGTGCAGCTCCTCTTAAGAAGGAACTCATAACTGCAAAATATCCAACAGGACCTGCGCCAAATACTGCAACATCATCTCCTGGCTGCACATTTGCAATATCAGCTGCAAAGTAACCAGTTGGAAGTATATCGCTAAGAAATAGCACTTGTTCATCAGTTTTAATAGCTTCAGGTACCTTTAGTGAGGCTCCCGCATTCGCGAATGGTACACGTACATATTCGGCTTGTCCTCCATCATATCCTCCTAAAAGTTGGGTATAACCATAAGTTGCTCCTATATCTTTTGTTTTGGGATTAGCCCTATCACACTGAGACCACATGTTATTTTTACAAAACCAACAATGACCACAATTAACATTAAAAGGAACTACTACCCTGTCACCTACTTGTACTTCATGTACTTCTGGACCTATCTCTTCTATTATTCCCATGAATTCGTGTCCCAAAGTTTGCCCTGGTTGCATCCCTGGTAGTGTACCATGATAAAGATGAAGATCAGAACCACAAATAGCCGTTGATGTAATGCGCAATATTGCATCTTCTGGATGTTGTATAGTAGGTTGAGGTTTTTCATCTATTTGGACATTCCACGGTCCATGATATACTAATGCTTTCATTCTAATATTGGCCTCTTACTTTTTTATAGGGAGAAAGGAGGAGTACTAGTAGCAACAGCTGATTGTATCTTTGGCCATAACTGAGCAAGCATGCCAGGTGAATGAGTCTTAATCCAATCAGCTTGTTGCTGTTCATCGTTCATAATTTTTGATAATGGCCCTATTGCATCGAGAAAAACACCACCAGCCATTTGGCATTTTTGTATCATCATAAGATAACAACATACTTCTGCATTCTCTATAATCATATCTTCCTCAGATCTTTTTAATTCATATTCCTGTTTGGTCATAGTTTTATCCATCATTGCCTTCATATCTTGTGGGTAAGATGGCAATGGTAATCCTAATTTTTCCGAGGTAGATTTTCCATTTAGGTTAGCAATTAACTGTTGCAATAATTGTTGATGTTGTTGACTTTCTTCAAGATGATGTTCTAACTGTTGCTTTGCTTCTGGCAAACTAGTTTCTTCAATTCGTGTCTGCAATCTCTCTACTCCTGCATTTTCCATAGCAAGAGCAGCATTTAGTTCCAAAATGAATTTTTGATTCATTATATCAATAGTAGGTTTTGACATGAATTAACCTATAAAATATTATATATAATAGTTGTAGTTAGATTATGTTTATTATATCTTTTACAATAGAAATTTAAGTTTTTAATAAAAAATAAATATTTCTAATAAATCTTTAGTATAAGAATTTTAATTTTTGTTCTTTCTTATACCAATATATGTATTCATAAAGACAAGATAATGAAAACAAATCAAACACTAATAGAAAAATTATAATTATGATAAAAATAAATGAAACTAAAATTGAAAAATAAATATATAACATAGTGAAATGCTAAACCATCTACTCATTTATAATTGTGAATATTTTCTAACCTATTGGTATTAAATAATCTTGTCAATAACTATTAGATGAATTAATAAGGTCATATTTTATACTATTATAGGAATTTTTTAATTAGCTATACAAAAATGAATATTAATGTAATTGTATTAAAATAATAGATAACTTATCAATTAAATTAAAATCAATTGTTATAGTTAAAAAGTTTAACTTTCAAAACATTATTTATTATTAAAGATTATAATTACTTAAAACGGAACATTTTATATAACTTTATAAAAAGTAATTCACTATAATATTATAAGTTTTCCTAATGATATAGATCCATACAACTTCTTTAAACAGTTGTTTGGCGGTAGCAGTACTGGAGAACGTAAAGGACGTGAAGGAAGAGGGTTTGGAAGTGGTTAGAACTTTGACGACATATTTAGAGAATTTAATGCATAAAGCAATAGAAGTAC
>Ga0126311_10000875_pt1 | contig 14090 bp, 11 predicted proteins | sample Plot61_FD_92539 | JGI IMG/M metagenome (GOLD analysis project Ga0126311, IMG submission 92539) | Serpentine soil microbial communities from UC McLaughlin Reserve, CA, USA - Plot61 | ecosystem: Environmental > Terrestrial > Soil > Grasslands | place: USA: UC McLaughlin Reserve, Lake County...
CGCCGTCCCTTGTCACTGGCGCCAATCGCCTGTGCGGCGTCTTCAACAATCGGAATGCCGCGTCGTTCACTGAGTTCGAGCAATGGATCCATCAGCGCGCATTGGCCGTAGATGTGTACCGGCATGATCGCTTTTGTACGCGGCGTGATCGCGTCAGCAACCATTGAAGGATCAATATTGTAAGTTTGGGGATCGATATCGACGAATACCGGACGTGCGCCGAGGCGAGCCACACACGCGGCAGTCGCAAAGAACGAGAACGGCGTAGTGATCACTTCATCGCCCGTTTTGACATCGAGCGCCATCAGCGTCAGCAGCAGTGCATCGGAGCCTGAGGCGCAACCGATCGCATGCTTCGTTTCGCAGTAAGCAGCGATCGTGTTTTCGAGTTCACGTACTTCGTCACCAAGCACGAAGCGTTGCGAAATCATCACGCGTTCTAGAGCTTCGCGCAACTCATCCCGCAGCGAGACATACTGCGCCTGAAGATCGAGCAAAGGAACGTTCATAGAAGATGGAGAATGAAAGCCGTCCACAGATTACACAGATCAACCTGTGCAATCTGTGGATATGGAGATGAATCAGGCGGTCTCACCCGCGGAAGCCCCCTGGCTGCCGTCCGTTTCAGTGGAGTAATAATTCGAGTAGTAACCCGAATAGTAGTAGTCCTGCGACTCGAGCCTCACATTGTTCAGCACCACGCCAAAAATGTGAGCGCCCACGTCCAGCAACTGCTGCTTGGCGCGTCGCACCACTGCGCGCGAGCTTCGGCCGCCATGGACCACCAGCACCACACCATCGACCATCGTCGAAAGAATCGAAGCGTCGGTGAACGAAATCGCCGGCGGCGAGTCGATGATGATGTGTGCGAACCGCTCACTCAAAGTACTCAGCAGCCTGCGCATCTCTTCCGAGCCGAGTAACTCCGCCGGATTCGGCGGCACTGGTCCCGAAGTCAACACTTTCAGGTTCGGAGTTTTCGTGCAGATCTGAAGCAGGTTGTCGAGGTTCTTTTCACCGGACAGCCAGGTCGTCAGGCCCCTCGAGTTTGTAACTTCAAACTGAGCATGCAAACGCGGGCGCCGCAAGTCGCAATCAATAATCAAAACCTCCGCGCCCGTTTGCGCGAGCATGAAGGCGGTATTGATCGCGGTCGTGGTCTTTCCTTCGGACGGCTGACTCGAGGTGACGAGAATCGTCTTCGGCGGCTGTCCTGCGGACGACAACAATAACGACGTTCTCAAGTGCCGGTACGACTCCGCGATCGGCGAACGCACGTCGTCGATCATTGCCAGGGCCGTACTTTCACCAGGCGCGGGAGCGGGTTGCGGAAGCCCTTTCAGTCGAACGCCTCCACGACCGGCAGGAATCATAGCCAGCGCCGGCAGGTGGATATAGCGATCGACGTCGTCGAGCGACTTAACTGTGTCGTCAAGAAAATCGAGCAGGAACGCCAGGCCGATACCTGCAACGAGGGACAACACCAGCGCGATCGTTACGTTTCTGAGTCGCGGTGGTCCGACTGGCGCTCTGGGTAAACGGCTGTAGTTCTCGATCCTGACTTCGCTGCCTTTATCACCCTGCGCGATCTGAACCTCACGCTGCTTTTGCAGCAACGTTGCTAAATACTGTTTGTTGGTTTCGAGGCGTTGTGTGAACGCCGCCATCTCGATCTGATCGCGAGTTTGCTGGTCGGTGACTCCACGCTGCTGCATGTACATTTGGCGGATGCTGTTTTCATGTTCCTGTTCCGCTTCGTATTGCGCCTTTAGCGAAGCAACGGCCTGTTGGGCCGCCTTGGCCAGTTCACCTTCGAGACGGGTGATAGCAGCTTCCGTCTTCTTGACCTCGGGCCATTCCGGCGTGTAGGTCACGAGGAGCGTCGCCCGTTTATCTTTCAACTCTGAAATTCTTTTCTGAATTTCAGTGATTCGCTCTGACTTTAGTACTTCAGGAACGGAAAAAATATCACTGGAATTTTTGGCATTGAGATAGATCGCCTGCGCGTTCTTGCGCTGGTTTTCGGCTGCGAGAAGCTGACGGCTCAAATCGCCCAGCCTCTGTCCCTCGACGTTGAGAGCGGCGTCCGGACTCGGCGACAGTCCTTTTTCACGCGCGTAGTTGAACAACGATTCCGTATCGTGCCGGATGCGTTCCTGGTAGTCGGCAATTGAGCGAGCCAGCAGGTCTTCGGCTTTGCTTGAATTCTGTGTAGCGCGCTCGACGTTGTTGGCCTGAAATACTTCCGCGAGCGCATTCGCTACTTTCTGCGCCGTCTCCGGATCGGTGTGGCGATATTTGATCATGAACAGGTTCGTGCCGACGATGCCTTCGACTTTTTCCGAACCGATGATTGCGTCCTCGTAAGGCTCGAGGGCGGAAAGTTCCTCAGGTGTTAATGGATCGTCTCGCAACTGTGACATGCCGACGACATTGAGACCGCCGGAGCTGTTGGCAGGTGCGCTGGCTGGTTTCTTCTCACCCGAAACCATTCTTCGCAGGGCGGCAAAGATTCCTCCCTGGGCGCCGCTGCCGAAGAAGTTCTGGTTGTGTTGCAGGTCGAGACTCAAAGCCACCTGGCGCGCGAGGGCCGGGCTCTGCAGTAACTTAATCTGCGTTCCCCAGAAATTCGCGTCGGGTTGTGCGTTCAGGACGAACTTGTCCGTCGAGAGCACGTTGTTTTGTCTTTGTTCGATCCGGATCGTAGCTTCGGCTTCGTAGATCGAAGGCTGGCGAAACATCTGGACCGCGACCAGCGACGTAACGACCAGGCAAAGACTGAGGATGAGCCACTTCCGCTTTAGCACCACAAATAGATAGTCGCGAAGCTGGTTCGGCTCGCTGGCGGCAGGACCATAGGACCTGACCTGGCCAATATCGGTTAGTGGTCTATCGAGCGCGCGCTCGACGGCGGCAGGCATGGGCATCAAACGATTATCTTGGGACATCAGGTGTTAACTCCCGCACAAATAAGAGGGTATGGATAATAACAGAGACTCGCGCGCGTTTGTAGGGGTGGCACTCCGTGGCCACCACAATTCTACGAAAAAGATCCGTTGCGAGAGATGGGGCGGCCTACAAAACAAAATCGGCGAGTGCTTCTCCCCACGAGCGCAACGGCGCCAGGCCAATAGCCTCTGACAGGAGGCATTTCAATCTCGAATTATGCGGGCGAGGGGCGGGCCGGCCGAGCGAATCGCCGTTTACGACCTCGAGCCTGATGCTGTCCAGACCAGCCAGACGCAGCGCCTCGCGTGAAAAAGTTTCGAAACTGGCCCCCTCACCAGAATTAACCACGTGATATATCCCAGGCAGATCCAGTGCGGCGAGTTCGCGTAGCCTGACGGCCAGGTCATGGCCATAAGTCGGCGTGCCCCAGTAATCCGCAATCGCCTTCAACGACTCCCCACGCTGTGCACGCGAAATAACATTGCTCAGAAAATTTCGCCCGCCCGGGCCAAAAATATAACCCGTGCGCACGACGATCGTGCGCGCGTGCGTTTCCTGCGCCCTGCGCTCACCCTCGAGTTTGTATTTTCCGTACACACTGATTGGCGACGGCTGGTCGCGCTGCGTGTAGAAACCCTCTTTCGCGCCATCAAAAACATAATCCGTCGAAATTGTGACTAAAACTGCGTTCGCCTTGTGACAGGCACGAGCAAGATTCTCCGGACCCACTGCGTTCGCAAGACGCGCTTTTTCAGGATTACCTTCACAACCATCGACATCGGTCCACGCAGCGCAATTAATCACCGCCTCAGACCGTTGCGCCACAATCAGATCTTCAACACTTCGGGCGTCGGTGATGTCGAGACCGCCGTGGTCGTAACCCAGCACCTCATCGCCGATAGCCGAACAATGTTCGACCAGCGCACGTCCCACCAGCCCCGCAGCTCCCGTTACAAGAATCCTCATCCGCCGTACTGCGCCTTGTAATATTCTCGATAAGCGAGGTTTCTGACCTTCTCGATCCAAGCGCCATTGTCCCTGTACCAGTCGATGGTCTTTCTCAGTCCTGTAGCCCAGGTTTCGCGCGGCCGCCAGCCAAGCTCCGACTCAACGCGCGTTGGATCGATCGCATACCGGCGGTCGTGACCGGGACGATCTTTTACAAACTTAATCAAACTGCGCGGCTTGCCGAGCGCATCGAGCACAGATTCAACCACCTCGATATTACGGCGTTCATTACGTGCGCCGATATTGTAAACACTGCCGGAGCGACCGTTTTCCATCGCCGCCAAAATGGCCCGGCAATGATCTTCGACGTAAATCCAATCGCGCACATTCATCCCGTCTCCGTAAACAGGAATTGCCTCATCATTCATCGCGTTGGCGAGTGCGAGTGGCAAAAACTTTTCCGGAAACTGGCGTGGTCCATAGTTGTTTCCACAACGAGTGACGATAGTATCAAGACCAAAAGTGTGATGGGCGGCGCGCACCAGATGTTCGGAAGCGGCCTTCGAAGCGGCATAAGGACTGTTAGGCGCAAACGGCGAGGCTTCAGTAAAAAAGCTCTCATCGTTTTCAGGCAAACTACCCATCACTTCATCGGTCGAGATCTGAACGAAACGCTTCACACCTCGCGCGCGTGCAGCGTCAAGCAGCACTTGCGTGCCAATGATGTTGGTATTCAGAAACTCTGCGGCCGACGTGATGCTACGGTCCACGTGCGACTCAGCAGCAAAATTAATTAGCGCTTGTGTATTTTCATCCAGATTGGCCAACACCGCATCGCGGTCCACAATATTGCCGCAGACAAAACGATGCCGGTGTGAATCGAGTCCATCGAGATTGTCCGGGTTACCCGCGTAAGTCAGCGCGTCGAAGTTCACTACGCGACACTCCGGATACTCCTCCAGCAGCAGTCGAACAAAACAAGAGCCAATAAAACCGGCCCCTCCAGTTACGAAAAATGTTTTCATACGTGAACTAATATGGACCAACAAATTCGCATTAGCGAATGAAGGTAAAATACACTGCTTTCACTGTCGAAACAAAAATATCATCGAAATGCAATTTGACCTTCTGTGGAAAATGGTCTATTACATCCTCCGCTTTTTTGAGAATAGGTCGCGTGACCTCCTCGCTCAGAGCTAGTGGATCGTTTTGTTGTTGGTCCACTCCATACAAAGTTCCATGCTGACTACAGACTGGCGACACGCTGGTCTAGTGTCCTGGCCACTTTTCAGGCTAAGCCGCTGCTAGTAATTTTCGCAGACCATTTCCGGCAATAAGTTCTTCCTGTTTTTGATCGGGCATAGGGTCCGAGTCTCCTCGCGTGAGACTTCTTCGAATCAGTCCCAAGGAGAATACCCAGAATGATCAATGCTTCGCCCTCGAAATCGAGATCTTTTTGCAGTGAGCCGCGTTCTTATTTTGTTCTCGCGGCTTTCATTGTTGTAGGGGCACTGTTGGCCCTCCCACTATTTACTGGAGCGGCGTCTTCTCCCACGACGTTCAATGACGAAAACAAGCTTATCAACAAAATCGATAAATCGGTTTCCTCGCGTCCAAACGTTACCTTCCCAGGTTTCAACTTCGTAGCACCCGCACCTTTTGCTGGTCCAGTGACGCTGGATACTTTTGCGAGTGACTGCACGACTCCGAAAACTGTCTACAACGTCCAGGATACTGACCTGACAGTTTGTGCGAAGTTTACGAATGCCAATCCGAGTTGGAGAGTCATCTGGTCCAATGCTCGCGGTACGGCAGTGCAAACCAGCGCTATCACAGCACCCAATTCAAGTGCCTCGTTTACTCTCTCCACGTCGTCGAGTCTGGGCGACTGGAGAGTAATTCTTTTTGAGCCTTTCGGCGGCACCGTCCAGGCTGTGACGACTTTCACAGTTGTTGACGCCGCCAATCCGAAGGCTGATCTTACAGTTTCGAAAGGCGCGATCTCCGGCACGTCATCGTCGGGAGGTCAGGCTATCTTCTCGTTGCAGGTTACTAACAATGGACCAGACGCCGCGTCGGCGGTCCAGGTCTCGGATGACGTTCCGGCAAACACTACTTTTGTATCCTTCGATCAACTTGCTGGACCAGTGTTCAATTGTACTAGTCCGAATGCTGGCGAAACTGGTTCGACAGTTTGCACGATCACGAGTCTTGGACGTGGCGAGACTGCTTTCTTTATCGCCACCTACCAGATCGGAACTGTTCCAAACGGCACCGTGATTTCAAACACGGCTACCGTTTCCAGCAGCACTGCCGACGTGCCGAATCCTGACGTTGACAACAACACCTCAACCGCCACTGTAGACGTGCTGAACACGCCGTGCCAGCTTTCCACGCAGGAAAACATCACGGTCAGCGTGGATACCGGCCAGGCGGGCGCGGTGGTGACTTATGCGACCCCGACAGGAACGGGCGACTGTGGCACGACAACCACCGGCGAAAATGGCGAATCGATTCCGGCGATCAGTTGTAATCCGGCTTCCGGTTCCTTCTTCCCGGTAGGCACGACAACGGTTCTCTGCACGGCCCAAACAGGAGCCGCAATGACTTTCCAGGTCACAGTTGATAATCCGGGCGCACTCTCGATCTCGCTCAACGGCGCAGGCACCCTGACTCTCGAATGCGGCCAACGCTTTGGAGATCCTGGGGCCACGGCTATCAATGGCGCCGGTGAAAGTATCGAGATCACTGTTAGCTACACCGGCGGTTTCGATCCTGACGTTCCGGCAGTTGGCAGTTACACCGCGACTTATACGGCCACGGAAGACCCCAATTCCGTGTCTACCACTCGCACCATCAATGTGACCGACACTGAAGGGCCTGCGATTACTGTCGACGGCGCAAATCCCTACAGGATCCAACAAGGTTCCTGCTCGCCGTTTGTCGATCCCGGCGTTTCGGCATTTGACTCGTGTGCTGGTCCAAAACCAGTTACCAGCTCGATCTCAGGACCAGGCGGAGCGACCTCCATCAACACGGCGATCGCCGGCACGTACACGGTAACTTACACAGCAACGGATGGGACCAATCAATCAACGGCCACGAGGACCGTGATCGTCGGCACCTTCCCCGAAGATGAAGTGGACCAGCCTGGTACTGCTAATGTTCCGCCAACAATCACGCTCAACGGTGACGACCAAATGACTGTTGAGTGTGGAACCTTTACCGATCCGGGGGCCACTGCGACAGTTTGCGGTAACCCGGTGACCGTAAATGTCTCCGGAACCGTTCCAAATGTACCCGGAACCTACACGATCACTTATTCAGCGACCGCCAACGGCTTCACGTCAGAGGCAACGCGAATCGTGACCGTGCAGGACACCGTTGCGCCTGTAATTACGCTCAACGGCGCCAATCCGATGACGGTTCCATTCGCCACAGTCTTCACCGATCCAGGTGCGACTGCGTCGGATGGATGTGCGGGTGACCTGACATCGGCAATTGTCGTGACGGGTAGCGTTGATACCAATACGGTCGGTTTTTACGCGTTAACTTATACGGTGAGCGATCCGTCAGGACACAGCGACACCAAGGTGAGAACGGTAGAAGTATTGCCCTACAACTTCACCGGCTTCTTCGCACCGATTGACAATCCGCCCACGCTCAATGAAATGAAGGCCGGCCAGGCAGCGCCAGTTAAGTTCAGCCTGGGTGGCAATCAGGGATTGAACATCTTTACGGCGGGCTCACCAAACTCGGTGCAGATCAGCTGCAATACTGGAGACCCAGTCGTTCCAGTGGAAGAAACTGAGACTGCCGGTAGCAGTTCACTGACTTATGACACAGCCAGCGATCGTTACAAGTACACCTGGAAGACAGAAAGTTCGTGGAAGAACACGTGCCGTCAACTCACGCTTACGCTACGAGACGGTACGGTTCATACAGCGAAATTTAAGTTCAAATAGGGAACGTTTCGAGGGGGCGGCGTCATATGAGTTAGGCGCCGCTCAATCGAGTCTTACATGAGGCATGGTCAACTAAATTAATAAATTCATTGACCACACACTCTTTTCAACGGCGGGGAAATCCGGCGCAACAGTGAACGGAACAACAATCCAGGTTCTACTGACGGCCCCCCAAGAACTTCAACTAAAGGAGACTAAAAATGAGTAAGTTTCGGTTCACGATCAAGGTTATGGCAATCGCGATCTTCATGTTTGCTACAGTCTCGATCGCCCAGGCACAGGCCTCCCGAACGTGGGTGTCCGGCGTTGGTGACGATGCTAATCCCTGTAGCCGTACCGCCCCTTGTAAAACCTGGGCTGGCGCCATCTCTAAGACCGCAGCCTGCGGTGAGATTGATGCCCTTGATCCAGGTGGTTTCGGCGCCGTGACGATCACTAAGTCAATCACGCTCGATGGTACCGGTACGTTTGCTTCGATCCTCGCCTCGCTCGTGAACGGGATCGTGATCAACGCCGCATCCACTGACGTTATTACCATCAGAGGTCTTTCCATTAACGGGTTCTGTAATGGCATAAATGGAATAAACATCCTCCAGGCCAAGACCGTTAACGTAGAAGACTGCGTCATCTTCCGGTTCAATACCGGTAATGGCATCACCGTCAATGAAACGAACGATCTGAATTTGAACGTGAGAAACAGCGTCATCAGGGATTGTACACTTGATGGAATCAACACGTTTACCAGCGGAGCGGCGAACAAAGTCCAGGTTACGCTCGAGAACGTGCGGTTGTCCGGCAACGGCAACGGCTTGCACGCCAGATCTGGTTCGAGAGTAACGGCACGCCATTCCGTGTTTTCCAACAACACTACGAATGGCATTTTCTCGGACGCCGCGGGCGCTAACTTCTCGAACGTATTCGTTTGGGATAGTCAGATCTCCCTGAACGGCGGGAACGGTGTTCGTGCGGGCAATGCTGGAAACGTCGGCATTTCCGGCGCGACCATCAACCAGAACATGATTGACCGCAACACCGGCAACGGTGTGTTGGTCAGCACCGGCGGTGTGGTCAACACCTTTACCAACAACTCGATTATCGGTAACGGCACTGACGCGTGTCCGGGTTGTACAGGTGTCGGACCGGGTAATTAACATTTAACTACTCGGACGTTAAGATAGGCGGCTAGTCTGACGATTAGCCGCCTTATCATTTTCAAGCCAAACATGACGGAGATCGAGGAATGAAGAAACTGAGTTTTTTATTGATCCTGATTGTGCTGTCATTATTTGCGGTTGGTTTTAAAGCGCAGGCAGTTTCGAAATTGCAGGGACGTTGGCACGTTACGTTCAAGATGTCGGGGCTTGAGAAAAACGTGATCTTCGAAGGGCGAGATAATGGCTCCGGTTCTTTTAAGCTTCTCGACACTGCGCCGGACGATAAACCCGTAGCGCAACCGAAGCCCGCGGTGTGGTCGCAACTCACAAACGATCGTGTCAGCTTTTCTGGTGAGGCTGAGTTGCCGATCGGTACGTGCTGCCGGGAAGTAGGAACAATGATCTTTAAAGGTAAATTCACTTCAGGTAATGCTATCAACGGTACGTTGATCTTTGTCACCAGTGTCGATCAGGAAGAGAGTGCCTTTAAATTCCGTTCAGAGGTTGGTACGTTCACAGCGAACCGAGTTCTGAACTGAACATGAATGGATATTCCCATCCCGGCTACGCGGCCTCCCTCGCCGAGTTCGGCAACCCACGCCAGTTGCCACGCAGTGATGGCTGGATACTCGAAAGAACGATCGCCTCTACTCCATACCGCGATGCGACGGGTTGCTATCCGCTATTTGCCTGTCGTGATTGGTCAAAGCTCGATCCGGATCTCGAGGAGCTCAGTAGCGACCTTGTAAGCATTGCTATCGTCGCTGATCCGTTTGGTGATCATGCTCCGGCACAACTACGTAAATGTTTTCCGACTCTGGTCACTCCTTACAAAGAACACCTGGTAACCGACCTTTCACAGTCACCTGAATCTTTCGTAACGCCTCAGCATCGCCGCAAAGCGCGCAAGGCACTCGAGCGTGTCGACGTCGAGCGCGTCGAAGACGCAACACTGTTTGGTGACGAATGGATCGAACTGTATGCTAACTTGATTCAACGTCACGGCATTCGCGGTCTGACCGCATTTTCTGCAAACTCACTCAAGGCGCAACTGAATGTTCCTGGTATTTCAATATTCCGGGCAATCCGAAGCAACGAAATAGTCGGTATGACGCTGTGGTACACCGATCGGGCAGTTGCCTATTATCATCTCGGAGCTTATAGCGATCCGGGTTACGAGCTCGAAGCGTCGTTTGCACTGTTCTGGCGTGCGCTCGATTACTTCCGGAATCAACGGCTGGAATGGCTCGATCTAGGAGCGGGAGCCGGCGTCTCAGAGAAAAATAGTTCAGATGGTCTGACTCGTTTCAAGCGAGGCTGGGCCACTGGCACGCGCACGGCGTATTTTTGTGGCCGAATCTTCGATCAGTCGAAATATGACGAGGTCATGAGGATTCGGGACAGCAAGGCCACTGACTATTTCCCGGCATATCGCAAAGGTGAGTTTGTCTGATGGCGGAGAAAAAATATTTCAGCATTGTTTCGCATTACGAGACCTGCCTCGATCGATATGGCGACTCGCATCTCGGCGTCGACTGGCCGAGGGCCGAGGATGTCAATAAACGATACCGCGTGATGCTCGACGTGATCAGACCAGCAGAACAAACAGTGAGCCTGCTGGATTTCGGCTGCGGCGCCGCGCATCTGAATGAATACATTCGCGAACAACGATTGGACCACATTGAATACGCGGGACTCGACCTGTCTGAGAAGTTTGTTCGCCTGTCGCAAAGCAAGTTTCCCGGCAATCGATTCTTCTGCCTTGACCTGCTCGACGAGAACGCTTCGCTGCCAGTCTTCGACTACATCGTGCTGAACGGCGTCTTCACCGAAAAACGGGAGTTATCTTTCGACGAAATGCTTTCTTACTTTAAGCGACTCGTCGCGCGCGTGTTCGAGCACGCGAAGATTGGGATTGCTTTCAACGTGATGTCAAAGCACGTAGAGTGGGAACGGGATGATCTTTTCCACTTGCCGTTTGATACTCTTGCCGCGTTCTTAACCGGGGAATTGACGCGAAATTTTGTGTTCCGCAACGATTACGGCCTTTACGAATACACGACCTACGTTTATCACGAGCACGATTAAGTAATGGCGAAGGTGATCATTTTTGGCGTTCAGGACTTTGCGCAACTCGCAAAGTTCTACCTCGACCACGACAGCGAACATGAAGTGGTAGCGTTTAGTGTTAACGAGCGTTACCTACCGGAAGAAAAAACTTTCGAAGGACTGCCGGTTGTTGCGTTTGAAAGCGTGCAAGAAACCTATCCGGCTTCGGCGTTCAAGTTTTTCGCACCGATGTCTCCGAGCCGGATGAGTAAGCTACGTGAATCTGTTTATCACCAGATCAAACAGAAGGGCTATGAAATGATCAGCTATGTCAGCTCCAGGGCAACGGTGTTTCCCGGAGCCGCGATTGGCGACAACTGTTTCATACTCGAAGACAATACGATCCAGCCATTCACGTCGATCGGCAACAACGTTGTGTTGTGGAGTGGCAATCACATCGGCCATCACGGAATAATCAAGGACCACGTTTCCTTTACGTCGCACGTGGTCCTGTCAGGTCATTGCGTGGTCGAGTCGTTTTCGTTTTTTGGCGTCAACGCGACGATACGCGACGGCATTCACATTGCCGAAGGATCATTCATCGCGATGGCTGCCGCGGTGACGAAAGACACCGAACCGTGGGGAGTCTATAAAGGCAACCCCGCGAAAAAGGGTGAGATGCTGAGCAACGAGTTGGATTTTTAGTCGAACAAATGAAGTGGATAAAGAAAGGCGTCATCTTTGCGCCCGATCATAACTTCGACTGGATGGTCTCTCACGCTTCGATTCCAGTCGTTGACGAAGTTCGCGCCGGCGTTCTGCGAGTTTACTTTGGCACGAGAGACGGAAATGGTCGCTCTCAGACGTCCTATATCGAAGTCGACGCAGAGCAGCCTGAGAATCTCCTCCACATTCACGACCAGCCACTCCTTCCACTCGGAAGACCCGGAACATTTGACGACAGCGGCATCATGCCGTCATGGATCGTTAATCATCAAAACAAAAAGTATCTTTACTACATTGGCTGGAACGTGAAAGTTTCCGTTCCTTATCATTTGTCGATCGGTCTTGCGGTTAGCGAGGACGAGGGCCGGAGTTTCGCTAAAGTTTCAGAAGGACCACTGCTCGATCGATCCATTGACGAACCGTTTTTCAATACCGCACCCTGCGTGCACCGCGAAGAAGATAGATGGCGCATGTGGTATGTGTCGTGTACAGGCTGGGAAACTGCCGCTGAGCGTGCGGAGCCGCGATATCATGTTCGCTATGCTGAGTCGACTGACGGAATACACTGGCAAAGGACGAAGCACGTTTGCATTGACTACACTAGTGAGACAGATGCGATTGGCCGGCCCTGCGTGTACAAGCAGCACGGACGTTACAGTATGTTGTATTCGTATCGTGATGTTTGGGGGTACCGCGGCGATCGTGCGCAGAGTTACCGGCTTGGTTACGCCGAATCACCCGACGGGATTGCATGGACCAGGCGAGACGAGGAAGCAGGTATCGAACGATCAACCAGTAGCTGGGACTCCGAGATGATGGAGTATTGCTACCTCTACCATTACCGGGATCGGAGTTATCTTTTTTATAACGGCAACGGGTTCGGCAAGACCGGGTTTGGCTACGCGGTGAGTACTTGATGAAATCAATTGTTCGCGTCGAAAACCTGTGCAAGCAGTATCGAATCGGCACGCGGGGTCCTGCTTACCAGACGCTGCGGGAATCGCTCGCGGGCGCCGTGCGCGCACCCTTCAGGCTGGCCGGACGCAACGGATCAAAAAATCGCGAGACGATATGGGCCCTCAAGGATGTTAATTTTGAAGTAGCACCCGGCGAGGTTATCGGAATTATCGGCAGCAACGGCGCCGGTAAATCAACCCTCCTCAAAACTCTTTCTCGCATCACCGAGCCGACTAGAGGCCGAGTAGAACTCTACGGCCGGCTCGCGAGCCTGCTGGAAGTCGGAACGGGATTTCATCCCGAATTGACAGGTCGCGAAAATACCTATTTGAACGGCGCCATTCTCGGCATGCGTAAGGCTGACATCGATCGCAAGTTTGACGAGATCGTGGCTTTTGCTGAGTTGGAAAAGTTTCTCGACACAGCGGTCAAACACTATTCAAGTGGAATGTACATGCGTCTCGCGTTTGCCGTCGCTTCGCATCTGGAACCAGAGATACTGCTGGTGGATGAAGTTCTCGCAGTCGGTGATGCTGCTTTCCAGAAAAAGTGTCTGGGCCGGATGGATAAAGTCGCAAAAGAGGGGCGCACTGTGTTGTTCGTCAGTCACAATCTGACTGCCGTAAAGAGCCTGTGCCGCAGAACGCTGCGACTCGAGCAGGGCCGTATTGTTGATTCAGGTGACACGGAACAAGTGGTGCTCAAATATATTCAGAGCGAGACGCAGACCAGGATGCAACGACGTTGGGACGACCCGCAAAACGCTCCGGGCGGGACTGACGTAAGCTTGCACTACCTGTCAATCACGCCGCTGGAACAAAATGCAGATCAACCAATCACTGTCAGAACTCCGATTCGAGTCGAAGCTGCTTTCTGGAATTATCTGCCCGAAGCCATTTTGAACTTCAGCATCGTGCTCTACAACATCGAGGGCGTCGCGATTTTCAATACCGGATCGGTGGCGCGTAGTTTTCCGGCGGGATTGGTGCGCGGAAGTTTTGTTATTCCGGGGAACTTTCTGAATGACGACACTTATACAGTCAGGATATTGATCGTTAAGGACACCTCTGTCGCGCTCATGGATTTGACCGACGTACTCATGTTCGAGGTGCAGGACTCTGACCGGCAGGGAAACTGGTACGGGAAGTGGATCGGAACCGTGAGACCAAAGTTTGACTGGCAAGTGAACGTCGAGTAGATGCCGATCAAGAAGTACATCCCGCTGGTCTTAAAGCAACACGCACGCGAGCTGCAAAAGCAGGTCAAGCTCATTAACGCCAGGCACTACTGTCCGGTATGCGAATCAAGGGTAGACGCGTTTTTGCCTCTGCCTGAGTTCTTC
>Ga0126311_10000876_pt1 | contig 14085 bp, 11 predicted proteins | sample Plot61_FD_92539 | JGI IMG/M metagenome (GOLD analysis project Ga0126311, IMG submission 92539) | Serpentine soil microbial communities from UC McLaughlin Reserve, CA, USA - Plot61 | ecosystem: Environmental > Terrestrial > Soil > Grasslands | place: USA: UC McLaughlin Reserve, Lake County...
ATACCATCTGGCGCATAAAAGAATGAGCGAGGGCTCGAAGCGACGCCACTCGAAGGGATTGTAATTTCGTTTCGAGAATATGATTCTTGGTGAGTGATGAATGAGCTACATGCCGGATTATAGCTGGGAAAGCATTTGCTGCAACACATCTCTCATGACTTCACTCCAAGCCTCCGGGCTCGCGGCCCGCGCTTTCAGGGAACGACCTCAAAGCCGACGGCCGGCAACTCGACCCACTTCATGCCGGGCTCGCGGCTGTACTTGAGAAGCAGTTGATACCTGCCGGGCTTGAGCGGCTCGTACCAAGCTTTAAGGTTGAAGTACCCGACCGTACGGGTCTGACCGGGCTCAAGCGTCGCGCTCATGATGTCCGTGGTGGCCCAGATGGTTTTTCTGGACTCCAGCACGAGCGAGTCGGGTAGGCGTTTGGTACTAATCGCGGAAGATTCCGCCAACCTTCTTCAGGCCCTTCCCGAGCACACTAGCGGTCTTCTTAACTCCCCCCGCGGTTGCGTCTTTGAGGCCGCGGCCGGGGCCAGCGTTTCTCGGGGCCGCGGGGGCCGGGGCCATGCTGCTCTGTGTCACGGCCGGCTTTTGCACGGCGGCCTTCCTCGTCCTCGCGGCCCGCGTGAGCCTTGCGCGCGGCGCGACGGCTTTGGCGCTGACGACTTCAGCGCCGCCGCTGGTAATGGCCTCATCTTCAGCCTTCGCCCCTTCGGCCTCGGCGGGCTGCGTCGCTTCCGGGCTCGGGCATACGGCGTCCACGGATTGTGCCTGCGCGGCAGGTTGCGCCGGCGCGGGCCGTTCGTTGGCAGCGGGCGCGGCCTCTGCGGATTTCGCGGGGGCGAACTCGGCCTCGACCGCACTGCCGGCGGGCCTGTTCAGGGCCAAGTGGGCCGCGCCGCCCGCCAGGAAGGCGAGCGCGCAGAGCGTCACCAACCAATATTTACTCATGAATGAACACTCCTCTCCTTCGCACTCAGCGGTATTCGTAAGCGCCCGCGTCCGGCGAGCGCCCGCGCGCGCGCGTCGCGCCGTCGAAGTCTGAGTCTATTGAGAATGTCCGGCCGCGGTCGTCTTTAAGCGGAGGGAGGCGCGCGCCCCTGTCCACGGCGGGCGAGCCCGCCGCCAGATGAAAATCTTTATGTGTTGCCGCGGCGAATCCGTCCGGGCGCGGCAGCCAGACGTTGTCGCGCACTACGAGGGAAGACCTCGCCGACTCGCCCCGCACGCTCTCGGCCGAGGACTGACCGAGGTTGTTCACGACCTCGCCCGTGTTGTCCTCGCCCGCGATGAAGAACGAGTGCCGGTTGCCGACGAGCGTGTTGTGTGCCATCAGCACCGCCTGCACGCCGTGTCGGCCGGGGCGCGAGCGCTTGTCCCAGAGGAAGAGCCCCGCCTCGGCGTTGTCGTAGACGACGTTGTTGTAGACCCACACGTCGTGCGTCGAGTAGTCCTCGTTCTCGGACGAGACGCCTATGCCTGAGCGGTTGCCGTAGACGACGTTGCGGTGTATGCGCACGTAGGCTGCGCCGTCCACGTAGACGCCCGCCGAGCCGTTGCCGTAGATGGTGTTGCCCGAGACCTCGCCGTGGCGCGCGCCGAGCCAGATATCTATCCCCTCCTTCGGGCCGTCGCGCACGGTGTTGCCCGAGATGACGAAGCCGTCGGCGATGATGCTCACCGACTGGCCGCTGCCCGAGAGGGCCGCGCGCGCCACCGTGTTGCCTCGGAGCAACACGTCGCGGATCATCGTCCCGCGCCGGCCCCTGTAGTTGGTCTGGCGCGACGTGTCGGTGCTGATGCCGTGCAGCCGCGCCTCCGAGACCTCGCAGCCCTCGACGGTCAGGTGGTCTGCGGCGAGAAGTACGCCTGTGTTCTTCGAGCCCACGACCTTCAGCCCGGCGAGTTTGACGTAAGGGTGGCGCAGCTCGACGAGCCCCTGATTCTGGTTCCGGCCCTGCGCCCAATCGAGCCGCGAGCCGTCGATGACGGCCGTCCCGTCGGTGCTCTTGACGGTTATCTCCGCGCCCTCTGCGCCCCCCGCCTTCGTCACGACCTGCTCGTAGTAAGTCCCGCCGGCGACGAAGACGGTAGTGCCCGCGCGCGCGCGGGCGAGCGCCGCCGAGACCGACCGCAGCGCTCGCTCGGGCGACGAGCCGTCCTTCGAGTCGTCGCCGCGCGTCGAGACGTAAAGCCCCGCCGCGTCCGCCCCGCGCGCCGCCTTCGGCGCTTCGGCCGCGAGCGCCGAAGGCGACGGCGCGCCCGCGCTCTGCCGCGCCGCGCACGAAAGCAGCGACGCCGCCGTCATCAGTGCCGCCAGCGCACAGGCCCTCGCTGCGAAAATCACGCGCCTCTCGCTTGAATCGCCCAACCCTTCCTCACCTCCTGTTAATGCTTGCCGTCTCTTCAACGCGGGAAGCGGTAGAAGAGGCCGAGGCCCGTCTCATAACTGTTGAACGAACGAGACGCTAGGTTAGAGTTGTTGTCGGTGTGGTAGTAGAAGCCGAAGAGCGAGAACCCTCCGCCGAGCTTCACCGTCGAGTAGAAAGAGACATCGTGCCGCGTCTCCTCGCGCCCGAAGTTCGAGGAGGTCGTGTCGGCCGTGATGTAATCGCGTTTCGAGAAGCGGTAGCGGAAGCTCATGTAGGCGACGCCTTTCACGTCGCTGGTCGCGAGCAGCACGAGCGCGGGCCGCGTGTACGAAAAATTCTCCGACTCGGCGTTGCCGCGCTGGTACTCGAAGCCGGCGCCGGGCGAGAAGTAGCGGCTCACCCGGTACCTAACGTCGCCGTTGACCTGGTGGATCGAGAGGTCGCGCTCGTTGAACTCGGAGAACGTCTGGCGGGAGAAGACGTAGGAGCCGCGCGCGCGCCAAGTCCGGCTGAGGCGCCGCTGGTACTCGGCGGTGAAGCCGTTGGTCTGGCCGTAGATGTTGCGCCCCGAGAAGACGGATATAAGACGACGCGGCGTCCCGAAGTAGCCGAAGCGGAGCCGGTTCGGCTGGAAGTCGTAGTCGAGCCACACATCCACGTCGGTCGAGTCCGCGCCGGGCAGGTCTTTGAAGAAGTTGCGGCGCGCGCGCAGTCCCGCCGTCAGCCTCTCGCGGTCTTTGCGCATGAGGTCGTACTCGAAATTACCCGAGACGGTCGTGACGTAGACGGACTTGATCGGCGTGACGGTCCCCCCCGCGTTGAAGTCGTCCTGCGTCTGGAAGTAGTTGCTGATGTAGCGCGGCATGACGCCCATCTCGAAGTGGTAGCGACTCTCATCCGCGCTCGGCCGCCCGCGCGCCGGAGCGGATCTGCCCGGCCCCTCGTCCTGCGTCGCGTGCGTGGACCGATCCTCGCGCTCCTCTTTCTCCGCGCCGTTCGCGTTACGGTCGGACGAGGTCGTCCGCCCCTGCGCGCCGCGGTTCGAGTTCGCGTTCGACTGCGACTCGTGCCCGCCGGACGCGGCCGTCACGGCGGTCGCGAATGCGGCGAGCGCCGCGCACGCGAGGGCCACTGCCAGTGTCTTCATGTTTCTCATTTGTCACCTCCCCCAACTTGCGTGATCTCCCTCTGCGGCTGCCAGACCGTGATGCGCTCGCCCCTCATGAGCGAGAGAACCGCGAAGAGCGCGGCCGCGTTGGCGAGACAGAAATAGAAAGGCGCGTAGAGCGGCTTGAGCCTCCCCAAGCGCGTTCGCCTCAGCGCGTACCCGGCGAGCGCCAGAGCGTAGAAGAGAATCTGCCCCGCCAGCAGCACCATGTAAAACCACGAGCCGGCGGCGAGCGCCGAGTCGGCCGCCAGCGCCGCCGCGGCGAAGAGCGGCACGCCGTAGCGCATGACCTTGTGCGACCACATCTCGACCGCGTAGAGGCCCGTGCGGAAGGGGTTCAGGCCGCCTTCGAGGTTCAGGATGGCGCGCATGCAGTGGTTCGCGACCCTGACCTTGCGCCGGAACTCCGTGTCGCTCTTCGCGGGCGTCGGCTCGTAGGAGACGGCCGCGGGCTCGTAGACCAGACGGGCGCGGCCGACCGTGACGACGCGCGCCGAAACGGCGAAGTCGTCTGCCTGCGCGCCGTCCTCTATCGGCACATAAAGTTCCCTTCTCAGGGCGTAGATTGAGCCGTCGGCGGCCACCGTACTCCCGACGCGCGTCTCCAGTTGCTTCACCCACTTGTCGTAAGTCCAATAAAGATTCTCGCCCTCGCCCGCGCTGTCGCCCGCGCCCGCGCGCCTGTACTTCTGGTTGCCGCAGACGCCGCCCACCGAAGCGTCGGCGAACGGCGACAACAACTCTTTCAGCGCGCCTGGTTCAAGCTCCGCGTTGGCGTCCGTCAAGACGACGACCCCGCCCGCGGCGCGCGCCACCGCCTGGTTGAGAGCGCGCATCTTGCCGCAGCGCGCGAGAGGCAGCAGCTTGACCCCGCCCCCCTCGTAGCGCGCGACGATCTCCTCGGTCGAGTCGGTCGAGCCGTCGGAGGCGACGATCACTTCGAGCAGTTCGCGCGGGTAGTCGAGCGCGAGCGTGTTCTCCAGCTTCGCCGCTATCTGCCGCTCCTCGTTGTGCGCGGCTATGACGACGCTGACGGAAGGCTCGTACGCCGCCTTACGCACGGGGCGCGGTCGCAAAGCCCCCGCGGCGAGCAGCAGCAAGGGGTAGCCGAAATAGACGTACACGCACGCCGCGACCGAGAGCCAGAAGATGACTTCCAAGATGAGCATCGTGCGTCTCTTCTTTACAGTCTGTCTTTACAGTCTGCCGCGCGCCGCCGCGCGGCCTTCGTCCGCAGGCGCACAGGGCCGACGTGCGAAGCTATCCGATAACGAAGTGTGGCGGCCCCCCCCATCCCGCGCACTCGCGCGCGAGCCGCCGCCAAGTGCCGGGGTCGAGACCCTCGCCCTTCTTCTTCCGCGGCGACTTAGTCGGCACGCCCCTCGCGTCGCCGCGCGCCCCGCGACATCCCTCGCCCAGAGCGCGCTCGGCCAGGAAGGCGTAGAAGAAGAGTTCGAGGAGCTTCGGCGACACGCCGGCCGAGTCGCAGTAGGCGCGCAGGTATTGGCGCACCACGTCCGACAGCCAGCCCCCCTCCCGGAAGGTCGCGCGGAAGGCGGCCGACGGCTCGGCCCAGCGCCCGAGCTTCCACGGGTAGGTCAACCCGTAGCTGGCCGCGAAGAGGAACAGGTCGTAAAACGGCGTCGAGCGTTCTCTGAATCCCTCCCAATCGACCACGCCCAACGAGTCGCCTTTGACCAGCAGGTTGCGCGCCCAGAAGTCGCCCTGCCTACCCGCGAGCGGCACGCGCTCGCCCTTCAACTCGAGCGCGAGTTTCGCTACGCGGGCCGCCCACTCGCGCTCGGCCTGCGTCCGGGCGCACAGCCGCCGGTACTCCCTCAGCGGCCCGGTGACGAACTCGCCCAGCGCCTCGTCCCCGAGCCGGGCCTCGCCCGCCGCCGTCGCCTTCTGGAACTCTACGAGCCAGCGGCGCGCGAGGCGGAAGTGCTCGCGGGCGCGTCGCCGCGGGAACAGGTCGTTGCGCATCTCGAAATACATCGAACGCCCGCCCAGATACGATTCCGCGAAGACCGACACGCCGTGGTCGTCGAAGAGCGCGAGCGGCTCCGGCACCGTGGCTGCCAACTCGGGGCCGAGCCTCTCCCGCAGCGAACGCATCACGCCGAACTCGTGTTCGAGCGACTCGCGATGCTCCGGGTCGGAACTGGCCTTCAGAACCGCGCACGGCACCTTCGCCCCGCGGCCGAAGATGAAGAGCACCCGCTTACGTCGCTCGGAGTGCTGGTAGTCGTCGAGCGTGATGACGGCGGGCTCCCCGTCGAAGGCGACCCCCGCCCCGCTCAGGCACTCCTTCAGCCTGCCCGGCACGGGAAGATTCTCGACCCCGAAGGGGGCCGCGCCCCGCGCGGCGGCGCTGGCACTCCCTCTAAATTTCTCGGTCGCGACCGCCCCGAGGAGTGGCAGCGCGAGCCTCCCGGCCCAGGCGGATGAGCGCGCGATGGTCACCCACAGCATCTCCCTGCGGGAGTGAGGCACGATGAGGTTTTCCAGGTAGAAGGGCAGGGCCGACGGGTGGTCGAGCGGTATTCGATACCGGTCGTGCCAGCCATACCTTATCCCCTGTAATGGTGTGACGGCTCGTTCAGCCATATAACTCACGGTGCCCGGCCTCGCCTCCTGCATTGACTTAGGCAGTCCTCCGCAGGGAAGTCATGACGGTCGCCCTCGCGTCCTCTATCGTTTCCCGGCTGATGAGACGCACGCTTAAAACGTAAACGCCGAACCCGACGCCTATCGCCACCAACAGGTATAGCCACCGCGGCGAGGCCGAGAGCGCGGGCAGCAAGAGTTGCAGCCCCAAAAACATCACGGCCGAGCTCAGCGCGGCCGGTACGAACTCACGCAGAAGTGCCGACACGGGGAGGGATAGAATCCGCCCGGCGATGTAGAGATTCAGGAGCGTGGTGACCCCGGTCACGATGAGCTGAGCCAGCGCCACGCCGAAGATGCCGTAGCGTGCGCCCCAGAGCAGCGCGGGAATGAGCACTGCGGCGCGCAGCAGCCCGAGCTTCGTCAGGATGCCCGGCCGCCCCGTCGCCTTGTAAACGTCGCCCGCGTGCGAGCCGAGCGAACGCAGACAGCCGGCGAGGGCGAGCGCCTGTAAGACGGGAATCGATGGCGCCCACGTCTCGCCGTAAAAAGTGGTGACCAAGACCGCGCCGAGCGCGGCCAGCCCGACGCCCGCCGGGAGCGTGATGAGCGACAGGTACCTCAGCGTCACGAGGAAGGCGCGTTGCAGCGCCGGGGTGTCGTCCTGCAACTTCGAGTAGACCGGGAAGGCGACCTTGCCGACGGCCCAGACGACCATCGTGATGAACAGTTCGGGCGTGCGGTAGGCGAGGCTGTAGAAGCCGAGCGCGGCGCTGCCTAGCACGCGCCCGACGATGAGGAAGTCTACGTGGTGGACGACCGCGGAGAGGACGTTGACCGAGACGATCTTGACGCCGTAGCTCAGCATCCCCCGCGCCACCCCCGCCGAGACGCGCCACCTCGGGCGCCACGGCACGACCACCCACAGCGCGAGCGTCGCCACCGCCGTCCCGGCCAACTGCCCGTACACGAGGCTCCAAGCGCCCCACCCCATGAGCGCCAGCACGACCGAGCACACGCCCTTCAGCAGCGCCATGGCGAAGTCCGGCACGAGCCGCTTTTTGAACTCCAACTCGCGCCGCAGCAGCGCGTCGTGCGTGTTCCCGAGCGAGTTGATGACGAAGACGACGGCCACCACGCGCAGGATGGGTTCCACCGCCGGGTCGTTGAAGAAGTCGGCGACCAGCGGCGCTCCCAGGAAGGCCGCCGCGAACCACAGCAGCCCCGTCGCGATGCTGATGACGAAGGACACGTCAGCCGCCTCGTCGGGGCGCTTGCGTTCGTAGATCAGCGCCGAGCTCACGCCGAAGTCCCCGACCGTGTCCATGTAGCTGATGACTAGGAGCGCGAAGCCGACCTGACCGAACTCTGCCGGCACGAGCAGTCGAGCCAGGATGACCGTGCTCGCGAAGACGAGGAATTTGCTCCCGGCGAAGGAGACGTACGTCCACATCACGCCGCGCACGACCTGCCCGGTCAGCCCTTCGGCCTGCGGACTCTTCTCGACGCCCTCCTCCACAGGACTGTCTGAAACCGTCGGGAGGGCGTCGCCGCCTCTCGTCCTCCGCTCGGATTTTGACGGGCCAAGTATCAAACTATTATCTTTCCCTCCCCGCGCACGTAAACTTCGGCCGTCGCCGTCACCTCAGCCAATCGGGCAGGCGCCCCGTAATCGAGGTTATCGCAGAAAACGTTTAGGGGGAGGAGAGTTGAAATCCTGTCAGTCTTTCCAGCTTTACCTATCATATTCAACAGAACCGGGCTTCATTTTAGTAGCCCCCGTCTCACAAAACTGTTCGGAATGCCACGAGCTGGTTCGCCTCGGTTTAGGGTACGGTCACGTACGTCTTTCGGAGGCTATGAGGGAACGGCCTGCCACCTGACAGAGCACAGACGCCCGCCGCGAATACACCTTTGGGGAGAGAATGCTGATTCAACTCGTCGGGAATGGGAACGTGCGGTAGATACTATCACGCGCCGAGCGCGGGAGTGACGAAAGATACGAGGGAGCGCGCGCGCTCGGCCCACGAGGCGTCGGCGGCGACTTCGCGCCGCGCGCGCTCGCCCAAGCTTTCGCGCAGCGAGGCGTCGGTCGCCAAACGCCTCAACGCCGCCCGGAGCGCACCCGCGTCTCCGGGCGGGAAGAGCAGCCCGGTCGAGCCGTCCCGAATCACTTCGCGTATGGGCGGGAGGTCGGGCGCGATCGAAGCGAGGCCCGCCGCCGCGTACTCCATGAGCTTCATCGGGTTGCCGTAATCATTACTCGCCGGCATAACGCCCACGTCGAACGAGGTGATCAACGCCGGGACGGCGGGCGGCGGCACGGCCCCCGTCGAGGTGATGTCCGCGCTCACGCCCAGCCGACGGCCCGCCGCGAGGGCCGGCTCAAGGCCGGGGCCGTCCCCGACGAGCAGTAGGTGCGAAGGCAGTTCGCCCGCGACTCCCGCGAACGCTTCGACGAGGAGTTCGACCCGGTGCCAGGGCTGAAACGAGCCCACGAAGCCGAACACGACCTTGCCGCCCAAGCCCAGCCGCGCGCGCGTCGCGTGACGGTCGGCGCTCTCGAACGCGGCGGGGTCAACGCCGTTCGGCACGACGCGCAGCTTCTCAGGGGCGACGCCCTCCTCTTCGACCAGCAGCCTGCGCAACTCCTCGGAGACCGTCACGACGACCGACGCGGCACGCGTCTGCTGCCGGTGGACGCGGCGAGCCAGGGAAGGAAGCCCTGCCCCTAAAACGACCTCCTCGGAACTCAGGCCGCAGTCGTCGAGGACGAGCGGCAGCCCGGTGAGCCGTGAGGCCAGCGCGCCCGAGGCTGCGAAGTTAACCTGCGTCTCGAAGATGACTTCAGCCTTATGCATGCGCGCCTCGTGCGCGACCCGCCTGCCGTGCGCGCGCGCGTGAAGACGGCGGCCGAGGTCGCGCAGTATCAACCCCAGCCGCCGCGGCAGAGTCCTTCGGACTACGCCGCGGTAGGCGTTGACGGTGATATTCGCCCCGGCGCGCGCGGCGTCTTCGACCACGTTGATTTCGTGCCCTTCGGCGCGTAAGGCTTCGATCAGGTAGCGCGCCCGCACGAGGTCGCCGCGGCTCGAATCGAGCCGCTCGCCGCGCACGGGGATGCTCCAGACGGCCCTCACTTGCCACCCGCCGATAAGACCTGCGACCAGACGGCTACGGTGCGCTCCACCTGCGAGCGTATGGAGAACATTGAGAGCGCCCGCCGTCGGCCCGCCTCGCCGAAGGAGCGTGCCTTCTCCCGGTCGGTCAGGACGGTCACTACGGCCGCAGCCAGCGCGGCGGAGTCGTCGGGCGGAACGAGCAAACCCGTCTCCCCGTCCTCGACGACTTCCGGCGTGCCCCCGACGCGCGTGGCGACTGCGGGACGGCCGGCCGCGGCCGCCTCGATGAGCGCGGTCGGCAAAGCCTCGGCCATCGAAGGGAGGACTACGAGGTCGCATGCGGCGAGCAGTTCGGGCATGTCCTCGCGCTGGCCCAGAAACATGACGGCGTCGCCGTGACGCCGCGCGCGCGCGCGGAGCGCGCCCTCAAGCTCGCCGCCCCCGGCGAATGCGACGCGCGTACGAGGCACTCGGGCTTTGATTTCCGGCAGGGCCTCTATCAATACCTCGTGACCCTTCCCTTCACGCAGCACGGCCGGCAGCAGCACGAGGCTGTCGTTCGGCTCAAGCCCGAGCGCCCGACGAATCTCCTCCCGGCGGGGAGAGAGCGACGGGTCGTTGAAGCGCCCCAACTCGACCCCGTTCGGGATGACGTGTACCGCGCCCGGCCGGGACGCGCCCGCCTCTTCGAGCCGACGCGCGACCGCGTTAGAAACTGCGACGACGGCCGCGGCGCGCCGCGCGGCGAACAGGGTCATGCGGGCGAGCTGCCGCAGCCGCCAATTCGTCGTCGCCTCGTACAGGACGTGACGCGTGATGACCAGCGGAACGCGCGTGAGCGAACAGGCGATGCCCGCCAACATGCATGCCTCGGGGCCGTGCGCGTGAACCAGGCTGAACCGCTCGCGCCTGAGCAGGCGAATCAAACGCAGCAGCGCCAGCGGGTCGGCGATTCGCCTCGCGCCCAAGTCGTGGCGAGCGACCCCCGCCCGCGCGAGTTCCTCCGCCAGCGGGCCGTCGCGCCGCGACGTGACGGTGCACGCGACGACTTCGCCGCCCGTGCCCGCGAGGTAGCGCAGGAACGAAACCGTTACGCGCTCGGCCCCGCCCGTCGCGAGGCCGCTGATTAAAATGAGGGGCCGCATTACGTCAGGATTTCGCCGTCGTGAGTCACGGCCTCCTTTGCCGCGACCCGCCCTTCGCCATTATGTGAATGAACTTCATGGGAATTTGTTTTCCCACAGTAAATATCAATTCGTTAGAATAACTACATGCCGCCAAAACAGATTCCGCCGCCTTTCCCGGATAATACCCTCGGTCAATTACGATGAAGCTTTTAAGACCTTTCAGCAAAGTCCTTCTGCATTCTCTGGGGGGGATTCGGGGGTTCCGCCACCTGAAGCGGCGCGCCGCGCGCATTTTAATGTACCATCAATTCCCCCCGGACACTCGGGGGTTGAGGCGGCAGTGCGAACACGTCCGGCGTTACTATCAACCGATATCTTTGAGCTCGCTTACCGGAATCGTCCGGCAAAACGCTCCCATCCCGCACAACGCTCTTATCATCACGGTGGACGACGGCTACCGCGACTTTCTTCTTCACGCGCACCCCGTTTTCGGTGACTACGGCATCCCCGTAACCGTGTTCCTGGTTAGCGACTTCCTCGACAGGAAGCTCTGGCTTTGGTGGGACCAGATTCAATACGCCTTCCGGCACGCGGCTCGAAAGAGCCTCTCACTGGAGTTGTCTGCCGGAGACCCGGTCACGTTCGCCTTGGAGTCGGACGAACAACGAACGGCGGCGGCGGAGAAAGTTATCGGGGTGATGAAGGGCCTCGACAATCACGAACGCCTGCGTTTGTTAAAGCTCATCCCGGAGCGCCTTGCAGTAGACGTACCGGCGGAGCCCCCGAGCGAGTCAGAGCCTTTAAGCTGGGACGAGGTCAGAAGACTCGCCGGACTGGGAGTCGAGTTCGGGGCACACACCAAAACGCATCCGATCCTGTCGAAGATAAGTGACTCTAAGGAGTTGTCGGAAGAGATAGGCGCGTCGAAATCCCGCCTTGAGGAGGAACTGGGCGCGCCGGCCGTACACTTCTGCTACCCGAACGGGCGGGCGGTAGATTTTAACGAGAAGGTGGTGGAGGTAGTTCGCGAGCACGGGTTCCATTCCGCCGTGACCACCGTGCCGGGTCTTAATTTTGCGGGCGCGCACCCGTTCCTTCTGCGACGACTTTACATAGAGCCCACGTTCCAAGACTATTACTTCCGAGAGCTGTTGGCGGGCGTCAGAAGTTATTGAAGTCTTAATCGGTGTTTCTGCTTCCGCGACCGCGGGCTCACTGAGCCTTTTCGTTCAGCCAACGCGAGTAGAAGTTTAAGAGCCGGCTGCGCCTCGGCGCGCCGCCTTCTCTTAGTCGGGGGTTGTACGCCATGAGCTTCACCATCTTCACGAGCATAAAGGCGTCGGCCCTATCGCGCGAGAAGCTCGCGCTCTCCGCATACCCCGACAGGAAGCTCTCCTTTAGCCTGCGTGCCTGTTCGCGGCTCAGGTGGCGTCCGGGGGTCGAGTCGAGGAAGCTGAGAAAGTGACCGATGTCTTCGTAGGCAATCCCGTCCCGCATCCCCTCGAAGTCGAGGACTACCACCCGGCCTCGCGGAAAAAGCACGTTGTGCGGGCCGAAGTCGCAGTGGTACGCCACCACCGAATCGTGGCCGCTAAAGAGCACACCCTTTCGCTCGTCGAAGGATTTCGCCACCCGAGCCGTCAGGTCGGGAGCGAGCCCGAGGCGGGCGCAGGCGTCGAGTTCGTGACGGAACTCCGCCTCTATCCTCCGATGAATCTCGTCGGCGCGACCTTCGCGTCCGGTCACGCGGTGGAAGAGCGAAAGCCACTCTCCGCACGCGCGCGCCTTTCCGCACGCCGCCTCGAACCGGGAGCCGCTTACGCGCAGGCGCGACCAGCGTAAAGACTGGCTCAAGGACGGCCCCTCGCACATCTCCATCAGCAGGGCCGCCGCCTCGGGGAAGTAGTCAAGCGGCTTCGGCACGCCGTGGACGTGTGAGGCTTTGGAAAATTCGCCCCACAGGAATGAGAGGGCCTCGTATTCGCTCCGGGCGTTCGTCCGAGCTTGTCGCAGCCTGTCTTCGGGGCTGCCCGTCGCGGGCCTGTGAATTTTTAATATGGCCGTCCGGCTCTCGCAATTTTCTCCCTCAAGAAGGGCCTCATAGATTACTGACTCGTTGCCGTCGGCGCGCTGTCGGAGTCGCACTTCGACCCGGCCGCATACGCGCTCCGGGAAATATTCGTGTGCGTTCCCTCTCATCTGCTCCTTTATCGCGTCCAGAGGGCCGAGGGCGTCCGCGAACAGGGAGCGCAACTTCGTCACGTTGCCGGAGAGTTCAAATTCGGCGTTGACCTTCTCCGCACCCCGCCGCCCCATTTCGCGCCGCAGCCCCTCCTCCTCGTACAAGCGGGCTATCGCGCGGGCCAGCGCATGCTCGTCCCCGGCGGGGACGAGGAAGCCCGTGTCGCCGTCTTGAACCAATTCGGGAATCCCGCAGAGGTTCGTCGCGACGACCGGCAGGCGGCTTGCCATCGCCTCCATCAGCACCACCGGCAATGAATCCCTGATACTCGGCAGGACGAAAAGGTCTGCCTGCCCGAGCAGCTCGGCCACCCTTCCCTGTGGCTGTGCGCCGAGCAGTTGAACTGTCCCCCCCAACCCCACTTCGGCGATGAGCTTTTCGAGCCGTCCACTTTCCCCGCCCTCGCCGGCGACGAGGCACTTGAAGTCGCCAAGCCTCTGCTTCAGGAGCGCGCAGGCTTTGACCAGATACTCGATGCCCTTGTGAGTCTCAAGGCTCGCCACGCAGAGAATGATAAACGGCCTGCCGCTTGCGCCCTCAAACTCGCCTCTTTGCTCGCCGTGCCGGGTCGCCCCTACCGTCGGCGGGGCGGCTCTCAGCGTCTTCTCGTACCTCTCGGGCTCGATGCCGCAGCGGACGACCTTAATCTTTTCGGCCGGCACGTCCGGGCACAGCCCGAGCATGTGCCGCTTGTTGTACTCCGAGACCGTCACGACGAAGCGCGCCCGGCGCATCTTCTCGCAGAGCATGGCGGTGTAGAGGAAGAGGTCGTGGCCGTGTACGGTGAAGCTGAAGCCGACGCCCGTCAGCCGCGACACGATCAGGGCGGAGAGCGCCGGGTGCGTGGCGAAGTGCGCGTGGACGTGACGCAGGCCCCGCTCCTCGACGAGCCGCGCGTAGTAGACGGACTTCGGGAAGATGCCGACGGCCCCGAAGAAGAGGTTGGCCGAGCTTACGTTGCCGCGCAGCGCCGACCAGAGGGTTCCGAAGTAAGCGCGGGGCGAGCGGCGCAAGTAGTGAAGGTTCGCCGCCAGTATGTCGCGCGAGACGAAGGGCGTGTAGACGGCCCCGCGCTTCAGCGCCTCCGCCTCCGGGTGGCGCACGGGCTGCTGGACGCTCAGAAGCGGGAGTATGAAGACCGGCTGCCCCTGCCTCTCCATCTCAAGAATCTCGCGGAGGATGAAGGTCTCGGTTAGCTTCGGGAAGCGGGACATGATGTAGACGACGGGCGTCTTCGCGGGCGCGCCCGCCCCGGCTTCTGCCGGGGGCGCCTCGGGCCGCGCGGCGTCCCGCACTTCGTGTCGGAGATCAGACATGAACCTCGTCGGACGCGGCACTACGCGCGACCTGCCGGGCGGCAGCCGACACGGCCACGAGCAGCCATAGGTAGCGTAGGTAGTGGCCGTGAAGTATGAGGCTCGTAGTCAGGTACCCGACCAGC
>Ga0126311_10000877_pt1 | contig 14073 bp, 15 predicted proteins | sample Plot61_FD_92539 | JGI IMG/M metagenome (GOLD analysis project Ga0126311, IMG submission 92539) | Serpentine soil microbial communities from UC McLaughlin Reserve, CA, USA - Plot61 | ecosystem: Environmental > Terrestrial > Soil > Grasslands | place: USA: UC McLaughlin Reserve, Lake County...
CCAGGATGGCTCGCATCTCCTCGTCGGGCTCGACCGCGACCACCTCCGCGAAGCGCGCGGCGAGGGCGCGGGTGAGCTTGCCCGACCCGGCCGCGAGATCGACGACGCGGGCGGCCGGCCCGAGGCCCAGCACCTCCTCCGCGCGGGCGAGCGCCGCGGGCGCGTAGTCCGGCCGGACCGCGTCGTACTCCGCCGCGATCCGCCCGAAGCTGCGCGCGAGCTCAGGCACGGCGCGTCCAGTAGGCCACGCTGCGGAGGCGGCGCCTGACCTCCTGTTCGGGAACGAGCTCGCGCAGCCGCTTCGCGAACGCAGCGCGGTCGTCGTCCGGTTGGTGCGCGATCGAGCTGACCGAGAGCAGATTCGCGATCCACTCCTCCCGGCTGCTGACGAGCCAACGCTCCACCTGAGTCTCACGCAACGGCGCGAACGGCCCCTCCTCCACCGGGCGGCGCCACTCGCCCGAGAGCACCCGGGCGAGCCCGGGCGCGCCGCCGCGGGCGAACGCGTCCTCGATCACCGCCTCGGCCTCGTCGCCCATGTGCGGGTACTCGAGCGGGATGTTCCAGAGGATCGCGAACGCGCCGCCCGGCCGCAGCACCCGCGCGATCTCGGCGACAGCTTCCGGGCCGGCGAACCAGTGGAACGCCTCCGCCGTGAAGAGCACGTCGACCTCCGCGTCGCCAAGCGGGATCGCCTCGCCGCGGCCCGGCAGCGACTCCGCGTCCGGAACGACCTCCTCGAGGACGGCGCGCATCGCTCCGTCAGGCTCGACGGCCACGACTCGTGCGAACCGCGGCACGAGCAAGCGCGTCAGCTTTCCCGTGCCCGCACCGAGGTCGAGCGCAGTCGCTCCCGGGTCGAGCCCGAGCTCGGCGACCACCCGGTCGAGCAGCTCGTCCGACCAGCCCGGCCGCCCCACCTCGTACTCGCGCGCCGAGCGCCCGAACGCGTCCGGCGGCGCCTCGCGCCTAGCCAACTCCGGCCAGGAGGAAGGCGCGGTTCTCCTTCAGCATCTCGCGCGCGACGACGAGGCGCTGGATTTGGTTCGTGCCTTCGTAGATCTGCGTGATCTTCGCGTCGCGCATCATCCGCTCGACCGGATACTCCTGGATGTAGCCGTAGCCGCCGAGCACCTGCACGGCATCGGTGGTGACCTCCATCGCGGCGTCGGTGCAGTAGAGCTTCGCCATCGCCGAGATCTTCGTCAGCTCCGTGCCGTCGGCGCCCTCGTCGATCAGCTGGCCGCACTTGTAGAGCAGGCCGCGCGCAGCCTCGCATTTCGTCTCCATGTCGGCCAGCGTCGCGGCGATCAGCTGGTGCTGCGCGATCGGCTTGCCCATCGTCTCGCGACTCTTCGCGTATTCGAGCGCGTAGTCGGTCGCGCCCTGCGCGAGGCCAAGCCCTTGCGCGCCGATCCCCGGACGTGAGCGGTCGAGGATCCGCATCGCGATGCGGAAGCCCTCGCCCTCCTCGCCCAGCAGGTTGCCGGCGGGAACACGGCAGTCGTTGAAGAAGATCTCGCCGGTCGTCGAGCCCTTGATGCCCATCTTCGGCTCGATCCGCCCCACCTCGAAGCCGGGCGCGTCGGCCTCGACGACGAAGGCCGAGATCCCGGAGTGGCCGCCGTCGGGATCCGTCTTGCCGAAGACCACGTACAGCTGGGCGACGCCGGCGTTGGTGATGAAGCGCTTGCCGCCGTTGAGCACGTATTCGTCGCCCTCGAGGCGCGCCTCGGTGCGCATCGCCGCCGAGTCGGAGCCGGAGCCTGGCTCGGTGAGCGCGTACGCCGGGAGCCACTCGCCGCTCGCGAGGCGCGGCAGCCAGCGCTGCTTCTGCTCATCGGTGCCTGCGAGCTTGATCCCCAGCGACCCGAGCTCCTGGACCGCGAGGATCAAGCCCGTGGTTGCGCAGACCTTCGAGAGCTCCTCGATCGCGACGAGGACCATCAGGGCGCCGGTGCCGGTGCCGCCGTACTGCTCCTCGAACGGCAGGCCGAGCAAGTCGTGCTCGCGCATCAGCTCGACCATGTCCCACGGGAACTCGGCCGACTTGTCGATCTCGGCGGCGCGCGGCGCGACCCGCTCGCGCGCGAGATCGCGCACGAGGTCCCGGATCTCGCGCTGCTCGTCGCTCAGCGGATCGCTCGGCACGCGCCGGAGTCTAGCCCCGGTACTCGAAGTCGCTCTCGAAGCCGCAGTTGCCGCGAAATGCGAACGCGAGCGCGTCGTCGCGCACGTCCAGGCTCTCCGCGACCACTTCGCGGCCCTCGCGCTCGTGGCCCGGGATCACACAGGTCACCGCTCTCGACGGGGGACGCGACGCGAACCTCGCGCATGCGCTGCTGCACGCTCACGACCCAGGCGACGAGCGCCGCACCGATCAGCAGCGCCGCGGAGCGCCCCGGCCGGGCCGCACGGAAGCTCACGCGCGTCAGCCGCCGCGGTTGACGGCTTCGATGTTGTTCCCGTCGGGGTCGAGCACGAAGGCGCCGTAGTAGCCGGTGTGGTAGTGCGGCCGCTCGCCCGGCGCGCCGTTGTCCCCGCCGCCGGCGCCGATCGCGGCGGCGTAGAACGCGTCGACCATCTCGTGGTCTCGCGCCACGAAGGCGACGTGCACGCGTCCGGCGGCCTTGCCCTCACGCACCCAGAACCACGGCTTGCCGTCCTTCCCGAACCCGGCCATGCCCGGGACTCCTTCGTCGGCTCGAGCCCGAGCGGTGCGAGCGCGGCCGCGTAGAAGTCCTTGCTGCGCCCGAGATCGGGGACCGCGAGCACCACGTGGTCGATCATCGTGCCTCCTTCCGGTCGTGGAAGACCGCTTCGATGTTGTTGCCGTCGGGATCGAGCACGAACGCGCCGTAGTAGCCCGGGTGGTACTCGGGCCGCTCGCCGGGGGCGCCGTTGTCCCGGAACCCCGCTTCGAGCGCCGCGGCGTGGAACGCGTCGACGGTTGCACCGTCCGGCGCCGGAAACGCCAGGTGGAGGTTCTCGGTCACCGGGTCGTCCTGGACGAGCGCGAACGAGCGCCCACCGCTCGTGACATGGAAGCGGCGCGCGTCGCCGTCGCGGACGCGCAGCCCGACCGTCGGCGCGACGGTCTCGTAGAAGAGGCGGGACTCGGCGAGGTCGCGGACGCGGATCCAGAGGTGGTCGAGCCGGTTGTCGCCCTCGCGCGGCTCGTCGTGGTGGACGGCCTCGACGCTGTTGCCGTCCGGGTCGCTGACGAAGGCGCCGTAGTAGGCGGGCGCGTACTGCGGTCGCGGTCCTGGTTCGCCGGCGTCGGGATGGCCGGCCGCCGTCATGGCCCGCCACCACGCGTCGACGGCGTCGCGCGAGCGGGCGACGAGCGCGAGGTGCAGGTTGCGCGTCACCGGCCGCTCGCCATCCGCCTCCGAGATGGCCAGATCCTCCCACTCGAAGAGATTTGGGCCGCGGTACGGCTCGCCATAGCCGAGCTGTGCGAGGGCGAGCTCGTAGAACTCGCGCGAAGCCTCGATCGCAGAGACGCGGATTCCAACGTGGTCGAAGACGTCGAGCACGGGCTAGATTCTCCCCCAGCGTGATCCTCGAGAACGGCGTCATCCGCACGCTCGACCCCGCACTGCCGCTCGCACGCTCACTCGCGATTGCCGGTGGGCTGGTCGCCGGCGGCGTCTCGGCGCACGAGACGGCGCTGCCGGGGCCGGAGCGGATCGACCTCGGCGGCCGCTGCGTCGTCCCCGGGTTCACCGACTCGCACGTGCACTTCCCGACGTGGGCGCTGGCGCAGCACGAGGTGCGGCTCGAAGGGACGACCTCCGTCGAGCACGCCGTCGCGCGGGTGCGCGACTCGCTCGATACCGTAACCGGGACGTGGGTGCGCGGCCGCGGCTGGCGCAGCGGTGACTGGTCGCCGCCGGTCGAGCCCACGCGGCACGAGCTCGACGCGATCGCGCCGGACCGCCCGGTCGCGCTGATGGCGCGCGACTCGCACTCCGTCTGGCTCAACTCGGCCGCTCTCTCGCGCGCGAACGGGAACCTGCGGGTTCCGGGCGGCGTCGTCGAGCTGGACGAACAGGGCGAGCCGACCGGCGTCCTGCGCGAGGAGTCGTGCTGGAACTTCCGCGACCGTTACATCGAGACGACCGACGACGAGTACGTCGAAGCGATGCGCGCGGGCGTGAAGCTCGCCGCCTCGCGCGGCGTGACCGCAGTGCACGACAAGGACGGTTGGCTCGGCGCGCTTCGCTTCTGGCAGCGGCTCGAGGCCGAGGGCGCGCTCTGCCTACGTGTGTGGCAGTCGCTGCCGGCGGAGAAGGCACGCGCGCTCGCCGCTGTCGACGTGCGCAGCGGCCTCGGCGGCCCGCTGCTGCGCGTCGGGTACGTGAAGGCGTTCATGGACGGGACGCTCGGGTCGCAGACGGCGCGCCTGCTCGACGGCTCCGGCGTCGAGATCACGAGCCGCGAGCAGCTCGAGGAGTACATCCGAGACGCCGCCCACGCCGGGTTCCCGATCGCCGTCCACGCGATCGGCGACCTGGCCAACCGCGATGCGCTCGACGCCTTCGAGGCGACGCGGGCGGAGTGGCAGCCGCTCGGCCTGCGCCAGCGGATCGAGCACGCGCAGCTGCTTGCTCCCGACGACCTCCCACGCTTTGCCGAGCTCGGGGTCACCGCCTCCGTCCAGTTCAGCCACGGCCCTTCCGACCGCGATCTCGCCGAGCGCTTCTGGGGCGAGCTCGAGAGCGAGGCCTACGCATTCCGGTCGCTGCTCGAATCGGGCGCGGTGCTGGTGAACGGCTCGGACGCGCCGATCGAGGAGCTCGACCCGCTGCTGGGGATCCGGGCCGGCGTTCTGCGCAGCCTCGACGAGCGGGAGCCGTGGCGGCCCGAGCAGGCGCTCGCGATCCAGCAGGCATTGCATGCGACGACGGTCGCGCCGGCCTGGCTCGCGCTGGACGAGCGCCGTCGCGGCAAGCTCGTACCGGGACAGCTCGCCGACCTCGTGGTGCTCGACCGCGATCCGCTGACGTGCGCGCCGGAGGAGCTTGTCGAGGTGCAGGTCGTCGCGACGATGCTCGGCGGCACATGGACGCACAACCCCCCGCCGTGGGACTGAGTTTGAGTTTGCGTTAAGCCTGCTAACCGCCGCACCGCGCCGCCGTCAGAAACTCTGACGAGGCACGCCCGCGTACCTTCCCCTCTCCCTTAGGCACGTGCGGCGCTTCAAAAGGGTCGGCTACCGCAGGCCGGCCCTTTTTATGCGTGAACGCCCGCGAGCCGCGCCGGCTCCCGACTCGCGGAGATCCCTGCCAGCGCAGCGGCTGCGTCCGCATAGGCGTCACCCGCGCCGAATGCATACACCGGGCGGAAGTCGACCGCGCCGTTGAGCTCGAGCACGCAGAAGCCGCCGGGTCCCGTGGGCAAGAGATCGACCCCCACGAGGTCGAGGCCGGAGGCCGCGGCCGCCTCGAGCGCGAGACGCACGGCGACAGGTGCCGGCGAGACGGGAGCGACGGTTGCCCCGAGGGCGACGTTCGTCCGCCGCTCGCCCGGAGCCGCGGTTCGGCGCCCTGCGCCGACGACCGTGCCCGCGGCGACGATCAGCCGCAAGTCGTAGCCGAGCGGCGGGATCAGCTCCTGAGCGATCGCGCCACCTGCGCGAAACCACGGCCGTGCGTCAAGCCCGTGCAGCGCCTGCGCGAGCTCGTCGCGGTCCTGACAGAGCGCGACGTCCCTACCCCAGCTGCCGAAGCGCGGCTTGAGCACGACGGGGAAGTCGAGGTCCGGCAGCTCGGCTCCGCGCTCGATGAGCTTCGTGCGCGGGTGCGGCAGACCCGCGGCGCGCAGGGCACGCGCCGTCAGCAGCTTGTCGTGCGCGCGCAGGAGCGCCGCGGGCGGGTTCCGCACCCGCACGCCTGCCTCGGCCAGCCGCTCCAGGGGCGAGAGCCCGTCCTCGACACCCGCAAGATCCTCTCCGACGCCGAGCCGCGCGAGCGCCACGTCGCGCGCCTCGAGCGTCAGCAGCGCCTGCTGCGGCGAGAGTACCTCGATCGGCGTCCCGGCCCAGGCCACGGCCGCCGGGCCCTGATTCGTCGGGCCTGCTCGGTGGGCGACGATCGCGGGCGCATCCACCCGTAGAGTCGGGCCGAATCCCACAGCGGTGGGCGTCGATGTGGTTACGAGGGGGTGTCGAGCTGGCGCTAGCCGATCTTCGCGATCGTCTCGCGGTCGGCCTCGAAGACCCGCGCCGGCAGCGGCGCGAACTGGAGCTTCGCGCCGAACTTCTGGCCGGGGCCGATCGCGTACGTCAGGAAGTTCCGCAGCGTCTTTGCCTTGGGCGAACTCTTCGGCACAAGGGCGTACGTGAACGTCGAGATCGGGTAGGCGTCAGCGGCCGACGCCGGCGGGTTCGTGAGCGAGATCGCGTTGTCCGCGGGGATCGACGTCACGGCCTTCGCGGCTGCCGCGATCGACGGCGCGCCCGGCACGGGGAATTCCCCCGCCTCGTTCCGGATCAGCGCATAGTCGAGCTTGCTCGAGAACACGTAGGAGATCGCGAGGTATCCGATCGAGCCGTCGGTGCGGTCGATCACGGCCGCGACGCCGTCATTGCCCTTGCCGCCCACGCCCGTGGAGAAGCTGACCTGCGTCGAGACGCCTTTCTTCGACTTCCACTCGGGGCTCGCCTTGGAGAGAAAGTCGCTGAAGGCGTAGGTGTCGCCGCTCGAGTCGCTGCGGAAGGCGGGTGTGATCTTTGTCGCCGGCAGCGAGGCGCCGCCGTTCAGCGCCGCGATCGGCGGGTCGTTCCAGCGGGTGATCTTGCCGAGGTAGATGTCGGCGAGCACCGGGCCGCTCAGCTTCAGCTGCGCGAGCGCGCCCTTCAGGTTGTACGAGACGAGCGTCGCCGCGAGCGCCCACGGAACCTGCAGGCAGTCCTTGCACGCCGAGGCCTGGTCGGGCGAGAAGGGCGCATCGCTCGCGCCGAAGTCGACCGTGCGGGCGGTGATCTGCGCGATTCCTCCCCCCGAGCCGATCGCGCCGTAGGTGATCGTGACTCCGTGCTTCTTGGCGTAGTCGTTCGACCACTGGGCAACGAGGGGGGCGACGAGCGTGCTGCCCGCGCCCACGAGCACCGCGCTCTCGTCGCTCGAGGTGCTGCCGCTGCCGCCGCCCGACCCGCCACAGCCCGCGAGCAGCGCTGCCACCGCGGCGAGGACGGCGGCAAGCCGCCGGATCATGCCCGCTCTTCGGGGTGCGATGCGTCGGTGAACTCGCGGAACTCCGCCGTCAGCAGGAACGCGACCTGCTCGCCGATGTCGACCGCGTGGTCGCCGATCCGCTCGAGCGTCCGCGAGACGATCACCATCCGCAGCACCCACTCGCGCAGCCCGGGCTCGGCGACGACCTCGACCACGCGCTCGACGAAGCGCCGGTTCGAGCGATCGATCAGCTCGTCGAGGTCGACCAGCGACTCGGCCGCCTCCAGGTCTCGTCTCGCAAACGAGTCGAGCGCGACGCGGATCATCTCCTCCGCGCGCTCGCCCATCTCCTGCAGGCTCTGCAGCAGCATCGGATCGCCTTCGACGTCGGCGACCAGCTTGGTCAGCTTCGCGATCGTGACGCTGTAGTCCGCCATGCGCTCGAGGTGGAGGTTCATGTGCAGCATCGCGAGCACGAGGCGCAGGTCGGTCGCGACCGGGGTCTGGCGCGCGAGCAGCGACTGGATCGACTCCTCGACGAGCAGGTACTGCCGGTCGACGTCGTCGTCGAAGGCGATCACCTCGTCCGCGAGCTCGACGTCGCGCTGGGCAAGTGCATTGAGCGCACCGCGAAGCACGCGCAGGACGAGCGTGCCCTCCTCCTGCAGGCTCGCCTCGAGCTGGTCGAGCTCCTCCTGGAAGGTCGTGCGGACGTTCATCCGAACCGTCCGGTGACGTAGTCCTCGGTGCGCCTGTCGGCCGGCGCGGTGAAGATCTTCTGCGTCTCGTCGTACTCGACGAGGACGCCGTAGCGCTCGGCGCCTTCCACCTCCAGGCTGAAGAACGCCGTGCGATCCGCGACACGCGCCGCCTGCTGCATGTTGTGCGTGACGATCACGATCGTGTAGTCGCGCTTCAGCTCGTGCATCAGCTCCTCGATCTTCTGCGTCGCGATCGGATCCAGGGCCGAAGCCGGCTCGTCGAGCAGCAGCACCTCGGGCTCGATCGCGATCGCCCGGGCGATGCAGAGCCGCTGCTGCTGGCCCCCGGAGAGCGAGAGGGCGCTCTTCCTGAGCCGGTCCTTGACCTCGTCCCAGAGCGCTGCGCGCCGCAACGCCTGCTCGACGCGCTCGTCCAGGCCAGCCTTGAGGCCAAGGACGCGTGGGGCCCAGGCGACGTTGTCGTAGATCGTCTTCGGAAACGGATTCGGCTTCTGGAAGACCATCCCGATCCGGCGCCGGACCTCGATCGGCTCGACGTCGTCGCCGTAGAGGTCGATCCCGTGGTAGAGCACGCGCCCGTCGAGGCCGAAGGTCGGCACCGCGTCGTTCATCCGGTTCAGGCAGCGGATGAAGGTGCTCTTGCCGCAGCCCGACGGCCCGATCACCGCGGTGATCACGTTCTTGTAGACGTCGAGGTCGACGCTCTTCACGGCGACGTTCGCGCCGTAGCGGGCCGTCAGCTGCTCGATGTCGAAGACCGTCTCCGCGACGCTCGCGACCGACCCCTGTCGCTCGGCGACATCGACGGGCCTCATCGGCGGCATCGTAACCGTCTCGGTCACAGGCTCCTCCTGTCGCTCGCTCATGTCTGGCCGAGCTTCTTCCGGGTGCGCGCGAGCGCGGCCCGCGCCAGGACGCTCGTGACCAGCACGAACGCGAGCAGCACGAGCGCGGTCGCCCAGGCCCGCCGGTGATCCTCCGGCGTCGGCGATTCCGACCAGATGAAGATCTGCACCGGCATGTTCGGGAGCGCGTGGCTGGGATCCCACTGCACGTTGTTCGCGTAGATCGAGGTCACGAACAGGAGCGGTGCCGTCTCGCCGACCGCCCGCGCGATCGCGAGCACGGTTCCGGTGAGGATGCCGCCGAGGGCGCTTGGCAGGACGACGCCGACGACCGTGCGCCAGCGGGAGGCTCCGAGCGCGAGCGCGCCCTCGCGCTGGGCTGCCGGCACGAGTCGCAGCACCTCCTGCGTCGAGCGGGCGACGAGCGGAAGCATCACGACCGACAGCGCGAAGCCGCCGGCGTAGCCGCTCTGCGTGCGCCCGTTCACGAGCAGGCCGAAGACGAAGACGCCGATGATGATCGAAGGGAGGCCGTTCATCAGGTCGAGCGTGAGCTGGATCGGCCCGGCGACGCGCCTGGAGGCGAACTCCGACAGGAAGAGCGCCGTCAGCACGCCGAGCGGGAGCGCGATCGCGGTTGCGATCGCGACGATCACCGCGGAGCCGATGATCAGGGGCGCGATCCCACCACCCGGCTGTCCGAAGAGCGGCAGGTCCTGCGTCAGGAAGCCGAAGCTGAGCTCGCCCGCTCCTCGCTTGAGGACGGAGAGGACGACGATCGCCAGAATCACGAGCGCGGACAGCGCGGCGACGAGGGCAGCGCCCTCGGCGACCCGATTGACGACCTGGCGGCGCCTCGCGCGGCCGCCCGCGCGGAGCGAGGAGGCGTGCTCGACCGCGACCATCAGTCGGCTCCCGTGCGCTGGAACTCGAAGCGCCGCACGATGAGCTGCGCGATCAGGTTCGTCGCGAGCCCGATCACGAGCAGGATCGCCGCGAGGTAGAAGAGCGAGGACGTGAGCAGCTTCGTCGGCGCTCCCTGGAACTGGGAGGCGATGCGACTCGCGAGCGTGTCGCCGGGGTCGAACAGCGAGCGGTGGATCCACCAGCCCGCGCCGATCACCTGGGTCACGGCGATGGCCTCGCCGAGCGCGCGGCCGAGGCCGAGGATCAGCGCCGCGGCGATGCCGGGGCGCGAGGAGGAGAGGACGACGCCGCGCACCATCTCCCAGCGCGTCGCGCCGAGGGCCAGCGCGCCCTCCTCGAGCTCGCGCGGCACGGCGAGGAAGAGCTCACGGCAGATGCTGGCGACGATCGGCACGATCATGATCGCGAGCACGAGGCCGGCGATGAAGACGCCGCTCGAGGACGGATCGCCGCTGAAGATCGGGATGAAGCCGAACGTGCGGTGCAACCACGGCTCGATGTGCGCCGCGACGAATGGGCCGAGGACGAGAATCCCCCAGAGCCCGAGAACGACGCTCGGGATCGCTGCGAGCATCTCGACGAGCGGCCCGACGACTCCGCGCACGCCTCGGGGCGCGAGCTCGCTCAGGAAGAGCGCGATCGCGATGCCGAGGGGACCGGCGATGAGCAGCGCCATCAGCGACGTGACGGCGGTCCCGTAGAGCCCGGGGAGGGCGCCGAAGACACCCTTGTTGACGTCCCAGGCGCTGCTCGTCAGGAACGACAGGCCGAAGCTCGAGAACGAGAGCGACGCCCCGCGGAAGACCTTGTACGCGATCGCGACCATCAGCCCGACAGCGACGAGCGCGGCGAGCAGCGTCAGCAGAAACAGCAGCCGGTCTCCGAGCCGGTCCCGGAGCCGCCGCGTTCCCCCGAGCATCTGCGTGGCCGGCATCGTGCTCATCGGCGGCCACGCTAACGCGTGAATCGGCTCGCACAGGCGCCTGTCACCGGACCGTTACCAGATGCGCACCGCCTTTCAGCCCACGGCGCCGGCAGGCAGGCGCACCCTCCACTCAGGGAGTACCAGCCACGAGAGGAGAACAGGCAACGTGAACAGGAAACGAGCCACTGCGGCGGTCATCGCCGTACTCGCCGTCACCGCGATGACGCTCACGGCTTGGATGAGCCTCGCCGGTGCGGCCTCGACCAAGCAATCCGGAACGCTCGCCGGCGCGGGCAGCACCTTCGTGGTGCCGCTCGTGACCAAGTGGACGCAGGCCTACAGCCCCTCGAAGATCGCCTACAGCGGGATCGGCAGCGGCGGCGGCATCGCCGCCATCACCGCGCGGACCGTCGACTTCGGCGCCAGCGACGCTCCGCTCAGCCGCGACCAGTTCGCCGCCTGCAAAGGCTGCGTCCAGGTCCCGTGGGCTTTCTCGGCGACGTCGATCCCGTACAACGTCAGCGGCGTCGGCTACGGCCTCAAGCTGACCGGGAAGATCCTCGCCGGCATCTACGGCGGCTCGATCAGGTACTGGGACAACCCGGCGATCAAGAAGATCAACCAGGGCGCGAAGCTGCCGCACGAGAAGGTCGTCCCGATCTACCGCAGCGACGCGAGCGGCACGAGCTACAACTTCACCGACTACCTCTCGCACGTCAGCAAGACGTGGAAGAGCTCGATCGGCAAGGGCACGCAGCCGAGCTTCCCCGTCGGCGTCGGCGCCCGCGGCAGCTCAGGCGTCGCGGCCAAGCTGAACAGCACGCCCGGCAGCATCACCTACGTCGACGTCGCGTACTCGCTGAACAACCACTTCAAGATCGCGAAGGTCCAGAATCGTGCCGGCAAGTTCGAGCTGCCGGGGCTGGTTCAGATTCGCGCGGCGGCAACGTCGCTCAAGCGCCTCGCGAGCAAGGACAACTCGATCACCGTGGTCGACCCGAACCCGCGGGCGAAGACCGCCTACCCGATCTGCACCTTCACCTACGTGATCATGCCGCTGAAGACCGGCAAGGCCGCGGAGCTGAAGAAGTTCGTCGACTGGGCGGTCACCAAGGGCCAGAGCTACGGCCCGAAGCTGCGTTTCGTCCAGCTGCCGAAGATCGTGCAGAAGGCGGCCCGCAAGACCCTGAGCCGCGTCCATAGCTAGCTCAACCCGGCAACACGCACCGAACGTCGAGCCCGCGGCCCTGCCCGCCGCGGGCTTCGACGTTCCCGCCCGCGGCCTCGACGACGTGCTTGACGATCGCGAGGCCGAGGCCCGTCCCGCGCGTCGTGCGCGCGCGGTCGGAGCGGAAGAAGCGCTCGAACAGCCGCTCGACGTCCTCGTCCGGGACCCCCGTCCCGTCGTCGGCGACCTCGAGCACCACGGCGGCGCCCTCGGCGCGGGCGAGCGTGACCGTGCAGGTCGCACCCTCTCCCGCGTAGCGGAGCGCGTTCTCGAGCAGGTTCTCGACGACGAGCCTCAGCATCCGCCGACGCAGCGGCACGTCGATCTGCTCGTCCTCGATCCGGAGCACGAGCCGGAGGCCGGCGAGCTCGGCGCGCTCGGCCAGCTCGTCGATCGCCGCGCGGAGCACCGGCGCCGCCTCCGTGACGCCGAGGGCGACGACCTCGCGCTCCTGTTCGAGCTCGCTCAGGAAGAGGATGTCGTCCACGAGCTCGGTCATCTCCCCCACCTCGTCGCGCGCCTGCGCGAGCATCGCCTTCAGGTCGACGCCCGGAAGCTCGGCCGACTCGAGCAGCGCCTGCAGCCGCGCGAGCGGCGTGCGCAGCTCGTGCGAGACCGCGGCCGTGAAGCCCGCCCGCAGCTCGTCGTAGTCGCAGCGCGACATTAGGCTGAGTATCGCGTGACGAAGGTTCTGATCGTCGAGGACGACGACACGATCGCCGAGGCGATGGCGCAGCACCTCTCCGCGACGGGGCTGGAGCCCGTTCGCGTCGGCGCCGGCGAGGTGGGGCTTGCGCGCCTACGCCACGAACGGCCCGACGTGCTCGTGCTCGACCTGATGCTCCCCGGACTCGACGGCTGGGCGCTGATCGAGCAGGCGCGGGCGGAGGGCATCGGCACGCCGATCCTCGTCGTCAGCGCCCGCGGCACCGAGCACGACCGCGTGCACGCACTGCAGATCGGCGCCGACGACTACCTCGTCAAGCCGTTCTCGATGAAGGAGCTCGTCGCGCGTGTCGAAGCCGCGGCGCGGCGCGGCGTTCGCGGCGTGCAGGAAAACCGCGGCGAGGAGCTCGTGATCGAGGAGCTGCGCATCGACCCTCGGCACGTCCAGGCCTACGTCGACGGCGAGAGTGCCGAGCTGACGCCGACGGAGTTCCGGCTCCTCTACGCGCTCGCGCTCGACCGCGGCCGCGTCGCGAGCCGGGACGAGCTGCTGCAGCGCATCTGGGGCCGGCGTGCCACCCACCGCGACCGGACCGTCGACGTCTGCGTGCGCCGGTTGCGCGAGAAAATCGACGCGCGCGCCTCGAAGCACACCTTCGTCCAGACCCGCTACGGCGTCGGCTACAGCCTCGAGCCCGCCGAGAAATAGCCAGACAGTCGACCGCCAAGTAACAGTTCTGTTACTTGGGCACTGGCCCCGACGGGAGCGCCGCGCGTAGGCGGCTTGCCGTCGTCTAGTAACAGTCTGTTACTTGCTATTCGAGCCGGTACATCGGCACGAGGCTCTTCTCGGATTCGTTCTCGATCCGCGCGACGACCTCGACGTACGGCTCGAGGCCGGAGCCGCGCAGCTTCGACTTCAGCAGCTCGTCGACCTGGTAGACGCCGGCCGAGTTGTTCATCTTGATCTCGACGGAGACCGGACGCTCCTGGCCCTCGCCGATGACCACCTCGTCGATCGCGGCCGCGGAGATCGAGTGGATCGAGACGCGGCCCCGCTCGAACGGGATCCGGGAGCGGCCCTCCTCGATGTCGAGCGCGTCCGCGACGCGGACGATCCCGGCCTCGAGTGTCAGCGGATGGCCGGATTCGCGGTGCGAGGTGATCGCCTGCAGCACCTCGCAGACGACGACCGTCAGCTCCGGCTCCTCGTAGATCCCGGCGAGCAGCCGGCGCGCCTTCGGCTCGGCGAGGAAGAGGCTCCAGTCCTCGTGCCGGTCGCGGTGCACGGCCATGCCCACGCAGTGCAAGATGGCGCCGAGCAGGACGACCACCTCGGCGTCCTCCTGCTTCAGGTCGTAGTCGTCGACCATCGCCGGTTGCACCCCCCGCTTGGCCAGGAGGCGCAGCAGGCGCAGGCCGATGTTGGCCACGATCTGGATGTGCACCCACGAGTGGTCGTTGATGCCGAGCCGCTTGACGGCGTTGACGTTCGAGACGTACCACCACGCCTTCAACCCGTCGTCCCCGTTGACGCGCTCGAGCAGCGTCCGGAGCTTGCGGCTGCGCTGCGCCGGCA
>Ga0126311_10000878_pt1 | contig 14070 bp, 14 predicted proteins | sample Plot61_FD_92539 | JGI IMG/M metagenome (GOLD analysis project Ga0126311, IMG submission 92539) | Serpentine soil microbial communities from UC McLaughlin Reserve, CA, USA - Plot61 | ecosystem: Environmental > Terrestrial > Soil > Grasslands | place: USA: UC McLaughlin Reserve, Lake County...
GCATTATGTGCCTTTTGTGGCCCTATTCCCCGCCGTACTTCAGTTGCATGACTTTCGCTTTGCCCTTTGCATACACGGTAACGATAAAGAGATCGTCAAACTTTTGCTCATCAATTGTGGGCACAATATCGCCGCCGAGCATTTTGATTACGTCGGGAATCGAGTTGCTGTGGCCGACCACGAGCACACTCTGGCCTGCCCGTTCAAGAATCTTGTTGGTGACCTCCGCTGTCGATTCTTCCGCGATCTGTCGTGGGTTGGACGGATTCGATTTGAGAGTAAAAGGCGTGACTGTTAACCCGAGTTTGGTAGCAAGCGGCTCGGCAGTCTGTTTCGTCCGGTTGAACTGCGAGGTAAAAACTGCCTTGATACCGGTGATGCTGAGGAGCTGCGCGAGCGCCTGTGACCGCGCCATGCCTTCTTTGTTCAAAGGTGGATCCTGCTTCGGCTCGGCTTCCCTTTCAGCGTGCCGGACCAGAAATACAGTGATTGGTTTGAATTCCTCCTGTGAGACAGCGGGCTGATAACACACCACCATCACGGCGAACATCAGCGAAATTACAATCAGACGCTTTGTCTTCATTAGTTTCTGCCTTTGTGACTTTGGTTAAAGCTCTTTTCGCATGGGAACGAGCTCGAGTATTACTGTCTCTGTGAGATCAAGATCGAAGTTGCCGGTGTCGATGAAGCCGCAGGACTTGTAAAACTCGATTCCGGGAAGCGTCGCCATCAGCTCGAGCGCGCGAAAGCCTTGCGCCCGTGCTTCATCTTCGCATCGCGACAGGATCGCGCGTCCGATTCCCTTGCGTGCGTGATCGGGATGAATGAAAAAAGCTCGTATCTTCGCGGGTTCAGACTCCGGATCGAGATAACCAGCGTCTCTCGACGAATACTGATCACCGCCGAAAAGAGTTTTCCTCTTGCTCCATCCACCACAGCCGGCTAATTGTCCATCAATCTCTACAACGAAATAGGTTCCATCCTCAATGAGGTTGGTGTCAACACCAAACACCGTCGCGATCGCTGCTTCGATTTGAGCGTCATTATAGTGCTCACGACTAAGCAGCCGCGCCGACTCGGCAATCAACCGTTTGATCGTCTCCCGTTCTTCCATGGTCGCCTTACGAATCAACACTGATCCTTGCATCAACTGTAGGGGCGGCCCGCCGTGGCCGCCCCAGCGTAATTGCCGGGACAGTTACAACTGTGTGGTTATCCTAACCCGTAACCGTATTCTTGCCCTGGAATCCGCGGACTGCGGCTTCGCCCATCATTCGCGCCAGCTCGGGTGTTTCGCCGAAGCCTTCGTAGCTTCTGCCCCAACGCTCGTCGCGCGGCACGGTGACACAGGGCGCGAAAGTCCAATTGATGCCGGTGGCTCTTGTCTCGATTGCGCTAATGCGTGCCGCGCGCTCCACCAGCTCGGGATTGCGTGTGCAGCCGAGGCCGATGTTGTGCGGAAAAATGACCGCGTTTAGGACGTTGCTGTGTCCATGAACGGCGTCGATGCCGTAGAGTAGCGGGATGCGAAGCCGCGTCTTTTGCGTGCGTAACTGGAAGCTGTCATAGTGATCAGTCCAATCGACGAGCCCGTTGCCCGTTTTAGGATCGGAGCTGCCGCCGCTCAGCACGGAACCGAGAAAATAGCTCTCGACGTCGCTCGGGTCTTTGAGACTTGCCGAATTAACCTGTACCATCTGTCCCGCTTTTTCTTCGAGTGTCATGCGCGACAGCAGGACGCGGACCTTGACATCGTTCTCTTTAAAATTGCCGGGGCTCTTCTTTGCTTTAAAAGCCTCAGCGGGCGACACCATTGTCCCGGCAACAGTCAGCGCCGAGGCCTCGATAAACTCTCGCCTGTTAATCGTCATGGTCTGTTTTTCTAACACATGTTATAGTGCAGCGCGAACCAAGAGCCTTGCGGACGTCTGGATCAAGTCTTTCCCTCCACCTTAAATCCCATGCGCAAACGGCGCAGTTGTAAAGGCTATTGGCAATTCATTTACCCCGGAGATAGATAGATGAAGATACTGCTCTACAATCCAGATAATGGTGTGACTCGCAACTTCATGCCCCACCTCTGGATGTTTCTCCTGCAGGCGATCACGCCTCCTGGTCATGAGGTTATTCTGATCGACGCCAATGCGCGTGCGATGACCGATGATGAGATCGTTCAGTTCATAAAGAAAGAAAAAATCGATCTCGTCGGCATCGGCGCAATGACAAGAATGATCGAGAAAGCGTACCGGGTTGCCGATGCGATTCGCCGGGCAGGCGTGCCGGTGGTGATGGGCGGCCCGCACGTCACTGAAGTTCCTGATGAGGCGCTCGGACGAGATGGTGGAACGCGACACGCTGACGCGATCGCGGTTGGTGAAGCGGACGAAACCTGGCCCCGGATAGTTGAAGACGCGGCCCGTGGTGAACTCAAAGACTTCTATGCGCCTGTTGACGGTTCCGGGAAAGAAAGGAAGCCGAGTCTTCAGCCTTACCCGGCAATTCCCTGGGACACTCTGGATCTCGATCAATTTAATTTCTTCCCGCGTATCCTCCGTCCATTGCTATCACGCGTAGGGCCCCGTTGGCGCACGCTGCACATTGTTCCGATCGAGTCAGGGCGAGGCTGTCCTTATGGTTGTGAGTTTTGCACCGTCACCGGATTCTTCGGAGACTCAATCCGTTTCCGCACGAATCAAAGCATCGTTGAAGAACTACTGACGTTGAAAGCGCGCGCGAAAGCCGAAGGCGGCGTAATCTCAGTATTTTTTGTTGATGATAACTTTGCTATCAGTATCAAACGAACAAAATCACTGTTGCGCGACATCATCGCTGCCGGTGCGCAGCTTCCCTGGATCGCGCAGATTAGCGCCAACCTCTTACGTGATCAGGAACTGGTTGATCTGATTGCTGAATCGGGCGGGAAGGTCATCTTTATCGGGATGGAGTCGATTGATCCCGTTAATCTCGCCGACGTTAAGAAGGGATTCAATAAGCCGGAAGAATACACGGGCGTGCTCCAACGTCTGGCTGACCATAATATCTTCGCCATCACTTCCTTCATCATTGGTATGGATAACGACACACCAGGGGTGGCGGAGCGGATACTTGAACAGATTCGCAACTGGCCTCCGGGCTTGCCGGTTTTCGGCCAGCTCACACCGTTTCCGTCGACACCGCTGTATCAGCGGCTACAAAAAGATGGCCGTCTGGTTCGACCAAAACACTGGTTGAAGTTTGAGAAAAACACGATGGCCCACGAGCCTCTCAAGATGTCCATCGCGCAAACTCACTACGAGCTTGCTTATGCGTGGACCCATTCGTACAACGCTGTCCGAAATGCAGAAGCGGTTCAGGCGATGAGCTACGCACCAGTTGGTCCCCGGATCTTTCACTTCGTTACGCGGCTGGCGTTCCGCGCCATCTATTTCCCACAAACAACAAGGCGAGCATGGCTCAAAGTGTTCTTTGAGAACAGGCGCACCGTCTTCAGTCTCGGGAAAGAAGCGGTTGGTACTGTGCTGCGTTCAAAGAAACGCTCCCGTAATCCGGTCGAGTCCCACGGGCGGTCACGGAGGGCTGCTGCCCCTACAGTTCGTTCCGAGGAACTAAATTCTCGTTAGTTGTTCGACGGTTTCTACCGCGGCGTTGGGGCGGCCCATTCGTTGGGAATTGGCTTGCATCGCCTTAAAGCGATCTGGATCACCGAGCAATCGGTCCAGCTTGTACGACAGCGTCGGCAGGTTGTTACACCGAATCGCAACTGCACCCTCAAGCAGATGGTCCGAGTTCCTCTCCTCCTGACCCGGAATCGGATTCACGATCGCAAACACGAGCCCCTTCGCCAGCGCCTCAGACGTCGTCAACCCGCCCGGCTTGCCGAGAACGATGTCCGAAGCTGTCATCAGCTCATCCATCTCTTTCGTGTAGCCAAACGCCTTCAGAATCACGTTTGCATCGGGCTTGGCACGCGCAGCGAGTCTCGTCAAACGTTTCCTCAGCTCTTCATTGCGACCACAGATCGCCACGATTTGCGCGCGATGCTGTAACGGCAACAACGAGCTGACGAGCGCATCGACCGAGCCAACCCCAAAACCACCCGCCGAAAGTAGAATCGTCGTCCGGTCCGCTGCAAGACCATGCTTCGCACGCATCGCTTGTTTGTCTTTCTTAACTGCAAACACCGGATCGATCGGGATTCCACTCACAGTGATCTTTTCCGCCGGTATGCCGAGCGCTTCGAGATACGCGCGCGCTTCGTCTATCGCGACGAAGTAACGCTCGTAATGATGCACCAGCCACATCGCATGCACGTCGAAGTCGGTGACGATGATCACCTGTCGGCTCGCCAAACGCTCCTTCGCCTTCAACCACGAAACAATCTCCGCAGGAAGAAAGTGTGTACAGACGATCAGATCCGGTTGGTAGTCGCGCAGCAGTTTGACGAATGGACGCGTGTTGAGCTTATCGAGCGCAAGACGCCGGCGTTCATTCTTCCACGGCTTGTCGAGCTTGTCGTAAAACCAGCCCGGCACTTCCGGCATTTTGTTGACGAGATCGATGTAGGCTTTTGAGTAGAGATGGCGAAAGAGTTTGTTCGTGTAGTTAAGCACATCGATGTGATGCACTTGCCTGCTCGCCGCATCTTTCGCCTGCGTGAACGCCTTTTCGATCGCCTCCGCGGCGCGAACATGTCCCGCGCCAGCGGAGGCAGATAGGAGAAGAACTTTTCTAAGCATTCCGGCGCTGCCTATTACGGTCGGGTTGGCCGTGTTGCCGGCGTGGTAGCTGGTCGAGCCGGCGCGGTCGCGGGAGCAGCCCCAGCCGGATGTGTCCGGTTGTAATCGGCGATGAAATCTCTCGTGATGTCCAGGTTCGCCGCTGCATACACGACCGGGACGCGGTTCACATCAATTAGCAGGTTGATTCCTCTCGATTGAGCATACGCAGTCAACGACGTGCCGATGTCTTTTTGCAATGGATCTAGAAAGATCAGCGACTCTCTTTGATAACTGCTCTGCGCGTCTTCTGCTTTGCGCTTAATCTGTACTTCGAGTTGATCTGCCTGCTCTGTTTGTTGTGCGGTCAAGTTCGGATCCTGGACCAGCCGCTTCTTCTGAATGTCTGCTCTCATCGTGTTTAGTCGTTCGCGCATGCCGCGGATTTCGGTGCGCAGCGGCTGGAACTTCGTCTCGATCTGCTGCATTGCTGCCATCACACGCGCGATGCCTGCTTTCTCGTCACTGAACGCGGACGAGTCGATGATGGCGACGTTGGTCGGTGCCGGCACTGGTCGTGTCTGCGTCTGTGCGAGGATCGCAAAGGCGGCGATGGCGGCTACGGCGACAATTATGCGAAATGCTTTCATTACTTAGGCTCCCTTAAAAAGTGTTGCGATCGTCGGGGATGATTATTGCTGCAACCTGAATTTACCACCCTCAATGCGCAGCATGTAAACCGGTACTTGTGCGTTGCGGTTTGGGTCGAGGGTAATCTTACCAGTCACGCCCGGAAAATCTTTTGTCTGTGCGAGTGCATTTCTCACCGCGGCGCTCTCCGTCGACTTCGCGCGCCTGAATGCGTCGAATAGCATACGCGCCGCGTCGTACGCAGTGGCGGCGCCTGCGTCGGGGTCTACACCATACTTCCCGCGGTAGTCTGCGACAAACTTCATGACGAGCGGATCGTTGCTGCCGGCCCAGAAGTGATTTGCGAAGTAGACGCCTTCGAACGGTTCACTGCCAGCGTCGAGAAGGTTCGGTGAGTCCCACCCGTCGCTGCCGATCAGCGTCGATTTGATTCCGGCGCGCTTCACTTCACCCGCGACGACTGGAGCGGTCGTGTAAAAACCCGGCGCAAAGACGACGTCCGGCATCGCAGTCTTGATCGCGTTCATCTGCGCGCTGAGATCCTTCGCGTTTGCTTCATATTTCTGCTCGCTCACGATCTGCCCGCCGCGTTTCTTGAACGACTCGGCGAAGAAACCAGCTAACACGACTGCATAGTCGTTCTTATCGTCGAGAATGATCGCCGCACTCTTCGCTTTGAGGTGGTCGACAGCAAACTTTGCGATCGCATCGCCCTCTGTCGAGCTAATGAAACACGCGCGGAAGATGTAGTCGCCCTGCATCGTCAGCTCGGGTTTCACTGAAGCCGACGAGATCATAACGACCTGGTTCTGTTGTGCTATCGGCGCGGCGAGTATCGCTCTGGTGCTGACTGGCTCCGCGATCAGGGCGTGAACTTTGTGTTCTTTAATGAGGTGGTTGACGATGTCCGCCACCTCCTGCGTGTTTGAGTGATCGTCTTCGACGTCGAGCTGGATTTGTTTGCCGTCGATGCCGCCGTTGTGATTGGCCTCGTCTACAGCGAGCTTGATTGCGTTCGAGGCTGACGTGCCAAAAGCGGCCGTTGCCCCGGTCAGTGACAGGAAAGCACCGATTTTGATGTTGTTCGACCGCTCGCTGGGCATTGAACACGCCGGAACGAGAAGACACAGCGCGAGAAGAAGTTGGAAGATTTTGGTCATTTGGCGTGTATTTTACAGGATCTACAAAATTGTTCAGGATTTACATGTAAATCTTGCCTCATCTTGTAAATCCTGTAAAAAGCTACGGTTGGACTGAGCGGTAAACTGCCAAATCGTTTGGCAGTTTTTACGATCCTGTGGTAGCTTGTGGCAGCTTTTCGGGCTTTTTAATCCCAGGTTCTACCAGCACCCATAGCTATTTCCCCGAGGTTGTCCCCGTTTGCCCTTTAGAAATTCCAAACTCAAAGGAGATCAAGGAATGCGAATCAGAATCATTGTTCTGGTAGCAGCAGTTCTGCTCTTTGGCGCCATCATGACGGTTCCTCAGATTATCGAGGCTTCCAAATCGTCAGCCGCCGCCGCAAATTCAGTCGTTCCCAGCCCCGCGCAGGGACGCAGACCTGAAGTGACCGTCGGTGAGTCGATTCGCAACGATACCTCGGCGCCCGTGCGCGAGATGAAGCAGCAACCTGTCTTCAAGCCGAGGAAAGAAGCAAACGCGAACCCGAAGATTGCGCACCCCCACAAAGACGCTCCCGATCGCGTGGTTCAAACGTCGATTGCCGCTAACGAGTTCACCGCGGCCAACATGCCGACCACAGACGCAAACTTCAACGGGCTTCAGTTTCCGGGCGTCGCCTGCAACTGCGCCCCGCCGGATACCAATGGCGAAGTTGGGACAACTCAATACGTCCAGAGCGTCAATGAGGGATTTCAGGTTTTCGATAAGACAACGGGATCGTCGCTGCTTGGACCATCAGGTATCCAGACCATCTGGGGTGGCTTCGGTGGCGTTTGTGAGTTCAACGGCAGCGGTGATCCAGTGGTGATGTACGACCAGCTCGCGGATCGCTGGATAATCACGCAGTTTGCCGGTGCTTCGGCGCCAACTGACGAATGCGTGGCCGTCTCGACAGCCGGCGACGCGACCGGCTCGTATCATCGTTACGACTTTCACCTCGGTTCCAACTTCTTCGACTATCCGCATCTGAGTGTTTGGCCTGACGCTTTTTACATGAGCATGAATGTGTTCAACTCGAGCGGCACGTCGTTCCTCGGCCCGCAACCTTTCGCATTCGACAGGACCAAGATGCTCGCAGGCTTGCCGGCCACGTTTATCACTACCGGAATTACGAATGGACCGTCCGAAGAGACTTACCTGCCCGCGGATCTCGATGGCTCGACTTTGCCGCCAGCCGGTGCGCCCGGCGTCTTTGTGCAATGGCCCGGTGCCGGCAGTTATAAGATCTTTCACTTCCACACTGATTTCACGACGCCTGCTAACTCGACGTTTACAGTCTTTGCGAATCCTGCCGCAGCCGGATTTACACAGCTTTGTGGGCTGACTCGATCATGTGTGCCTCAGAGCGGCACGACGTCGCGTCTGGACGCGCTCGGAGACCGGCTGATGTTCAGGGTTGCGTATCGCAACTTCGGCACTCACGAGTCGCTAGTTGGCAACTACACCGTCAGCTCCAACCTTGTTGCTGGTATTCGCTGGTTTGAATTGCGCAACGTGACTAGCGGACCAGTGACCGTGAATCAGGAGAGTACCTACCAGCCTGACTCGACGTGGCGCTGGCTGGGGAGCGCGGCGATGGACCGCGACGGAAACATCGCGATCGGCTACAGCGCTTCGAGCTCGACGATCTTTCCGCAGTTGCGTTATGCGGGACGACTCGCGACCGATCCTTTGAACGTGTTGGGCCAGGGTGAGGCGATTCTTTTCGCTGGAACGGGGAGTCAAACCGGCACACTCAGTCGTTGGGGTGATTATGCGTCGCTGACTGTCGATCCGGTGGATGATTGTACTTTCTGGTTCACGTCTGAATATTACGCGTCGACGACGAGTTTCAACTGGCGTACGAGGATCGGATCGTTCCGTTTCCCGACTTGTGGTGGTGGTAATCCGACGCCTACACCGACTCCTACTCCAACGCCAACACCTACTCCCACACCGACGCCAACTCCTACTCCTACTCCTACACCCACGCCGACGCCTCAGCCTGTGCCGAATGCGCCGAGCAATCTCGTGGGAACGGCCGTCTCACCGACACAGATCAACTTGTCGTGGACGGACAATTCGGGTAATGAGGATGGGTTCAGGATTGAACGTTGTCAGGGTAATAGCTGTACCAACTTCGCGCAGGTAGCGCAGGTAGGTGTGAACGTGACGACGTTCTCGAATAGCGGGCTCGCGCGGAATACGTGGTATCGGTACCGCGTGAGAGCGTTCAATGTGTCAGGCAATTCGGCGTTCTCGAATGTGATTACAGTGAAGACGCCGAATCGATAAAACCTTTGACAGGATGACAGGATTTACAGGATTCAGAAGATTCCTGTAAATCCTGTCTAACAAGTCTTACTCGATCGTAAACTTGATATCGTCGGGTGTTTCGGACAGCTTCTTGTCGCCCTTATTGAACGCCTCAATCTTGAAACGATAAGTTCCCTTCTCCAACGGCTTGTTCACCTTGAACGTTGCTGCCTCAACACGCTCATTCAAATAAGGCGGTGTGATCTGGTGACTGTCTGGGTAGAGTGTGAACTTGTAGTACGCCGCATCCGGATAAGCCTGCCACTTCAACTCGAGATCCTGCCCACTCACAGTCGATCCTGCCTTCGGATTAACTACCTGTACGTCGCCCTTGAACAAATGCGTCGGGGAGACGAAGAGCGTCTTGTCAGCAACGACGCTATATTTCGCCGATGCGATGCCTGCGACGCCCGTCGTCGCAAACACGTATGAATCAGTATCGAAGACGCGCACCGTCAGTCCCTCGTACTCTTTCGGCGGAACATTCGCGATTACAAAATCGCCATCTTTGTCAGTCTTCGCTGTATAAATCTTCCCTCCGCAACCACTGAGGAAACGACTGAACGTCTCGCACAACCTTACATCGATGTTCTCAACCGGAGCGTTGTTGTAAAGCACTTTCCCCTGCACGTTCCCGGTTCCGGGCGCAGGCTTCACTTTCTCCACTCCCTCAACGGGCGCGGCCGAATCCGCTGCACGCGTCGAGCCATCCTTCTTAGCGCACCCGGAAAAAGCAAAAGCCGCTGACAGACAGACCAGAGCAATCACGAACCTTTTGAGCATCGCCAAAATGTACCTTTCGTTTTAGTATTAGCCGCGCGGATTGTACCACTATGAAAACCCTAACGATCCTTTCTTTACTCCTGCTGCTCACGGGCGCCGATTCAGCCGAGACTTTCTGGCAGAGCTTTAAGACTGCAGTCACTAAGCGCGACGTCGAGACTATTGCGCGCCTGTCAAAGTTTCCACTCGGGATGTCGTACGGCATACCGAGCGTCAAGACTAAGGCTCAACTCTCACGGCGCTACCGGCAGATTTTTAACGAACAGACCGACGCTGCGGCTTGCTTCAGCAAGGCGAAGATCGAGATGGACGCCGAGAATCCGAAGCACTTCAGCGTTGCGTGTCCGGATGCGGCTGGAAATCCGGTGGTGATTTATCACTTCGAGCAGACGCGCACGGGATGGAAGTTTTCGGGGCTTGATAATCTGAACGAATAACAGACCTCATCCACAGATTACACAGATCTACAAATCAATCTGTGTAATCTGTGGATAACTACGCATTCTCCGCGGATTGCCCGGCTAGCGCGGGCTTCTTCGCCTCATGCACGATCTGTGGGCTCAGAAAGATCGTGGCGAGAATAAAAGCGGAAGCGATCAGGAAAGGCGACGACACGCCCAGCTTATCGAACGACCAGCCAAAGAAGAGCGGCGCGATGGCACGCGCAACTCCGCCGTATGTCTGTTGCATCCCCATGTAAAGCCCTCGCTCGCGCGGACTGATGACGCGTGACAGCAGTGCTGTCACACACGGAAAGGTGAACGCAGTTCCGAGTGGGATCAAAGCGACTGCGATTCCCAGCATCCACAACGTATGCGACTGCGACATACCCACTACGCCGAGTGCCAGCAGTGAAAGTCCAAGACGCGACAGCTTCGTTTCGCCGAGCCAGTCGACCATGCGTCCAAGTAGTAGCACGCGCGTAAAAACCGAGATCGAGCCGACGTACATGAAGAAGTAACCGATCGTCTGTTCGGTTACCTGGAAGCGAGAGTTGAGAAAGAGTGCGAGGACCGAGAAGCTGCCCTGGTACGCGCCCATCGCGATCGCGTAGACCCAGATCAGTCGTGACGAACTTTCTTTCGAGTGAGAAACCACGCGCCAGAGCACCTCGCGTGAAGTTCGTTTGACCTCACCTGCAACGGGTGCGTGCTCACTCAAATCGCGCGACTCCGTGAGGTAACGCGCAGCAAAGGCGATGTTGATAAAACACAGTATCGCGGCGATGATACCCGGCGCTGCGTGGCCCACGTGCAACGTTGCCGGACCGGGCATCAGGTCGCGCTTGCCGAGCGTGATGGCGAACGAGCCCAGCACCGGGCCAAGCGCCACGCCGAGATTCGTCGTTGCTGAAAGCCAGCCGAGCGCACGCGCGCGGTCCTGTGGCGCAGTCGAATCAGCTACGTAAGCCTGGATGACGCCGACCGTGCCGCCACCGGCGCCCTGTACGATTCGCGAGACGAAAAGCAGAAACAGCGAGTTAGCGAAGCCGAAGATCAGGTATGCAATGCCTGACGCGGTCAACGCGATTATCAGTGTGGGCCTTCGACCGACTCGATCCGAAAAGCGCCCCCACATCGGAGCGCTGATCAATTGCGCAACCGTGAAGGAGCTGATAATGAAACCCGCGATGATGCCGACGCCGAGATGAACTCCGAGAATCCTTATTCCGCTACCGCCGAATTGCTGGACGTAAAATGGCAGGAGTGGAAAGATCATCAACACGCCGACCATGTCGATGAACGCCGTCGCCATGAGGGTCATCAGTTTGGCGGGGATTTTCCGCACTTCGCGCCACAGTATGTAGAGCAATCCAAGCGCAATGACGGCGACGATGATGCGAATAAATGGCGATTGAAACGATTGCGTGAAGTTCGATTGCAGGAACACGCGCGTCATAATACACGGGTGGGTTAATATTTCGCAGGAGGCAAATTCAGACGATGAAACTAACCGATTTTTTCCGCGAGCAGTTGGATCGCGAAGTTGAACGTTCACGTAAAGCACTCGAGCAAGTGCCGGAGGGAAAGTACGACTGGAAACCGCATGAGAAGTCGATGATCTTTGGTTACCTGGCAGACATGGTGGCGACGATACCGACGTGGATCACGATGGAGATCAATCGTGACGATCTGGATGTTGCGCCGCCCGAGGGCCAGGGCACGAAAAAGGCGCAGAAGGAAACGAGCGATGATCTAATCAAGGCGCTTGATGAAGCCGCTGCGGAAGCACGCGCTGCGCTCGAAAAGACCAGTGATGAACATCTGGCAACAAACTGGAAGCTACTCGCGCGCGGGCACGTCGTGTGGGAAGGACCACGTGCGCAGATGATCCAGGAAACGATTAGTCACTGGTCGCACCATCGCGGGCAGATGACTGTCTACTTGCGATTGATGGGTCAGAAGGTGCCAGCCATCTTCGGACCATCCGCGGACGACATGAGTTTCTAGATCGGTTAGACAGGATTTACAAGATCTTTCAGGATTAACAGGACCATTTTGTTCATCCCGGAAAATCTTGTAAATCCTGTCTAACATTTACCTCAACCGCACGCGACGTTCGTCTTATCATGATGATCAGAGTAGAGATTTGATCCAGCCACCATCAACCTGGATCGACGTTCCAGTGATGTAGCTTGCGCGCTCGGAAGCGAGGAATGCGACGACGGCCGCAAACTCATGCGGTTCGCCGAGACGACCCATCGGGATCTCTTTTTCCCACTTGCCCCTGAACTCGCTCGCGCTAATTCCCTGCTTTTCTGCCATCATGTGAGCGAGGTCTTCCAAACGTTCTGTGCGCGTGTAACCAGGAAGGACGTTGTTGACCGTTATCCCCTCCGCCGCGACTTCGTTCGCGAGCGTGCGCGCAAATCCCGTCAGACCTGCCCGCAGGCTGTTCGACAACAGCAGGTTTTCAACCGGTTGCTTAACAGCGATCGAGGTGATGTTGAGTATTCGTCCCCAGCGTCGCTCTTTCATTCCCGGCAAGACTTGCCGCGTCAGCTCGACAGCGCTAAGCAGTGTCAATCGAATCGCGTGTTCCCACTGCTCATGAGTTAACTGTTCGAATCGTCCGGCCGGTGGCCCACCAGCATTCGTCACGAGAATATCGATGCGACCAAATCTCTCGTTACCAGCGCTGACGACTCGCTTAATATCATCCGTAATCGTTACGTCAGCAGGCACAGCCAGGACACGCGTATTACTCCGCTCCGCGATTGCTGCTGCAGTTTGATCGAGCGTTTTCGCATCACGCGCGCAAAGCACGAGCGAGGCGCCTTCGGCCGCAAGCTCTTCAGCGACTGCTCGACCCAGTCCCTGACTACTCGCCGCCACAAGTGCAACTTTGTCTTTGAGTCCGAGGTCCATACGGCTATTTGTGCCTGAGATAGTCGTCAGTCTTGTCGAGCCAGTCCTGTCGTGGCGGACTGAAGATATCGACGTCGAGAGTGTCTTCGAGTGCTTCCGCCTTGTGTTGGACGCGAGAAGGAATGTGTAACACTTCACCCGCCATCACATCGATCACCTGTGCTTCGTTTTCACCGATCCAGAAACGCAGGCCACCCTCGAGTATGTAGGTGATCTGTTCGTTCTCGTGTGAATGTCGCGGGACGATCGCGCCTTTCTTCAGGTAGACGTGGGCCAACATCATTCGATCGGCGGTGATTAGCCGCCGATCGAGCATGTCAGTGACCTGTTCCTTCGGCATCTCATCCCAGCGGTAGAAGGTGACGCTGCGTTCGCTCATTGTTTGTCTCCGTTTTTACCCACAGATTAAGCCACATAAGGCACAAAAGAAAAAGCATAAAGCTTATCTCGCTCTATGCCTTCTTCTTTTGTGCCTTATGTGCCTTTGTGGCTAGTTCTTGCTGGGCTCGTTACGAGCCCTGAGTATCTTACGCAGTTTCATGCGCGCTTTATGAAGCTGTGATTTGGATGTTCCCACCGCTACGCCGAGCATCCTCGCGATCTCTTCGTGCTCGTGACCTTCGACATCGTGCAGTAAAAACACAGTGCGATATCCCGGCGGTAGTTGTGTTAACGCGTTGTCGAGTGCGATGCGGTCCATTACCGGCATCGCGTTTGGGTTTTCAGTTCCGCTGACAACCTGTACCGGAGTCTCGCCTTCTTCCGTCGTTCGCTCCAGCTTCACACTCCGCTTCCGGAAGTGCATCAGACACTGGTTGACAGTCAGCCGGTGCAGCCACGTGGTGAAAGCTGAGTCGCCTCTGAAGCTGCCGATCTTGCGGAATAACTGTATGAATGCTTCTTGTGCAAGATCTTCGGCCTCAGCGGCATTCTGCGTCATTCGCAGGCACAGCGAGTACACGCGCCTGTTGTGGCGTTCGTAAAGCTTTTCAAACGCCGTCATATCGCCTTTTCCAGCCGCGATAGCCAGGGCGAGATCGGAGTTTGGCGCCGGTTCAGGTTTCGTCGTGGCCGTA
>Ga0126311_10000879_pt1 | contig 14056 bp, 14 predicted proteins | sample Plot61_FD_92539 | JGI IMG/M metagenome (GOLD analysis project Ga0126311, IMG submission 92539) | Serpentine soil microbial communities from UC McLaughlin Reserve, CA, USA - Plot61 | ecosystem: Environmental > Terrestrial > Soil > Grasslands | place: USA: UC McLaughlin Reserve, Lake County...
CCAAACAAGATGCGAGCATTCGGAAAACCTAATCACGGTTTAAGTATGGCATTGATGCCAGTGATCGATTTGGACGTGCAGTCACGGATTATTGTGATCGCGGTGCGGAACGATGGTGGAGGGAAATGCTGCTTCAGTCACGTTCATTCCTCGAAAATAGCTTTACCGATGATCCGTTATTCGGGAGTTTTGGGACCGCGTCAAGGCAGCGCTCTACAGAGCCAGGAGCGCCTATCTCTAACTACAAATCAGTCCAGTTGGCGGCGCCAATAGTACGCGCGATGCGTCAGGTGCGCAACCAGAGTTTTTAAGTAGCGTGGACGTGAGCAGGAGTAGAAGAAGTGGAACAAAGGCGATAAGCTAGATTGGATGCAAATTGAGTTGATGCTCCCAACGACGCGAAAGTTTCCGTTCTCGAATCCCGATTGGATTTTTGAGCCGAAATGGGATGGTTATCGCGCGCTATGCTTGGTTGAGGATGGTTCCGTGCGGTTCATGTCGCGGAACAAGAGAGAACTGACAAAACGGTTCCCCGAGTTGTCTACGCTTCATCAGGGCATTAAAGCGGGTTCAGCGATACTGGACGGGGAAATAGTGGCACTCAACGAAAACGATCGTCCCAGCTTCGAGAGTTTACAAAACAGAAAGAAGTCGTTTGTAGTTTATTTTGCTTTCGATTGCCTAATGTTGAATGGGAACGATCTTAGGAGTGAACCCTTGATCTCGCGCAAGGTGTTGCTGAAACGCATTCTAAAGAAGTCACCCCGAATCAGGTATACAGACCATGTGGTGGGAGATGGCAAACAGCTATTCAGCTCGGCTGAGCAATTGGGCCTGGAGGGAATCGTCGGGAAGAAGGCTGACAGTTTGTATCTTGGCGGTCGGACGAAAGACTGGTTAAAGATCAAAACTCGCATCGGCACGGCAGTCATGAAAAAACGAATTGAGACTTGGGGCCGGTGACTGTTTAATTAAAGAGCAATAAGGACTGAAAGTGACTCTCATAAACGATAAACCGAAACAAGTTCGAACGAATCTATAGAAAGAAGTTCGAAGAGACTGCGTCTGAATATGGCATTGGCATTGACTATGAAGAAGATCGAGCTGCGCTGGATTTCGGACTGCACCTGACTATACCGGGAACTACCTTTGAGGGAGTCACGGCGACGCGCGTCTGGTTTCAATTTAAGGGGCAGAGCGCTGAAACGCGTACTACTAAGAAATTCGATAAGAAGGATTATTTTTCTCAGCAGGTGGAGATTGAACATTTACGGCAATGGTATCGTTACCCCGAGCCAACGTATCTCGTGGTCTACCTCGAATGTGTCGACAAGTTTTTTGCAGTAGACATTAAGGCAGTTATTGACGAGTTGTGGGGAGATAGCGTCTTCAAAGACGAAACTTTTAGGAAGCCTGGGCGAAAGAAAAGGCACGATACAGTATCGATTAGAATTCCAAAGACGGCAGAAATCAGTGATGAGTTTTGGCAACGATTGGGATTGCACAGTTCAATGAGAACAGATGGTGCGTCCTACAAAGGAAATCCGTTGCCGCACAATTACGATATTCATACGAGAGTTCCGCAAATCATGGAGCCGGTACTTTTCAAAGAAGTTGTTGAAGCTCTGCTTCATGCTCACCGATACAAAATGAAGGCGGAGCACGACGCGCTTCAATTGTTTTCGCAGAGCGCTGCCGGCGACGTTGCGACTCTAACAACGGGAATCATGTACGACCCGTACGAAGTTGTACTTTACCTCACCTCGGAACTGGTTCCTGACGAAGAGGGGCTCAGAGTGGAGGGACAAACCATCAAGGTACAGGGGCGAACCGCTGTATTAATTCACAGTCATGTGAAGTCTCGACCTGATGTTCAGATGCTATCGGAGCTAAGGCAGGTGTTAGAGGAGCAGGGCATCGAACATTTTATGGTTTTTGTGAATCACTTCATGATGTTCAATGAGGGACTTACAGGCGTTAAGCCTTATAGCGCCCGGCCAAAATTTGTCGAGGCTTTTGCTAAAGGTAGAGTGTCATTGGTTGTCCAGCATTTAGAAGATCTCGGCAGGCAAATTCTTTTGGCGACGAAGGTGTACATGGCGTACCGAGAGCGGATTCCGTGGGTAGATGAAACGGTGAGTCAGCGATTGAAGGCTGGTGAGCTTCACATCCTGGATTGATCATTCATGCAAGGTTCTAAGTTAGCAGAGGTTCGAGCACCGGATACAAATTTGCTGAAAGCAGCAATAACGAACGAAATTGCCGGTAATCCCTGGCATCGGATCAAGGAGACATGCGACCGGCTGGACCTAGCATCAATTCCGAACGAAGAATCACTTAATAAGCCCAGCTATGTTTCCGCGAGACTGGAGGCCACACCGGCTGAACGCCATTTCGACATTGCCATGCGCTTGTATGAAGAGAGGCCGGACCCAGAGCTAAGACGCGCGATCGTTCCGTTTCTTCCTAAAGAGATAAAACCTGCAATCAGGCGACAGATCATTGAGGAGTTTGCACATCTACAGAGTATTCGAGGTCAAGGTCTACATGGAAGTTTAAGGCCAAGTGCTTTTCTGGAGCGTGTAGGCGGTCAACCCTCTTTCAACGAGCTCCTATCTTCGCTACTCTTGCCGGGCCGCGACTCATCTGACGTCGTTCCCCAGTTGGCAACCTTAGTGGAAGAAACCGATGAAACGTTTTTGGAATTTTTGCGAGTAGTATTTCACCCAACCACGAGGTTTCAGCGTGGTCAGCAACAGCAAAACCTACTTTTCTTAGGAGACCTTGTACAAGCTGCCAACAAGTATCTTCCGGCCGCAGGCTTTGCCATTAAGAAAACCGGAACCCGCGGTTCTGAGCCACTTTTTGAACCAGTTCCAATTAAGGTAAATACGGAAGAGGTTCGTTGTCTGATCTTCGCTGCTGCGGAGGAAAAGCCGGACATTCTGATTGCCGATGTTTTGAGCCTCGATATAGAGGTGCGTCGCCGCTTGGCAAGCCGATATCTAGTCTATCAAACGCCAATAACGCAGGAGGGTCTGCGGTGGGAGCAGCTCACAGCCTGGTGGATGACGCAGTCGGGAGAGAGCGGCGATTCTGACGCAAGAGCTCTCTACAAGCGGCTAGCCGGGGGCCTACAAAGTCATGCGGAGCAGCATTTCTTCTATGCGTATTGCAAACGTCACCCGATCAGTCAGGGCGCGCATCCAGCCTTACTGCCACAGTTCTACTTACGTTGGGACCCCTTCACTGGACGTCAAGTTCGCGCGCCACAGCGATATGACTTTCTGATGCTGTTGCCTAAAGGAATTCGGGTGATAATTGAAGTGGATGGTATACAGCACTATGCAATCAAAGATCAGAGTGGCCACTACAGTTTATCTCAAGAGACTTACGCAAAGACCGTTGCGGATACGAGAGACTTGATCTTGTCCGGTTACGAAGTTCACAGATTCGGAGCGTCAGAACTTGATAGCAAACAATCTGCGGAGCGAGTTGCTAATGATTTTTTTGAGCGATTGTTTCAGGCCTACAGTATTCAATAAGACAATCAGTCCGACAGAGGAGTCCGAAGGAAAGGCATCACCCGAATCAAGAGGTCTGAATTTTACATAAATGCGAGCAATCTTGAAGCACGGCTCACGATCTGCCACCGATAGAAGTTGAAAAGCTATGAGTTCCGCGCTTTCAGAGTGTTGTGAAACGTCACGTCTTGCCAGAGTTCCGATCTTAATCGGGCCACAGGCGGAGGCGTCCGTAATGACTCCAATGCTTTATGGACTGGTAATGACATATGCGCCAACTCGCTTCGCTGAGATCAATAACGCTCTGTTCGAAGCGATGCTGGCCGAAACACCATTTTGGGGTGTCCACGAATGCATTCGATGCAGTAATCCTAAGTGCGCGCGTGAACTTCATGTGCTGTTGATCGATGGACAAATGCTAATGGTAATCGATCAAGTAGTCAGACAACTATACGATCTGATAGACAGCACAGATGATCTGAGCTTCAGGGAGGCTCGAGCTGACGAGAGAACCAGAGCACGACGGATCCTATCCCGACTTGTTTTTAGAACCGGGAATGCTCCTGTGAGAACAGATCTACCGCCGACAAATCAATTACCTCATTGTTGGCTCGCGGAAGCCCTCCGCATTGGGTTTACTTTCATGGTGGTCCATGAAACGAGTCATCAAGGTCCTCAAAGAATGGGCGCCGATTACATTGCTCCCATGGTTCCGACTGCGCTTGCTGGCGCCGAGACAATGGGTTTGGCCTTAAGTGAGGCTCAGGCGTTTGCGTGGGCCAAGGAACTGTCAGCCGATCTAAACGCGTTTCTGATTATGGCCGCCGATGCCAGGAGTGCAGGAATTAAAGATGAGTTTAGAGATGACTGGTATCGTGCATTTATCGCTGGTGTGGGGCTGGTATTTAAATGTTGGGATTTGATCATCGAGGAGAAGTGTTACGGCGAGCATCTCTACGGTCGCAAACTCTTAAAGACACACCCGCCAGCTCGTTGGCGATTGACTCAAATCACACGTAAGGCAGAAAGCGCGCAGAATTTAACCGTGATAGATGGTGATTTAAAGTGGGCTGAAAGGTTGATCGGGGCGATTGATGAACTCCATCGATAACTACGTGTCAATGACGAAAGGCGTAAGAAAGCGATGAACGGACATGTCTGGCCTGGACCAGCAGTAGCTGATCTGCAAGAGGCCGATTTTGAGGAACTATTCGATCTGTTGGATGAGCCCACTCCTGGTGAGTTTGGAGGAGCCAGTTCTCGAATTGCTTCTTTTTTGGGTTTTTGGCGCTCAAGTTCAATGCAAAATCTTAGAGTAGGCGTGAGGCAAGCGACCGCTTTCGTTCCGGCGAGCACTGCAAACCTTGAGCTAGTAAAACCAGATGATGTTGTGAACCTCAGACTGCGACAATTGTACATGCCTGACTTGCCGCACGATCGCTGTGTTGTACAGGTTACGTGGCATACGACCCATTGGTTCACCGACAAGAAAAGCGCGGAAATCGCCCATGTTACATCTTGTGATGCGGGGAAAGCAGGAACGGCAGCTGCCGTCGGTCTTCCAATCTTTCGGAATCTCACGGTCCAAAGGGGGTTGGATCTCAATGTGGGAATCTACGCAATGGCGGATCGTGATAGCCAACCGATCATCGAACTGCTTCAAAGCCAGGCAATCAGTCGCGGATTAAAGCTTGCCGGTGTCTTCAATCCAGCGTTCGGAATGACTGTGCCATATATCGAGGCTGCAGTTACTGGCCTAACGAAACTCTCAAAGCGAAACTTCAAGCTTGCGAATTGGGCACTTGGCTTCGGAAGTGAGACTGCGCCGATTCCACTATTCTTCGGTGAATACATTCTGCTAGATGGAATTATCCGAATGGGACGCGACACGCACACACTCGCATGGACTGATCTGAAATGGGATGTAGGTACTGAGTGCCCAACGTATCAAGATGGTGCCTTAAGAAATCCCTATCTGATTTTAAGTATAGAGCCTGGAACCTAAGTAAGCTGCCGCCGGGGGTCTATGATTGTTAAATACGACATGACTTTTGGTGTTTCCGAAGTTGCCCGCATTTTTGAAGTCCATAGAGACATTGTTAAGGCTTGGGCCTACCGCTTTTCTGAGCATTTGAAATCAGAAGCGAACCCAACAAAGGGAACGCCCGGTACATTCACCGCTAGTGATTTACGAGTGCTCGCTTACGTCTATATGCATTGGGAAGAACAGCCCGATTATGAATCAATAAAAATCGGCCTCAACACAGACTCTCATTTTGAACAGCAGTACGATAACTTCTTAACGATGACCACGCCTTTATTTCAGGAGCCACCCGAGGCTTTGGATGGCACTTGGCGGCATGGCACCGTCATTGGTGGAATGTCGGAAATCGGTGACATGTTCGCTCTTGCAGAATCCTACAAACTTGCTGGAGACGTGCTTGTTGATGCAGCGCGTGCGGCGGACGAAATCTACAAATTCATTTACCCAATTATCTACAACTATAGGCACGCTACTGAACTTTACTTGAAAGCAGTTGTTACGCCCTACAAAGAAAATCATGATCTGTCGTGGCTGGTCCAAGAACTTGAGAAACTGATAAAGTCAGAATTTGACTCAACCCTGCCGCGATGGTTCAAAAGCGTCATTCTTGCTTTCAATGATTTTGACCCAAACTCAACTACCTTCAGATATGGAGGCTTCTCCTCTTTCTCACAAGGTGAGGTTTGGGTTGACCTGGTTCACGTGAAAACGTTGATGGGTTGGCTCGCTCAATCATTTCAGAACATAAGACAGCGGCGCGCCGCGAGTTAACAAATGGGTTCAGAAACCCGCTCACAGGACGTGCGACCGCCGGTGTTTTACGATCACGTTTGCTTGACGCATGATACGCGCTAAGATAGCATCCGCTGCAAACAAACGCTTGCGGTGAATCCAACAGCGTTAGGCGAAGCGTGTGCAGGAGGAGCGTTTCGCTAGCCGATTTCTGAGCGCCACTCCATTCGTGGACGTTGGCGCTCTCGGTGTGTTTAGAACTACGCACATTCAGAACGAGGGTACTTCAAAGTGGCATCACGTGGTTTGTATCTGCAATGGGAAGGCAAGCGGCTCTATCGGCAGCGCGTGCCGACTCCGCGCCTGCTTGAGCCGGTAAAGAAACTGTCAGTCGGCAAAGACAGTCAGAACATGGTGATTGAGGGTGACAGCTTGCAAGCGTTGGCTTCCCTAAAGAGTCGATACGCAGGTGAGGTTGACGTGATCTACATAGATCCACCGTACAACTTGGGAAAGGATGATTTTCGATATAGCGATAAACGGTTCTACGATCCCGATGCAGACGATAGCGATGCCGTCTATGTGACGAACGAAGATGCAGGGCGACACACGAAGTGGCTCAACTTCATTGCTCCCCGGCTTTATCTCATGTGGGAGATGCTCAGCGACACGCGAGGCGTAATTTTTGTGAGCATCAATGACGTTGAAGTGTTCCGGCTTGGGCTTTTGATGAATGAGATTTTTGGCGAAGAGAATTGGATCGGCACAATAGTTTGGAAGGGCAACACCGACAATAACCCAACACGCATTGCGATCGAGCATGAGTACATCCTTTGTTACGCAAAATCGAAAGATCAACTCCCGTCGCACTGGAAAAATCCTGACAGCGAAGCAAAGAGTCTGCTTCTTGACGAGTACGCCCGGCTAAAATCGGAGTCGAAATCGGTTGCCGTTCTTAAGAAAAACTATCTGGCATTCGTGAAGGAAAACAAAGACGTGCTTGGCGACCTGGCGAGGTATAGTCACGTCGATGCTAATGGGCCATACGTCTCGCGCCGAAACCTCGACAACCCTGGCAAGCCCGGCCACTACTACGATGTGCTGCATCCCGTAACTAAGAAAACCTGCCTCAAACCCACGTGGGGATGGCGTTTCACCGAAGATCGTATGAAACAGTTAATCAAAGAGGGCCGCATTCTATTTGGGAAAGATCACACGCGCATTCCGCAGTTAAAGGTTTATCTCGAAGAGGTAGATTTCCCGTTGCGAAGCGTCATCAACATTGACTCGCGTGCCGGTTCTAATGATCTTGAGAGGCTGTTCAAGGCGCGTGACAAATTTAAAAATCCAAAGCCGGTCGAGCTTATGGAAAAACTTTTAGGCTACACCAGCAATAAGCAAAGTTTGATTCTGGATGCGTTCGCAGGCAGCGGCACGACCGGCGAAGCGGTATTGAAACTTAATCGAAGAGATGAAGGTCAACGAAGATTCATATTGATCGAAGAGGGGCGCGGGAAAAACGGTAAGGATAAGTTTTGTCGAACACTCACAGCGGAACGCCTGAAACTGGCGATCAAAAAAGATAGGTATAGCGACGGCTTCACCTTTTACGAGACCGGACGGAAACTCGATCGGCGAGCGATTGTCGGACTTGAACGTGATGCGCTGGCTAATCTCATTTGCCAGGCTGATGAGACAGGCCGGGGAAAGAGCGTCACCCGGTTGAACGGACGGAAATACATCATCGGGAAGAATCCACGGAACGAAGCTATCTGTTTGGTTTGGAAGGGCGAGAGCGATAGCGAAGTAACATCTGACGATCTTCGCGCAGCGGCGAAAGAAGTGTCTGCGGCAGGGTTAAAGCGACCGTTTCGCATATACGGCACCTTTTGCCGCGTGAGCGACACCGGCACAAGCTGGAAGTTTTGTCAGATACCGGATGAGATTCTCGCGCAGATGCACATTCAGGAAGAGTTAGAAGATGAAGAGTAGTCGATTAGTCCTCACGGATTTTCAACAAGAGGCCGCTGACAAACTCGTTGACAGTGCCGTTAATTATTTCGCAGCCGGCCAAGACAAAATGGGCGGCAGGCCGGTGCCTTTTGTCGGGCAGCTTAAGGCCGTCACCGGCGCGGGTAAAACTCCGATCCTTGCAACAGCAATCGGCAGGTTGAGTCCGGCGATTATTCTGTGGACTACAAAATTTGGCAGCGTTGTTGATCAGACGGTTTCTAATCTCTCACCGGGTGGGAAGTACCATCACCTTTTAGGTAACGCGAATGCGGTCGAGGTACTTAAGTTTAGCGACATACAAAGTCCGGCGCGTTGGCAGCGCATTCTTGAAAGCAAAGAAGGTCTAACCATTCTCGTTTCAACCGTCGCCGCGTGGAATTCATCGGTCAAAGACGATCGGTTGAATGTGCACCGAAGCGATCCCAACTCTGATTGGGGCGACAAGAGTAAATGGGAGCAATTAAAAACACTGCGGCAACGACCGCTGTATGTCGTTTATGACGAGGCCCACAACACAACGACAGAGCAAGTTGAGCTTCTCGATGATTTAGATCCATCGGGTTTCTTCATTGCGAGCGCGAGTCCGATCAAGGGTAAGCTGCAACAGTACCTCACGCTTCTATTAGAAGAGCAACGTAAAGAGCGCATCATCTCTGTGAGCACTCGCGCTGTGGTTGATGCTCAACTGTTGAAGTCCACGATCTCGTTAGCTGACTACGATAGTTCGACAGAAGAGATGATCGAGGATGTAGTTAAACGGCGCGACAGTCTCGAAAAGCAGATGCGCGACGTTGGCAGTGCGACAATTCCAAAAGCAATCTATGTCGTTGAGGCAAGTAACACCGCCGCGAAGGGAGTTGACCCGCGGCCGGTCACGATATGGAAGCAACTCGTAAATCAGTGCGGCGTTTCCCCGGCTTCGATCGCCGTGTGCACGAGCACAAAGACGCTGCCCCAGGATGCGGTAAGAGTTGATAGCGTCGATCAACTCTCGGATCAATACACGCACATCATCTTCAATAAGAAGTTACAAGAAGGATGGGACGATCCCTCTGTTTACGTCTGCTACTTCGACGGCAAAACTGATTCTGCAACTCGAATCCAACAGGTGATCGGGCGTGCGCTCCGTCAGCCGGATGCGAAGCACCTGAGCGACGAAGAGCTAAACACGGCTTACTTTTTGGTGCGCTGCCCGAATGAAGCGTTAGAGAAGATTGTCGATCAGCTCAAAGAAGAGCTTCGCATCTACAAAGATGATACTACGCCGGATGGCTTTGAGCCGTTTCAGTTTAAGGAAGAGCGCAAGTCATTACCGAAGATCGCGCTCAAGCCGGAATACGTGAATAACTTGACTGTTCCCCGACTGCAATTAGAGTTGCCGGGTGATGACAGGCTTCGCAAGCTAATAAGGAAGAGAACCTATGACTTTGGAAGCGACGATCGGGCCGCGCCGGGCCGTGCACTCGTGAACATCGTCTCAGTGCGCACGGGCGAAGTGCAGAGTCAGACGCGAGACTTGCTTGAGGACATGCGCGTGAGATGCGGCGCTTACCTTCAAGGGCAGATCCGCGTGCTCTCAAAGAATTGCAGCGACAGCATTCCACCTAACACTTTTTCAAATCTAAAACTCGATAAGACCGCCTGTTACAGATCGAAAGCGTTAGACCACTACCATGAGCTAGCGATTGATGTGGTGAGCGAGTACGAAACCCACGTCCAGCTTGATATTTTAGCTGACCCTGACAATGAAACCTATGTAGTCAACGGGTATCAACCGTCCGGCACAGTGCGGAAGGACTTTGATCACGCCGGACATCCTTATTACGACTCGAAGGCTTTCAATCAAGACGAGTTGGAGATGGCAAAGGCTCTCGACAAGTTTCCTGGTCACGTTTGGGTGCGCAACAAGGATCGGATCGATTACGGCATCCCACTGCCAATTAAGAGCGGCACATCATCAACCTTCTTTCCCGATTTTATATGGTGGGTAGGCAAAACGGTGTGGCTACTCGATCCTACGGGCAAGCACATTCTCAATGAAAAGATACGCGGCAAACTTCTCGGAGTGCCGGCACCATTGAAGATCGCGTTAATCAGTCGCGGCAAACTCGATTCTAACTTCACACCGAAGGTTGACGAGGGTTGGACGTTACTACGCTTCCGCATCGGCAACATCTTGCCCGAACCGTTCGACACGCTTGACGAGCTTCTCAACGCGTTAGTCGCAGCGAGTGATCTACCGAAGGGGAAAGCGTCGAAAACGTCGAAAGCGAAACGCAGCACGAACACACGTAAAACCAAAGCACGAAAATAGCTCGTGATGCTTAAAGCGCCTGCACGCTTCGTACTTCATCATCACGATAACAATTCCTGGCCCAACAGTCCGGGCAAATTGTACTGAAACAACGTTGATCGTCTGTCAGTCTGAATCGCTCGCAATTGTGGCTTGGATCGTGCTCGAACGCGAATTGAAGATCGCAAGATTTACAACGGACGGCGAAGTACCATTCGCCTGCGACCCACTCAAGCAACATAGGTGAGGTTTCCTTTCGTGAGAATGTGTCGTTCGTTTTAATTGGCGCACCCTGAAAAGTCAAGCCGCGGTTGGCCCACTCCAACCACCGATCATACAATCGATCGTTATGAGCAAACGCTACATGGACATTGATTTTGTGAAACAGACCGAAGAACAGGCAGCGATTGCAACCCGTGCGGCCTTCGGTGATACCGCCTTAGGGCTTAATTCAATCATCAATACATGGTTTAAGGTGCAACTCTTTCCCGGCGAGCGCGAACCTGTCACATCCGATCAGGGCAGCTTCCAGTCATACGCATACTTTCATTGCTTGCAGAGTCCCTACACCTTGTTGAGTGCTGTCGAGCTTTGGCAGCGCGCATTGTATGTCGAAGCATCGATCCTGTTGCGTCACTCGTTAGAGGCTTTTGTGCAACTCCGATATTTCGAGAAGCACTCGGAGCTTTGTATTAACCATGTTACAGAACAACCAAAAGGGCGCGTGAGATTTCAGACGATGTTCGATGACGTTGTGCCAGGTCTTTACGATGTCGCCTATCGCAATCTGTCAAAGATCGCACATGGCAACATGGTTTTCGGGTTTCGCGGCGATATGTCGGCGTCTACATCCCAGGGTCCACAGCACACGGTGCCCGTGATCGCGGGAGCGCAATTCGAGCGAAATCTGGCGATGCTCGTACATACGTTTTTGATCATAACAATGCTTGGTTTTCTTAATTACTATCAGCGATTCTTTCCGAAGAACACGATTGCCGAGAATGCGGCTGTGGCCGAGGAATTGTCAGAAGCGCGAAGATGGTTGGAGTCAGTCTTTGAACACAACGTAAGCGACCCGATACTATTCGACGCGGCTAGGTCGCTCGTATTCATTTAAACACAAGCAAATTGGAGAACGATATGAGTGTACAAGTTAGACCACAGCGGGCGATACCACAGAACGATGACGAAGTAATCGAGCGCGGTTTCATTCTCGACTACATCACTTTTGGACTACTAATCAACTTTAGAAGTCTTATTGTCCTACTGAGAGCGGCGCGAGCGTTGCCGAACGATATTGATCGCAAGAGCATCTGCTTAAGCGCGTGGCAAAACCTACTCAGTAGCTTTGAAGATTTCGCTATGTTGTTACATGCCATCATCAAGAAAAAGGATGGGCAGCACCTACATCACGGACTAGGTTTCGAGCGTCAACAACGGCAGGGTAGTACAGACGTGCCGGGAATCCTCAAGCGTTATCGATCAGCCCGTGAATACTTAGACACATTAGGTTTCAACTCGTTGGACTTAGACACACTGCGGCGCTTCGGTTTTGACATTCCAGACGAGCAAACCTTTTCAGATTACTATGAAGATTTCGCAATCGGTGTCAGAGAGATCGGTGAGTTACAGAGAGAGTATAACGACCTCAAGAATCGGTTAAAGCATGGAAAAGCAGTGCTCAGCAACGGAGCAAAGGAGATCACATTCCTAAGTTGGAATAACGGTGCCGCGCCTGCCGGATGGGATCGAACACACATCGAAACAACGTTGCAGCAGATTGAAGTTGCCGTGAAACAGACCGCGAAGATTTATCTTCGCTCACTCGATTTCTTGCACTCGTTTATGATGCACTACCATCCCGGACACGTGCAGGAATTCCAAAGGGTAGCCGTCAAACGTCACCGATGGTGTGTGCGGAAAGTCCGCTCGCTTGGTCTCGTCTCTGAGGGACTAACTAAGTGATCCACAGGCTTGCCAATCGAAAGCTGGCTGTTCAAAATGATAATTTATAGTCGTTGTTATGGCCATGTTTCTTACAAAGGCTTGGGGTTTTTCAAGACCGTGCGGTATCAATGATCTTCGCGGCGGTTGCGACTCTGACGATCTTCACGTACTCGCTAAAACGAGGGCACCACACTTTTGTTCCTTGTACTAACGGTGGGCTTTGGTTCGTTCATTTTCTTTTCATGAGGCGGCACGCCGGGGCTGGCCGCAACAGTCTCTGGCCTTAACGGAGTTCTCCTAATATTATGTCGATGAAAACAAGCATTGTGTGAGAGGAAATCAGATTTATCTTCAGGTGCGGCAAATGTCCTCGAACTTGGCCTACAAGCTGCGTAAGGTGAGACAGACCTACGGCCTAACTGTTGTGGAGATGGCGAAGGAATTGAGAGGTTGCGAGCCGGTAGGACTGGAAATCAGTGCCGAGATGGTTCGACGATTCGAGGCGGGTACTCAGGAACCATCTGAAGCGGTATTAATGGCTTACTCAAAGGTGTCACACTTCCCGGTTGACAGTCTTACCAACGATGAAATTAAACCGTTCTTTGAGCAAAGGGATTAACGTCTGCCTGCCAAACATGATCATTCAGGTACAGTTATTGACATCAGCGAGGACGAAGTGTTTACTGAAAATGCCTCACGAAAACTTCTAAATGTCCTCGTGACCTCAATAATGACAAGACATTTTGTAGGGATATGGACCGGTCAAAAAAACAGCGCATTTTCAGCGCAATCGAAAAACAGCCAAAACGCTAAGTCCCGTAGCGATGCAACACACGGGTGAGTGCTCTATAACTGAGCCAAGCGGGCCACTCTTGAATGTGTATGCATATTAGATCGTTACTTACTGAAAACACAATGTTTAGCAGACTTAAAATCGTTTATCACCTCCTCTGTTCGGACTGAAGTCCCAAAGAACTTCTCAACACACTAACAGCATTGTTGTTCGTAAAAACCTATTACAGAGTTGACGTTAGACTAAATGTCCGGGGGTTGTTGAATTCTATTCGGTAACCAAGAGCTGACTCCTGCAGTTTTCCGTAAAGTTAATTGCCTTTTCAGGACAGAGGTATTCGGGCAATCGGTCCATGTTGCGTTGAACTTCGAAGGCTGTAGGTTTAGTTCCAAATAGCGAATCAGGTCTTTCTATCTCCTAGCAGGCTGCTGAAAAATTGAGCGTTGATAGTGCTTTCGTCTTCATTGAATACTTTTGCTTATCGATGATGTGCGATTTTCTTTCTAAGGTTGATCCCTTGAGTGGCTCATTGGCCACTTTGGTTCGCTTGCCTGGGCGCCTGCTGATGATTAGTCGCAGTCTCTCAGGTGACCTCGGCCAGATTTCTGATTCGTACCAGGTTGTAGGCGGCGGTAGCGAACTTGAAGATCCAACCCACCAGCTTCACTCCACGGTGTCGGGTCTTGCGCAACAGCCCCACGGTCTTCAAC
>Ga0126311_10000880_pt1 | contig 14051 bp, 6 predicted proteins | sample Plot61_FD_92539 | JGI IMG/M metagenome (GOLD analysis project Ga0126311, IMG submission 92539) | Serpentine soil microbial communities from UC McLaughlin Reserve, CA, USA - Plot61 | ecosystem: Environmental > Terrestrial > Soil > Grasslands | place: USA: UC McLaughlin Reserve, Lake County...
GCGCCCGGCTCGAAGCTGCAATCCAGGATGTTCCGGGCGTGAAAGCCGTCGAAGAAATCTACATCCGCCGGCGTGGATGGTTTGCACAGCGACTCTTCAGTGAACTGATCTACGCGATCGGCGCTGACGAGATCATCCGCATCGAGAACAATCCCGAGCTGCCGGAACGTGGCGCCGTCAGGCTCGTCATGGAGGGAGGCGCATGAACTGCATCTGCGACGACTTCCGCTTCCCGCCTGAAACGATCATCGTTGCAGGATTGAGCGAACTGCCAAGGCAGACAGGTACGTTTGCCGAATTCCGTCGCGCGCTGTTGCGGGCCATCTCGATTCGGACCACAGCGTCGATTGAAACTCACCCGCTTTGGTCGTTGCGATACATCATCGAGCGCGATCGCAATAGTCTCAGGAAAACACTCGAAGCGATTGGAGAATGGCGCGGCCGTCATCCCGAAGATTTTGGAATGATGTTGCTGGAGATGTGGGCTTACGTCTGTGACCTCACATCGTTCTACGACGACGTATTGGCCCATGAATCTTATGTGCGCACCGCGCGGCGTCGTCAATCTTTGCGAAAACTGGTCGATCCGCTCGGCTACATCCCGCGTCCGGCAGTTGCGGCGCTCGCTGAGCTGTCGGCATTTGCTGATGGACGTCAGGTCGTTAGCTTGCCGATCGGCACCGCATTTCGCTCGGGCGCATTCGACGGAAATCCACCGCAGGTTTTCGAGCTGGAGACGGAGACAACCATCCATCCGCTGTTGAACGAATGGTCGTTTCTTCCATTGCGTCGTTCAACCTTCGGCACCAGCGCGAGCAATCTCACGACACTGCTCTGCGAGGTGGGCACGGTTTCCGTCAAAGAAGGCGATCTGGTCCTGGTGAAGGTTAACACTCAGAATCACCTACGGACCATTACAAGTGTGGCTACTCAGGAGGGTTCGGACCACCTCGATTACACGGCAGTCACGCTTTCAAGTGCAGTTTCGATTCCGGCAAACACGCCGGTGAGCTCAGTCAAGTTATTGAAACCGTCCGCAACATCTTCATTATTTGCGATCGGAAGTCTGCCGTACGGTCCAAACCGATTTATCAATCCTGACAGATCGTTGTTTCGTCTCGATTTTATTAATCCCGCGTTGCGAACGGGGCAGCCGGTGATCGTCGACCGGTCCGGTTCTTTATCGATCGTTACGATCACGGGCGTAGAGGTCGAGACGGTAACGATCAAACCGGCTGACACGTCCGAGATCACAGACGGCACGAATGTAATCGCCGAGGTTTCGATTCCCGCGGTTACGGCCCAAACGACAAGAATCACGGTCCAACCATTTCTGACGTTTACTTCCCCGTTTTTTTTCCCGAAGCCCGATCGCGCAGAGGTAACGATCCGGCATTCTTTAATCTCCGCCGGCAAGGTCACGATCGAGGCACTCACTGAGATCGACCACACCGATCCGGTAAGAATCGCGACGCCGTTGGATCTTCCTCGTGATTCAAATCCTCCCGGAGAGTTTCAACTGGAAGACGTGAATGGTTATGGGCTCGGGCGTCCGGGAGTTTTGAATTTCGCGACCGGACAGTTTTCAGTCCAGGGCGATGCGTGGCCCACGCCGCTTGCAACACCCGTTAAATTGTTCGGCAACGTCATCGATGTCTCCCGTGGTGAAACGGAAAACGGCGAGGTGTTGGGTACGGGCGATGGCTCGATCGCCAATCAGAGTTTCACGATAAAGAAGAGTCCGGTTACTTATCTGCCCACTCCTTCGCCAAACACATCTTCAGGTCTGACTAACACGCTGAAAGTCTACGTCGATGCATTGCAGTGGACCGAAGTGAAGAGTTTTTACGGCTCGCATGCTGAAGATCAGATCTACATCGTTCGGCAAAACGATAAAGGCGAAAGCCTCGTGACTTTCGGCGATGGTGTGTTGGGACGACGACTCAGCACTGGCGCGAGCGTCGTTGCGTATTACCGACATGGCGCGGGTGCGTCGATGCCGCCGGCCGGATCAATCACGCAGTTAGCAAAGCCCGTGAAGGGTTTGAAGAGTGCCCGCGCACCAGTCGCGCCGTATGGCGGCGCCGATGCGGAAGCTGCCGAGAGTCTTCAGAAGTTTGCGCCGCGTTCGGCGTTACTGCTTGGGCGCGCCGTGTCGTTGGCGGATTTGGAAGCGGCAGCCGCAAGTTATGCCGGAGTACGAGCGGTCGCTGCCGAATGGCGTTGGAGCAGCGAACTCCAGGTGCCGGCCGCGCACATCTGGTATCTCGCCGATGGAGATCTCACGTCGCTGATACTCAACAAACTGCGCAGCCTGACGCAGCCTGATACGCCCATTCACGTCGACCGTGCAGTCGCATTCCCGGCCGTTCTGTCGATCCAGTTAACACCCGATCCGAAACGTTTTGAAGACGATGTCTTGTCCGCTGCGCGTTCGGCATTGATGGACGTTGATACGGGCTTGTTGCCACCGGAGCGACTGGGTATCGGGAAGCCACTGTTCCGCAGCGTGCTTTTTGAGTTTCTGCTGGATGTGACGGGAGTCGTATCGATCACCGGTCTCACTTACAACAGCACTCCGTTTTCAAAATACGGAATCAAACCGCCGGCTGGTCACTACTTCGATCTTTCAGACGGACTATTGCTGAACGGGAGGTCGGAGTAATGGCCGTCCACGATCACTTTGACCGTTATTACGCCGAGAAACTCTGGGCCATGATCCCGGAGCACTATCGTGAGCAGGATGGTCTAATGGAGCCGCGCGGTGTGCTGCGTGGATTCATCGAAGTGCTCGCGCAACAGGCAGCGACGTTGCGGCGCAGCAACGATCGGCTGTGGGACGATCAGTTCATCGATCTCTGTTCTGATTGGGCTGTTCCTTACATTGGCGAGCTTGTCGCCACGCGAATGGTTTCAGCGTTGAACCTGCGCGGCCGTCGAGTGGATGTTGCGAAGACGATTTACTACCGCCGTCGCGCAGGCACACCGCGCATTCTCGAGGAACTGATTGCGGACATTACCGGATGGGAAGGGAAACTGGTTGAGGAATTTCGCCGGCTCGGGCGTATGCGCCACGGTTTAGATCCGCAACCTCAGCCCTACGCAGGTTTGTTGACGGGAACGATGCCCGGTGGCTGGGCCGATCTTCGCAGCGCGCATGGAGCCGAGTTAGCGGACACACCATTCGACGAATTTCATCATACGCCCGATGTGCGGCGGCCGCGCGGAAGAGATGGACGATATGGAATTGCGAAGTTGGGATTTCATCTTTACCGGCTCGCGTCCACTCGTCTCGACAACATAACGCCTCGGCCTGGTCCTCAGCCGGATACATTCACCTTGGATCCTTCGGGTCGCGACATACCGCTCTTCATCCGCCGCCATCGGACAGACGATCGCGAACGGTTTGATTGGGAGGAATGGATGTCTGCAAAAGAATGGCAGGCGCCATCGCCGATTCGCTGCCGATTGTTGAACCATGCCGAGTTTGAGATCACCGAACAGGTGCTGGCGCTGCTTAACACGCGTCTCACTGGTCCACCGACTAATTTGACCGCGGCGCAGGCGAGCGTCGTGATCGTTTTCCTGCGAACGTTTCGCGGCGAGCGTATTCCCAGCGAGGGGCGGCTGTTCCAGATTTCGGAAGTCCTGCCGGTTTTACAGAGAAACGCGCTGCGCGATCCCGCGGTTTGGAACCCGCTGCTCGTCGCTGCGCTGATTAACGAATGCGGGAAGCGAGCTTTGCTGCCCGTCGGCGTTTACGCGAACAACACAGCGCCAACTACAACCGACGAGGACGATTCGGATGCCTCCGTGGTCGTAAAGACTTTCAGAAACGACCTGTTTGATCCTCGCTTCGTTCCTGTCCCGCGCGAATTGATGGTCGGGAGCGATCTTCAGAATTGGACCGCAACTGTTGGCGGTGTCGCAAAAGACTGGCTTATCGATCCCAGGCGAGGACGTTTACTTTTTGTCGGCGCCGATCCACTGCCCGATCCGATTGTTGTTTCTTATCACTACGGTTTTTCTGGTCCAATCGGCGCAGGTGGGTACGATCGTTCTGAGTTTATTACAGCGCCGCGTACCCATCAGATTTTCGACGGCGGTGCTATTCAGACTGCCGGTCCAGGCCCAAACTTTCTTCCTTCCGGAGTGCAGCCGCCGGCCCCGATCTTGCTCGAGGTTGCGGAGCTAACAGATTCGGAGAATTACACACCGATCGGTAACCGCGACGAAATCACGGAGCTCGAATTTCGTGCCGCGAACCGTCAGCGTCCGTACTTAAGAATCGACAACCACTGGCTACTCGATACCGCACCGAACGATGATTCGGAATTGACGCTCGATGGTCTGTGGATCGGCGCCGACGGCGCGTTCGAAGTTCGACTCCTGGGAGATTACCAATCCGTCACCCTCCGGCACATGACTCTGGATCCGGGCGGAACTGACGCCGACGGAAACCCGATCAACGCCGTGCCGCTTAGCATCCGCGGAAACGTCCAAAGGCTCGTGATTGAAAACTCGATTGTTGGTCCAATTCGAGTTGACGGCGGCGGCGAGTTAACCACGCTGGAGATTCGCGACTCGATCGTCGATGGTCAGAACTCGGCAGCGCCTGTGATCTCCGTTCCTGCCGGTCGTGTGTTCATGCAGCGTGTGACCGTGTTTGGCGAAGTGGAAGTCGAGTGGTTGGATGCGTCGGACGTTCTGATCACGGGCCTCACCACGGTAACGAACACACAGGAAGGATGTTTTCGCTTCAGTGCCGTGCTCGAACGAGAAGACCCGCTCAATCCGGCTTCAACGCACAGCCGCGTGCCTCATCCGTATGAGTCTTATTTCGTAAGGGAATTCAACGCCGTCTTCACGTCGAGAGTTTTTGGTCAACCTGGATATGCACAACTCGCCGAAAGCGCGCCGGAGTTTCTCCGTCGCGGCGCCGAAAACACGTCGGAAATCGGCGCTTTCAGCAGTTTGTTAAATCCGATCTTGTTCGACAGTTTGCGAGCGAAGGTCGAAGAGTTTGCTCCTTTCGGCCTTCTGCCTGTTTACATTTTTGAAACCTGAGTCGAGGAATCATGCCTAACATCGACATCTCACGCGACGCCACCGATCTCCGAAAACATTACGACCGTGTGCACATGCAGCAAGGCCGCGTGCTGACAGACGACGACTTCAACGAAGCGGAACGTCTCGATGCTGAAGACGCGCGACGCGTTCGCGTCGATGTCATCGGTCCGGCGGGAAGCCCGGATAATGGGTTCGCGCTGAAAATTGATCTCGGTGGTGAGTTGGCGTTGAGTGCCGGCACGTACTATGTCGGCGGAATTCGTCTGGAAATGGAAGCCGAGGAGCAATTCAATCTACAGAGAGATTGGTTGCAACAAGGCTCGACCCCGAACGAAACGCTGACCGCACCTGCCGCGGAACAATTCGACTTCGTGTGGCTCGACGTTTGGCAGCAACCAGTCTCCGCGGTTGAAGACGAAGAGTTGTTCGAGGCGGCGCTTGGTGGCGCGGACACGTCCGCGCGAATTCGCACTATGCGACGCGCGCGCGTGTTGAGGAATGTTGGTGACGTCGACTGCGCCACCGCGTGGACACAACTACTAGGTTCTCTGGGCCCTCTGGGTACGTTGAACGGTGATTTCGAGTTGGTCCCAAACTCTACTCTGACAGTCGAGCCGGATGGGACAGCGGGCACGAATGATCTGTGTTCTCCGCCCGTCAACGGCGGCTATCTCGGCGCCGAGAATCAGGCGATTCGCGTTCAGATCGTCGGCACAAATCAGTTCACGTGGGGCTTCGACAACGGTGCGCCACTCTATCGTGTAAGACTTCTCGCGGACAACGGCGGCGCCCTTCGCAGAATTCAGATGCTTACTGTTCCTAAGGACCAGGCGCACTATCCGCTCGAAGGACAACAGGTCGAGCTGCTTCCGTGGTCGGCGTTACTTTCGAATGGACAGAAGAATGCTGAGTTGTCGGGCTTTCTGTCGAAGGTAAGCGGAAGCTATAACCCCGATACTCAGGAGTTTTTCATTGCGACGGCGCCGGGAAACGATACCGGCACGCCAGTGATGCCGTTTGGCCAACGCTGGAGTGCGCGTAGCGATGCCGCGACGATCAGCAACGAAGATCCGCCGGAAGATGTTTACTTCTACATGCGCGTTTGGAACCGTGGCGGCGACACAGCTTCGCCTGTCGCGATCAACTTTGTGCCCAACGCGCCGGTAGCTCTTGCCAACACCGGATTGCAGGTAACGTTTGCGGGAACTAATCTGCGACACAACGACTTCTGGATCATCGCCGCGCGTCCGGAAACTCCGAACATCTTCGTGCCGTGGGAGCTCAGCGATGGTCGCGCGCCGCATGGAGTCCGTCACTGGATCGCGCCACTCGGAATTATTCATTGGCCCGCACCAAACGCGGCGGTCGAGGTCGTCGATGATTGCCGTCCGACATTCCTCCCGCTAACCCGCATTAAAGGATGCTGCACCTTCTCCGTCGGTGACGGTACCCAGAGTTTCGGAAACTTTTTGAGAATCCAGGATGCCGTCAATGCGTTGCCGTTGAGCGGGGGTCAGATCTGCGTATTGCCTGGCGTCTACAACGAAAGCGTTGTCATTAATCAGCGCGTCAACATTCGCATTCATGGCTGTGGACCACGTTCGCGAGTGCGCGCAACTTCGCTTGGGGACGGTCCGCCGCAACCGGCTTTTCTAATTTCGAATTCGACTGAGATCACGATCGAAGATCTTGCTATCGAGTCTGGCCCACGCAGTGCAGTGCAGATCAACAACGCACGGCACGTCGATATTCTTCGCTGTCTGATTCAAATGCGTGATGTGTCGACTGTTTGGCAGGCGATATTCTCGCGCGGCGACGACATTCTGATCGAGGCGAACACGATTGAAGTCTTGCCGCGCAGAGGTATACCACTCGTCCCGGTTGTTCCACCGGCAATCGGCACGGCCGACGCGCCCGCTAGTGTTAACACAGCGCCGGATCCGATCGTTTTGGGAGACGCCACGCGCGGTGGGATTCAACTCGCCGGCGGCTCCGACCGCGTTCGCATCTTGAACAACATCATTCAAGGAGGGATTTGGAACGGCATCACACTCGGCAGCTTGAGAATCGTGGGTTCAAACGACGACGACATTCCCGACACGCCGACGTCAGAAGATCCTTGTTTCCCGTGCCGCCCGCCCGATCTGACCCACGATCCCGATCCGGCCACTCCCGGTATCCGTTTCGAATCCGCCGGAGACCTGTACAACATCAAAATCGCCGGAAATCGGATCACCGATATGGGTATCAACGGCATCGGCGTCGTGCGTTTTTTCAACCTCGCAAACGGCGGCGACATGATCGGTGTTCACGGCCTCTTCATCTACGACAACTACATCACGAGATGCATGCGACGAAACCTGGCCCAGGTAACCCAGGCTTTCTCCCAGCTCGTTGCTTACGGTGGCATTTCATTAGCAAAGGTGGTCGACCTGCGAATACTTCGTAACGAGATCATTGCGAACGGCAACAGTCATCTCCAGCCGATCTGCGGCGTGTTTGCGATCATCGTGCAGGGCCTTCAACTCGACGACAATCGCATCATCGGCAACGGCCCGAGGACACTAGAGCCCGCCGGTAACGCACAAACAGGCATCCGAGGCGGAGTTCATATTTGGTTGATACTACCGGTGATCGAGCAGTCGTCGTCATTCTCGCCCACACACGCCGTCATCCAGCCATCCCTGCGGAACGGCGTATCGAGTTGCGCAATGCGCGACAACATCATCGTGGCGCCACTGGGACGCGCGGTCACGTTTCTTGTGCTCGGACAGACGGTTGTTGCACGCAATCGCCTGGTGTCGCAGGGCGCGACCGGCCGGGGGCTTGATCTGATTGCGTCGACCATTTTAATTGCGAATCTAGGCATCAGTAACGAATGGACCATCGGGTTATTGCTGATGCTGGCCCTGTTTCTGTCGGGCAAGGCTCCGGACACGGCGCAAGACAGGTGTTCGTTTGCGCTTCTCGGCGGTCTCTTCAACCCGAACGGCACTCTCTGGCCGCCGTTAGTCAGGAGATGGGCCACCGGCAAGACGCTGATTTCGGAGAACCAGATCACGCTCGATGTGATCGACCAGCCGTTCCATTTCGGAGTGTCATCGATCTTCGTCGCCTCGCTTGACGATCTTGGTTTCGTTGACAATCAATGCGAGATAAGCACGACTAATGTGTTTCATCTTCTCGACGCGTTTCTCGTTGGAGGCAGTGTGCGCGTCGCCGACAACCGTTTCTCCGAGACATGGATCCACGTCTTACTTTCGGCCTGGTCCATCGGCCTCATGAACACTACTACTGACAATCAATCCACGCATTGCATGATCGCGAATGCTCTGCCCGGCCTGCGTCTGTTCAGAGACAATCTGCACTTCCTCACGTTCTTCTGTCCAAACGCATGCGGACGTCTACAATTTGCTAATAATTAAGAGTTGATTAAGAAGGAAACAGATCATGACTCAAGCTAAGAACCCAGGCTTCCCACAGTTTTTCGCGGACACTAAATCGGCCGAAAGTGTACGGCGGCATCTTTTGGAAGCGCCGCTCGACGCCGTTGGGCCATCGCTTTTAGCGGCTGGTCTCGAGGTGGGACAGTTGTTGAGTATCCTGCCCGGCGCGTTTATCGAATCTCAGAAACGCGAACTGAACCGTCTAAAGGCCACGGGTGCTGAGAACGACGAGCGAGTGACATTGCTCGAGTCTTCAATCGAGGACGCGGAAGGATTGCAAACTTTTATGCGTGCGGGTCAGGCTCGTGCTCAGCGAGTCATTGGTGCAGCAACAACTCGGGAAGATGTGTTTCACGGTTTCGTCTCTGATTCTGATTTTGCGCCTGTGACGGGTGTCACAGTAAGGCTAAGAGGCACCAAGGCTGTGCGCAGCAAGGCTTCGGCGACAACTGATGAGCATGGGTATTTCAGTATTCCACTTGGCACGAAGAGAGAGACCGGTGGCGGCAGTTCGCTGACGTTCTCACAACAACTCAACCGAATGTTTGAGCCAAAGACCATTCCCACGCCAGCTCCACAAGATGAGCAGCAAGGTGAGAAAAAGGAGCTGGTTACAGCTTGCGTGGAGATCGTGCGGAAGCGGCAAGTCGTCCACGAAGATCCGAATCCGGTGCCTCTCGATGCAGGGACTGTTTATCGCGAGTATGTGGTGAGTGAGGATGCGTCGACGGCGAAAGATATCGATGAGTTTGTTTCGAAGCTCTCTGTAAATCAGAAAACGGGAACGCGCAAAAAGAGGTGAAGTCTTGTAATTATTCAGCCTTGTGTTGTGTAAGCCTCCCGCGATTACATCCACGAGTTACTAGAGATTTCCGGGTTTTGGGTTAACAAATATTCCCTGGGCGTCAGATGGCCTAGAGACTTGTGTGGGTCGTTCTTCGTTGTACTCCTTAAGCCACAGTTCTGTTTGTTCACGCACTTCCGACAAGCTTTGAAAGACAAACATATCGAGTACGCTTCACGGTAGTTGCGATTGAATCTTTCGATGAAGCCGTTCTGCATCGGCCGCCCGGGTTTAATGAACTCGAGCAACACGTGATGTTGTTCGGCCCAATCAGTCAATGTCACAGACACCATCTCTGGGCCATTGTCGAGTCTCAGTTTGCGCGGATAGCCGCGCTCAGCGGCTATCTGAGCCAACGTTCTCACAATGAAACTACGACTGAACAACAAGCGAATCCGTTATCTGTTGGATGAAGAAGCGCCGAGATTACTTGCCGCGCTTACAGGCCCACGAGCACATTTAAGACCGTTGGTGATAGTAGCTTTAGGTACAGGGATGCGGCGAGGCGATCAGTTAAATCTGCGTTGGGAAAAGGTGGATTTCCAACGAACGTAATCTACGTTCCCAACTGGAAAACCGGCAGAGATATACGGTGCCAATGAATCAAGACGTTCGCGAAGAACTGCTTGCGCTTCGCAGAGTCGCTGCCAACACTGAGTGTGTTTTTGTCAACTCGACCACAGGAAAACAGTTCACCGAGATCAAGCGTGCATTTTAAACCGCCTGCCGTATCGCGGGCATAACTAATCTGCGTTGGCATGACCTCAGGCATACGTTTGGCACGATGCTGGTTACCCTGAATCAACTATCGCTCAACTGATGGGCCACGCCACGGTTGAGATGGCCTTTCGCTACACCCACGCGACCGAACATGGCAAGTGTGCTGCTGTTGAAGCCGCTCGAATCGCTCGTTCTGGCGTCTGCCACAATCCTGCCACAAACGATCAACGGCCAGACCTGCTGCCCGCTGTAAGTGGTTGATTTCATTGGTAGGGGGGATCGAACCGCCGACCTTGGGGTTATGAATCCGATTCAGCCGCTGCATACAAACCCTTCGAAAGAATAACAATCATTTTCCGCGGGAACTCAGCCGTTTGAGCAGAACATAACGAACTAGAGCGCATAAACCGCAAGGAAGATTACAGCAGGTTTACAACAACCATCTGCCACGGTGACGTATGCTCGAATACATAGGAGTTGTTCGAGCAGAGAAGAGGGGAGGTTGGAAAAACGTCTGCCAAAAACCATCTTAGAACTATTTAGAAATAGTCTCTGCTAGTCCAAGCCATCCTGCTAAAAACCATTGACATTAGAGAGAGGTGGTAATAGCCTGTGTCGCACCAACTCAACGCAATGGAGTCCTCTGTGTCCTGTCACGCTCACAGTTCAGCTACCTAAGCGTCGGATCACAGCACAGAAGTGCAAGGTTGGAGTGCCGAGCGCACGGCTGCACCCGATATTTAGTCCCATCCTAACTTTAATGAGGAGGATTCTCATGAGTAATTCCGAAGCCATGGACAAGAAAATAAGCGAACTCCGCTCCGCCCTGTTGGAAGACGTTTCGCCCGGTCAGTTGCTGCAAATGCAATTGAAGGTCGATACGTTAATGAAACTAGCGATTATGGACGCTGGGCACGATCACGACACGGTAGGTGGCGTAGGGCACCACGACCATACAGCGCTCGCGGATTTGTCATGGAGGTTGGAAACGCCTCGTCAAATTCGAGAAATTGAAACCAGGAAGTAAGCGTTCAGCGGGCACAGCTTAGCTCCGCTGCCGTTCGGGCCTGAGATGTTTGGTTGCGTTCCGACACGTGTGCTCGCTCACGAGCCTAGTCTTGCGGCCGCAATGGCACCTCGACCTCACGGTTGCCTCGCGCGTGGCTTAGCCGGCGCCCTCGTAACTTATTTCGATCGATGACCTCGAGAGCGGGTAGTACTCTGCGCTCACAGGTGTTTCGCCATTGCGCAGTCGGCCCCTCCTGGATGTGATGTCCGCTCTTCTCTTAATTGTGCTCGCTAAGCCGAATTCGACTTGTCGACTTTGAAGAGCGCGAACTGAACAAAGAACCACGTCTCCCTTGCCAGGAATTAAGAATTGGGTCTGACAAAATAGATAACGCAAGGTCGACAGAAATGGAGAGAGAAGTGCAATCAACCGAGTTGCTCAATGCGATAGAAGATGCCTTGGTTCACCATAACGCTTTCGGTGACGACGTATACATACTTGGACAACTTGAAGTTGCGTTTCGGCGGCGACTCGAAAGGCTTTCTGGCGAGCTGCCGCTAGCTAAGCAATTGCGGGAAGTCTTCGATCATGCAGATAGCTACACCCGTTATCGTGTCGCGGGTAACACGGTTATCCGGTGCTCCGCCCAACACGCTCATTTTCAGTTGGAGTCGAAGGAGCAATACGGTCTGCCTATTCCCGAGTGTGAGAAAGTGTTCAAGGCTACCATCCGCCATCTCGAACTGGGCAAGACCGGCACGCCCTTTGAGAACGGTTCCGTTACACTGCAGCGGCTGGGGGACAAACCACATTACGGTTGGATTTGGAATGAAGAATATCCCGACGACGTATTTGGTCGATCCTTTCGCAAGATATTGAAGCAGGAATACGGCGATTCCCTTTGTACGATAAACGACGATGAGCTCGCGATGCTGATGAAGGGCAAGGAGCTTCTGGAGGATCTCCTGCCATTTTTGGCGAACAGCGCTCTAGGTCATGCTCACTTGATCGCATGTTTTCCCGATGTTGGCTTCTGGAAAGGGAAGGTGTCTAGCTCCCAAATCAGAATGGGAGGCACGATTTTTCTAAACCGGCAGATGTTGATGAACCCCTGGTGCGTGGCTGAACATTTACTTCATGAATCGCTGCATCAGAAACTATATGACTTTCGTCACGGACATTCACTGCTCGATCCTGACTTCTCAAGTGACGACCCGCCAAGAGTGTGTTCGCTTTGGAATGCGCAGGAGTTAAATCGAGCAAACTATTGGGACACACACCGCGCGTTTGCCGCTTTCCATGTTTATGTTCAGCTTTCTTTGCTTGCGATGATGGCTGAGCAGCGCGTTGAAGAATTGGAAACAAAGTATGGTCCGTACCGTGGATTGATCGAGAGCCGCAAAGCGCTCGAACGTGCGCGTTACCTGGGAGAAAACCTGAGGGAGTTATGTTCGGAGGAGTTGGGCACCGCTGGGAAGCGCTTGCTCAACTGGCTGATGTCCGTTCTGGATTTTTTGGATCCTGCGCCACCGCCAAAAGGTGCATACATTCATTTGCTCCTTGACCTCTACCAGAGAGAGGCAAACCGCGTAGACACCGTGCTCAGCGAAAGCGAAGCCGCAGGTTCAAGCTTCTCGCGTGAGCTCACGCCCGTCGTAGCAGCAGAAGTCGAAAGCACGCGCCGCGTGTTGTGGATGATTAGCGCTGAAAAACGATTGGACGAGTTCAACACTGCGCTCGCTCAATATTCGTCCGTGGAACTAGGATCGGCGTTTCCGAAAGTCCGTCGCATAATCACAAAGACTCTGCTTGAAGCCTCCGCCGACGGCTATGGGTTGAAATCTAGTCTGCCTGATCAAGCGGATCCGAATGAACTTGTCAAACAAATGGTTGAGGCAGGTAGTGAACGCCTCTACCTTATACAAGAGAACGTTCCGGCGGCCGTAGCGGGCGCCAAACGCCGAGCTAAGGATTTACGGTTCACAAAATCCTGTGAAGATAAAGTCGGGCGACTGCTCGCCGTACTTGCTGCCACGGTCCCGTCTGGAGGCAGAATTCTGGAGATTGGAACAGGCGTCGGGGTCAGCTTGTCGTGGATCATCACAGGCCTGCGCGAACGGGACGATGTCGAAGTTATAAGCATTGAATCTGAGCAGCGACTGAGCAAAGCCGCGTCGACTTGGCCCTGGCCCGCTAATGTGAAGATCTTGACGGCCGACGCCATGGAGGTACTGGCCACAGTTGGAACATTTGACCTCGTTTTCGCGGATGCGGCACCAATCAAATACGGCAATATTGGAACAGTGCTCAGCGCTCTGCGGCCCGGCGCCGTTCTCGTGATTGACGACCTGGTCTCTGACTCAAAGACAACCGATCAACAGCAGACCGAAAAAGACACCTTGAGACGTTCATTACTTCGCAATTCCCAGTTGCAGGCACTTGAACTCGACTGGTCGACCGGACTGATTCTAGCCACCAAGCCTGCGACGGTCAGTAATGTAAATCTGAATCCAGCGACGCAGATCGACGCATGTCTGGATGCCGCTCTCTCGAAGTCGGCCAAATATGGAACGGTGCCAGCGTGATCTCTGATAGCAAGAACGAACTCGATCTGATTTCACACTGGCCAGAACGAGCTGAGGTGAGCGCAAGACGAGCGTTGTTGAAACAGCAAACCGAATTGCTTGGCGAAGAGCTCCCGTGGCTGTTTAAGCCGGGCAAGATTCCGCCGGAAGTAGTGGGCTCTTTGGCTGAAGGTGGCTGGGTCGAACAATGCTTTAACTTAGCCACGTGGGTTTTGGCTGAAGTGGCCCAAGCGGCGAACAGTATTCAGCATAAACTTCTTTGGGAAGAAACTTTCGATCATCATAAAGTCACTCTTGAACTAAGACCACGCGTGCGGCGCTCGGTGCTTGAACCTGTTTCGCGACATGCACCGGGAATTTTTGCCATATGTGAAATA
>Ga0126311_10000881_pt1 | contig 14051 bp, 15 predicted proteins | sample Plot61_FD_92539 | JGI IMG/M metagenome (GOLD analysis project Ga0126311, IMG submission 92539) | Serpentine soil microbial communities from UC McLaughlin Reserve, CA, USA - Plot61 | ecosystem: Environmental > Terrestrial > Soil > Grasslands | place: USA: UC McLaughlin Reserve, Lake County...
AAGCTGCAGCCCGGCCACCGCGTGCTGATCTGGGGCGCGGCCGGCGGCCTGGGCGTGTTCGCCACGCAGCTCTGCAAGATCGCCGGCGCGCAGTCGGTCGGCGTCGTCTCCAGCCCGGAGAAGGGCGAGCTGATCAAGCAGCTCGGCGCCGTCGACTACATCGACCGCAACGACTTCAAGGGCATGATGCGCAAGGGCGGCGAGTCGCCCGAGGAGGAGAAGGCGCGCTTCAAGGAGTCGCGCCGCTTCTGCAAGGCGGTCGAGGAGAAGCTCGGCGCCGCGCCCGACATCGTCTTCGAGCACGTCGGCAGAGCGACCTTCCCGACCTCGGTGCTGTGCGTCAGACCGTTCGGCAGAGTCGTCATCTGCGGTGCGACGTCGGGCTACCAGCTCGACTTCGACGTGCGTTACCTGTGGATGCGCCAGAAGCAGATCATCGGCTCCCACTTCGCGAACGCGTGGGAGGCGACGAAGGCCAACGAGCTGATCGAGCAGTCGCTCGTGCGCCCGGTGCTGTGGAAGACGATGGGCTTCGAGGGCGTCGCCGTCGCGCACCAGCTGCTGCGCGACAACAAGCACCTCGGCAAGATCGCGATTCTCGTCGGCGCGACCGAGGAGAACCAGGGCAAGACCGCAGACGGCCCGGGGGCGATCCGAGCCGAGGTCGGGGCGTAGACCGCGAAGGCGGTCTGTAGCCCTGCTCGATAGGATCCCGCCCATGGCCGGAGTCGTTCACATCCCCTGGTACGCGACGCTCTTCCGCGGCGACAAGCTCGCCGCGGCCGTGTGCGAGGCCGCCGAGGCCTCGATCCGCTACGGCGCGTCGCAGTACCGCGTCCACCGCTCGCGCGACGACGCGTACAGAATCACGCAGATGGTCTGGTTCGAGTCGAGACTCGACTGGGAGCGCTACTGGGAAGGCCCCGAGATGGTGGCCTTCCGTGCCGAGTGGACGGGCAAGTACCAGGTGCCCGTGATCTACGTGTGGCACGACGAGCTCGTCGCCGACGAGATCGTGCCGACGTCTGCTGAGGCGCCCGTCGCCGAGCAGGCCGCGACCGCCTGAGCGGTCCGCCGCCTACTCGAAGGACCCTTCGGCCCGCAGCGCCAGCTCCAGCTCGAAGCGGCGCTGCGGGTCATCGAGCGCGTCGCCGAACAGCTCGCGCAGACGGCTGAGGCGGTAGCGGACCGTCTGCGGGTGGACGTGGAGCCGCTCCGCGACGCCTGCAGCCGCCCCTGCTCGGCCAGCCACGCCGCGAGCGTCGCGGTCATCCGGGCGCGCGGGCCTGCCGCCAGTTCTGCAAGCGGCGCGAGGCGCGAGCGCACGAGCTCTTGCGCGAGTCGCCGGTCGCTGCGCAGCAGCAGCGCGGTCGTGTGGTCGGCCGCGTCGAGCACGCCGTGGTCGGGCGCCGCCCCTTCCGCGACCAGCTCCAGCACCGCGCGGGCGCGCGCGAGGCTGAGCGCCGCGTCCCCCCACGCGACCGGCGGTCCGAGCGCCGCGACGTGTCGCGGGCCGACGGCGTGCTGGAGCTTCCCGGGCAGGTCCGCGCGCTGCGGGTCCGGCAGCAGCGCGCAGACGACGTCGCCGACCGTGTCGACGATCGCGTCCGCGGGCAGGCGCGGCACGATCCGCTCGCTCTCCGCTTCCGGGAACGCGAGCGCCGCGAGCGTCGCCGGCAGCCGCCACTGCGCGGTGCGCGCGACCTCCTCGACGTCGAGCGGGTCGGCCGGCGGGTCGCGCAGCAGCAGGCGCGCGAGCCGCTGGCGTTGCGCGCGCCGCTCGCCGGCCGCGGCCGACTGCTCCAAGGCATAGCCCTCGGCCGACTTGGCCGACAGCTCGTCGATGTAGGCGAAGATCGACTCGGCCAGCAGGTAGAGCGTCTCCGGATCGAGCCCGGCTGCGACGCCGCCGGCGGAGAAGCGCCGCCACGCGACGCGCGCGCCGACGCGATACGCCGCGAGCAGCACGTCGAGGCTGCGCCCGGCGCGCACCTCGCCGCGTCCGAGTGCGACGTACACGCGCGAGCGAGGCATCGCGCCGCCCGACTCGATCCCGTCGATGAACTGGCGCAGCGCCTCCTCCACCCCGACGACCAGGCCGCGGCCGAACGGGCCCTCCAGCGGTCGCGCGTAGGCCGGCACCTCGACGCGGATCGCCGCGATGATCTCGCGCGCGAGATCGGGCAGCTGCGGGCGCATCGCCGCGACCGCCGTCGGCGGCAGACGGCGCCACGGGCGCGCTTCGAAGACCTCGGGTGCAGTTTCACTCATTCTTATGCGAAAGCTACAACTTTTTGCGGTCGAGACGTGGAGAATAGACGAGGACAGGCCGCGCTTTGCGTCGTAGAGTGCAAACCCATGACCCGCGCCCATCGCATCTCCAACCTTGTCGCCGTCGCGCTCCCGTTCGTCGTGTTCCTCGGCTCGATCGTGCTGCTGTGGAACGAGGCGGTCGGCTGGACCGACCTGGCGATCTTCGTATTCATGTACGCGATCACCGGCTTCGGCATCACGATCGGGTACCACCGGCTGTTCACGCATCGCGCGTTCGAGACCTCGAAGCCCGTGCGCGTCACGCTCGCGATCCTCGGCTCGATGGCCGTCGAGGGCGACGTCATCACGTGGGTCGCCGACCATCGCAAGCACCACGCCTTTGCCGACGAGGAGGGCGACCCGCACAGCCCGCACGTGGACTTCGAGGACGGCTTCCGCGGCGCGGTCAAGGGTCTTTGGCATGCGCACGTCGGCTGGATGCTCGGGGACAAGACGCATGGGCGGGCCTCGGCGCGCCGCTTCGCGCCCGACCTGATCGACGACAAGGCGATCCGCTGGGTCAGCCGCACGTTCCTCTTCTGGATCGGCGCGACGCTGTTTATCCCCTTCCTGCTCGGCTTCGTCTTGAGCGGTTTCTCGCTCGTCGGCGGCCTGCTGGGACTCGTGTGGGGCGGCTTCGTGCGGATCTTCCTGCTGCACCACATGACGTGGTCGATCAACTCCGTCTGCCACTTCTTCGGCGCGCGGCGCTTCGATACCGACGACGAGTCGCGCAACGTCTTCTGGCTCGCCCTGCCGTCGCTCGGGGAGGCGTGGCACCACAACCACCACGCCTTCCCCACCTCCGCCTTCCACGGCCTGCGCCGGCTCGAGCGACTGGCCGACCCGAGCGGACTCGCGATCGCCGGGATGGAGAAGGTCGGGCTCGTGTGGAACGTCGTGCGCGTGAGCCCCGAGCGCCAGGAGAGCAAGGCGCTCGTCGGGGCGGCCTGACCAACGCCGGTAAGCGGTGCGGGCGCGTGCACCGCTCCGACGCAGCATCTGGCGCGTTCCCTACATTGTCGTTCCCGTGCGTCCCCGTCTGCTGCTCCTGCTCACCGCGCTCGCCGCGTTGCTCGTCCCCGCCGCCCCGGCTGCTGCCGGCGGCCTCGTCGAGCTCGACGGCGCCGTGCTGCGCTACACGGGTGACGACGTCGAGCCGAGCAACGTCACGGTCTTCCACATCGACGGCGTGCTGCGCCTCGACGAGAACGCGGCCCGCATGACGATCGCAGCCGGCAGCCCCTGCACGCTCGACGAGACGGGCTACCGCGTCGAATGCCCCGACACAGGGATCGAGCGGATCGAGGTCAGACTCGGGCTGCTCGGCAGTGACGTGCGCATCCGCGCCGACCTGCCCTCGAAGATCGACGGCGGCCCGGGCGACGACCTGATCGTCGGCGGCCCCTCCGAGGACGCGATCGACGGCGGGCACGGGCAGGACATCGTCGCCGGCGGCTCCGGCGCGGACGTGCTCAGAGGCGGTCCCGACCAGGACCTCGTCACCTACACCGACCGGATCGCGGCCGACGGCACGCTGCTGCCACGCCGCAGCGGCGTGCGCATGCAGATCGGGCGGCCCGACTGGAGCGGCTCTGGCGACGAGCGCGACACGATCGACAACGACGTCGAGCAGCTGCAGGGCGGCGCGGGCGCCGACCGTCTCTCCCTGCGCGACGGGCGCGCAACGCAGGTCGCGTGCGGCGCAGGTCGCGACACGGTCGCCGCCGATCCGCGCGACGTGCTCGACATCGACTGCGACAGCGCGACCGTCGCGCCGCAGCCCGGCGGCGCGCGCCTGACCGTCCCGACGCTGCCGTTCCCCTTCCCCGGCATCAACGACAGCGGTCGCAGCACTATTCGTGTCGAGCCGCTGCTGCCGCTGCAGGGAACCGCGGTCGTGCTGCGCGTCAGCTGCCCCGCCGGCCTCGGCCTGCTGGAGCTCGTCAGAGCGCTGCCGTGCACCGGCCGCGTGCGCTTCACGCGCTCGGACGGCGTCGCGATGGGCATCCAGCGCGTGAGAGTCCCGCGCGGCGGAGGGATCACCCTGCATCTCCCCCTCACCAGCTCGCGCGCGCTCGCGCGCCGCTCCGCCGGCCTCACGCTCGCCGCAACCGCGCTGCCCGACCGCGGGCACGTCACTCGCGCGCTGAAATTCCGCGTCCGCGGCTAGCGGATCAGCCCTGCTCCAAAGGAGCCATGGTCAATCCGGAGTCGCGCAGTTGTTCCCAGTACAGCTCAGCCGGTTCCTGCTGGCCGGTCCAGACGATCGCCTGGCCGCTGCGGTGGATCTGTTCGGCGTAGGCGAAACCGTTGTCGACGTTCACGCCGGGGATGTAGCGCGCGAGCGTGTGTGCGACGTGTTCGAACGTGTTGTGGTCGTCGTTGCGCACGATCACGCGCCAGTGGCCGCCGAGGCCGGAGCCCGGACCCTGCACGCGCGGTCGCTCGATCGTCTGCGTCATCGCTCGCAAGATACCGCTGTCAGAGCGCGTGGCTACGCCGACTGGACGGCCTGTTCGCGCTCGGCGCGCTTGCGCCAGTAGCGTTCGAGACCTTGGTAGATGTGCTCGGGCGGGACGGCCGCCGCGTAAGCGGCCTGCAGGGAGCGGTCGCCCGTCGTGTCGACGCGGGCTTTCACGGCAGCCCCCACCGTCTCGGGTCCTGCGCTCCTCGTCAACTCGGCGAACTCGTGCAGCGAAGCGCGCGTCACCTCCAACTGCTCGTCCACCTCGTCGACGCCGCCGAAGTGCGTGAGGCCGAGACTCGCCGGCTTCCACGCGGCGATCAGGTCAAGCGAGGCGTCCCACGCCTCGACGTCGACGTCCGGTGGCGGGGTCGGCGCAATCGTCACATGGGACGGCGGGATCCGCACGCCTGCCATGTCGCCGACGAACGCGCGGCCGCTGTCCTCATGGAGGTAGCAGACGTGATGGGACGCGTGGCCGGGCGTGTAGGCGACGCGGACGCGACCGACGCCCGCGAGCGAGATCGTCTCGCCGCCCTTCAGCACGTGGACGCGCTCGGCGGGCACCGGCAGGACCTCCCCCCACAGCGCCTTCATGTTGTCCTCGCCGTAGAGACGCCCTGCGCTGGAGAGCAGCTTCGACGGGTCGATCACGTGCGGCGCGCCGCGCTCGTGGACGTAGACGTCGAGGTCGGGCCAGCGCTGCACGAGCGCGCCGGTCGCGCCCGCGTGGTCGAGGTGGATGTGCGTCAGCAGCAGTGCGCGTGGGCGCAGGTCGCCGATCGCGGCGAGCAGGTTCTCCACGCTCGACTCCGGCCCCGGATCCACGAGCACGTCGCCGACACGCCAGCAGCAGATGACCCGGTCGAGTCCCTTGAAGCGGACGTCGATCGGCTGGATATCGGGGTGAGGAACGTGACCTTCCACCTATTTGCACCTTACAATCGAGCCCATGAGCGACGACGCCCGGTCCCCCCACCGCCTGCCTGAGCCCGACCGTCCGTGGATGATGCGGACGTACGCCGGCCATTCGACTGCCGAGAAGTCGAACGAGCTGTACCGCGGCAACCTCGCGAAGGGCCAGACGGGCCTCTCGATCGCCTTCGACCTGCCGACGCAGACCGGCTACGACGCCGACCACGAGCTGGCGCGCGGCGAGGTCGGCAAAGTCGGCGTGCCGGTCGCGCACAAGGGCGACATGAAGGCGCTGCTGCACGACATCCCGCTCGACAAGATGAACACGTCGATGACGATCAACGCGACGGCCGCGTGGCTGCTCGCGCTCTACATCGTCACCGCCGAGGACCAGGGCGTCGGCCCCGAGCAGCTCCAGGGCACGACCCAGAACGACATCATCAAGGAGTACCTCAGCCGCGGCACGTACGCGTTCCCGCCCGGCCCCTCGATGCGGCTGATCGCCGACATGGTCGCCTACACGGTCGAGCGCGTGCCGAAGTGGAACCCGATCAACGTCTGCTCCTACCACCTGCAGGAGGCCGGTGCGACGCCGGTGCAGGAGATCGCGTATGCGATGTCCACGGCGATCGCGGTGCTCGACGCGGTCAGAGAGCGGGTGCCGGCCGAGCAGATGGGCAAGGTCTTCAGCCGCATCTCGTTCTTCGTCAACGCCGGCGTGCGCTTCATCGAGGAGCACGCGAAGCTGCGCGCGATGGGGATCCTGTGGGACGAGCTGGGCCGCTCACGGTATGGCGTCGAGGACCCGAAGCAGCGCCGCTTCCGCTACGGCGTGCAGGTCAACTCCCTGGGCCTCACCGAGGCGCAGCCGGAGAACAACGTCCAGCGGATCGTGCTCGAGGCTTTGGCGGTCACTTTGGGGCGCGACGCGCGCGCCCGCGCCTTGCAGCTCCCGGCCTGGAACGAGGCGTTGGGTCTCCCCCGCCCGTGGGACCAGCAGTGGTCGCTGCGCCTGCAGCAGGTGCTCGCGTACGAGACGGATCTCCTGGAGTACCCGGACATCTTCGAGGGCTCGGTCGTGATGGACGGGCTCGTCGCCGAGCTGCTCGAGGGCGCGCGCGCCGAGATGGCGATCGTCGCCGAGCACGGCGGCGCGGTCGAGGCGGTCCCGTACATGAAGGCCGCGCTGGTCGAGTCGCACCGCGAGCGCATCCGCCGCATCGAGGCTGGCGAGCAGAAGGTCGTCGGGCAGAACGCCTACACCGAGACGGAGCCATCGCCGCTGACGGCCGACGGCGACGGCGGGATCCTCGTCGTGGACCCCGAGGTGGAGCAGCACCAGAAGGATGCTTTGACCGCGTGGCGCGCCGGGCGCGACCAGGCCGCCGTCGATGCCGCGCTGGCCGAGCTCGCGCGCGTCGCGGCGTCGGACGAGAACATCATGGACGCGACCATCGCCGCCGCCCGTGCGGGCGTCACGACGGGCGAGTGGGCGCAGGCGCTGCGCGACGTGTTCGGCTCCTACCGTGGGCCGACCGGCGTCGGCGAGTCGGCCGCGATCGGCAGCGACTCGCTGGAGGAGATCCGCGACGAGGTCGAGCGCGTGAGCGAGCAGCTCGGCCGCCGCCTGAAGATCCTCGTCGGCAAGCCGGGGTTGGACGGCCACTCCAACGGCGCCGAGCAGATCGCCGTAGCCGCACGCGATGCGGGCATGGAGGTCGTCTACGAGGGGATCCGGCTGACGCCCGCGCAGATCGCGGCTTCTGCCTTGCAGGAGGGCGTCCACGTGGTGGGCCTGTCGATCCTTTCCGGGTCGCATCGCGAGCTGATCCCGAGCGTGCTGGATGCCCTGCGGGGCGCGGGCGTCGGCGACGTCCCGGTGATCGTCGGCGGGATCATCCCCGTGGCCGACGAGACGCCGCTGAAGGACGCCGGCGTCGCCGCCGTCTACACGCCGAAGGACTTCGACATCACGCGCATCATGCGCGACGTCGTCGCGCTCGTCGCCGAGCGCAACGGCATCGCCGCGACCGCCTGAGCGACCTGCGCGTATCTGGGTCCCCATGCGGGACCCCAGACCGCACAGCTCCGCGCCGCCCGCCCGGCTAGCGTTCCCCTCGATGACTGACGGCTCCGAGCTCGGCGCACGCCTGCGGGAGAAAGACCTCTCCACGGCCCCAGCCGTCCTGAACCTCGTCGAGAGCCGGGCGCCGGCGGCGCAGGCGGAGATCGCCAAGCTGCTGGCGGCCGTCGCGCCGGCGGCGTTGGGCGGCGAGGCGGCGGGGCACATCGTCGGTGTGACGGGCCCGCCCGGGGCCGGCAAGTCCACGCTGCTCTCGCAGCTCGTTGCCGGCTGGCGCCAGCGCGGCCACTCCGTCGCGGTACTCGCCGTCGACCCCTCCTCCAAGCGCTCCGGCGGCGCGCTGCTCGGCGACCGCGCGCGGATCGAGTACGACCCGTCCGACAGCGCGATCTTCATCCGCTCGATGGCCGCGGGCGACCGCCTCGGCGGCCTCGCGCCCGCCACACGCGCGGCGGCGCACGCGCTCGCAGCGGCGTTCGACGTGGTGGTGATCGAGACGGTCGGCGTCGGGCAGTCGGAGACGGAGGTCGCGGAGGTCGCGGACACGGTGGCGGTCGTCGTGCAGCCGGGCTCCGGCGACGTGCTGCAGTTCCTCAAGAGCGGGATCATGGAGATCCCCGACGTGCTCGTCGTGACGAAGGCGGATCTGGGACAGGTTGCGATCAGCGCGCGGCGCGACCTGCACGCGGCGCTGCGTTCGCTCGGTGCACGCGCGACGCAGGTCGTGGCGGTCAGTTCGCTTGCGCCGCCGCAGGGGATCGACAGACTGCTCGACGCGATCGACGCGCATCGGGATGCGAGCGGCCTCACCGCCCGCCGCCTGCGCGCCCGCCGCCTGCACGCGCTCGCCGACTTCACCGCCGAGCATGGTGCGCGCGGCCTGCGCGCGCTCGGCGGCCGCCGCGCCGCGGAGCGCTGGCTGGAGCAGCAGGACGCCGGGCTCGACGTGCCGGCACTCGAGCACGCGCTGGCCGAGCAGGCGGCGCAGAGCGGCACATGACGAAGCGCGTCACAATCCCCGCCGTGCTCGTCGACCTGCTGATCCTCGTCGCGACGTTCGCGGTCGTGAGCGCCCTCGCGGGCTTGCTCGGCGCCGCGAACCTCGGCACCGCCCTCACGTTCGGCACGATCGCCTTCGCGGCGGTGCTCGTCGGGCTGATGCTCAAGCGCGACTAGGCTGCGCGACCCGGCGCGCCACCCTGGCCACACGGCTAGGGTGCCGGCATGACCGCCGTGCCGCTGCCGCAGGTCGAAGGGGTCACGCACCGCGACGTGCACGCCCGCGGCTTGCGCTTCCACGTCGCGGAGGCCGGACCCGCGGATGCGCCGCCCGTCGTGCTGCTGCACGGCTGGCCGCAGCACTGGTTCATGTGGCGCGACGTGATCCCCGGCCTCGCGACCGACCACCACGTGATCGCGCCCGACCTGCGCGGGCTCGGCTGGAGCGATGCGCCGAAGAACGGCTACCTGAAGCAAGAGCTGGCCGACGACGTGCTGGCCGTGCTGAGCGAGCTGGGCGTCGAGCGCTTCGACCTGATCGGGCACGACTGGGGGGCCTTCGCCGGCTTCCTGATGTGCCTGACCGCGCCTGAGCGCGTCGGCCACTACGTCGGCTGCTCGATCCCGCATCTGTGGCCGCCGCAGGAGCGCCCGAGCCTCAGACGGCTCTTGAACCTCTGGTACCAGGTCGCCCTCGGCTCTCCCGGGCTCGGCGCCGCACTGATGCGCAACGGCCGCTTCAGCGCGCAGGTGCTGCAGGTCGCCCGCTCACACGGCGACTACATGCCGGACGAGCTGGCCGCCTTCGTCGACGTCCTGCGCGAGCCAGAGCACGCCCACGCGACCTCGATGTACTACCGCACGTTCCTCAAGCACGAGCTGCGCCCGCTGATCTCCGGCGCGATGAAGCAGCAGACGCTCATGACGCCGACGCACCTGCTGTGGGGCCGCCGCGACCGGATCCTCCAAGGCTCGAAGGACCACGGCGACCACGAGCGGTACGCGCCGAACATGACGATCGAGTGGGTCGAGAAGACCGGCCACTTCCTGCCCGAGGAGCGACCGGAGCTGGTCGTGCAGCGGGCGCGCGAGCTGTTCGCGCGCTGAGCGATCTCAGCCGCCTCTCACCCTCACGTTCAGCCGGTACTCGGCTGTTCCGCGATCCTCGAAGCGCAGGGCCAGCCGCAACCGACGCGGCAGGTCGTGTCCGAAGCGCACCGCCCAGCGGCCGTCCTCGCGCCGGGCTCGCCTCCGTCATCGCACCATCGACGATCCATCGCGCTGGAGTTGCGCAGAAGCCGCCTGCGCGTCGATAGGGTCCGCCCATGGCCCTCGGCTGCTTCGTCTCCACCGGCCGCTCGATCGAGCAGTCGCTTGCGCGCGTGCAGCGTGCGGAGGAGCTCGGGTACGAGTCGGCGTATGTCACGCACATCTCGGGGCGGGAGTCGCTCACGGTCGTGACCGCGTATGCGATGCGGACGCAGCGGATCCGCATCGGCACGGGCGTCGTGCCGATCTACACGCGCACGCCGGCGACGATGGCGCAAACGGCCGCCACGATCGACGATCTCTCCGATGGCCGCCTCAACCTCGGCCTCGGCGTCTCGCACCGCCCAGTCGTAGAGGGGTGGCACGGACAGACGATCGACAGACCCGTCGCGGAGATGCGCGAGTACGTCGCGATCGTGCGCGCGATTCTGCGCGGCGAGGCGCCACCGTCCACGGGCGAGAAGTGGCGGACCGGCTTCCAGCTGTCCGGCTTCGGGCCGCGTCCCGAGGTTCCGATCTACATGGCCGCCCTCTCCCCCGGCATGCTCCGCCTCGCCGGCGAGATCGCCGACGGCGTGATCCTCTGGCTCTGCACGCCGCCCTACATCAGCGACGTCGTGATCCCGATGGTGCGCGAGGGTCGCGAGCGCGCCGGCAAGACGATGGAGGGCTTCGACATCGTGCCTGCGGTGCCAACCGCGGCCGTCGAGGACCCAGCGGTCGCGCACGCCTCCCTGCGGCGCGAGCTGCTCCCCTACTTCGGTCTCCCCTTCTACCGCGCGATGCTTGAGCGTTCCGGCTTCGACGACGAGATCGCCGCGTTCGACGTGGCTGCCGGAGCCGGTGACGGCGAGGGCATGCAGCAGGCGATCTCGGCGCGCTTCCTCGACACGCTGGCCGCCGTCGGCGACCCCGACGCGGTGCGCGCAGGCATCGCGCGCTATCGCGCCGCCGGCGCTACCTCGCCCTGCGTCGGACCGATCTCGAAGACAGACTTCGATCAGACGCTCACTGCCGCGGCCGGCGCCTGACTCACGCCGCGCCGAAGCGACGGCGCAGCCGATGTCGAATCGGTCGCGCGCTCAGCCCCCGTTCGTGCGCCCGAACCCCGCCACCGCCCGCGGCGACAGCTCGTGCGACTCGATCACGCGGTCGATCAGGCCGTACTCGCGGGCCTGCTCGGCGGTGAAGTAGCGGTCGCGGTCCATGTCGTCGTGGACTCTCTCGACGCTCTTGCCGGTGTGGTGGGCGTAGATCTCGTCGAGGTGGCGGCGCAGCTCGAGCGTCTCTCTCGCATGGATCTCGATGTCGCTCGCCTGGCCCTGGAAGCCTCCAAGTGGCTGGTGGATCAGGATCCGCGCGTTCGGCAGCGCCATCCGCTTGCCCTTCGCGCCGCCGGTCAGGAGCAGCGAGCCCATCGACATCGCGACGCCGAAGCAGATCGTGCGCACGTCGGGCTTGATGAAGCGCATCGTGTCGTAGATCGCGAGGCCGGAGTACACGACGCCGCCCGGCGAGTTGATGTACAGCGAGATGTCCTTTTCCGGATCCTCGGACTCGAGGTGCAGCAGCTGCGCCACGATGAGGTTGGCGATCTGGTCGTCGACGGCGGTGCCGAGGAAGACGATCCGCTCGTTGAGCAGGCGCGAGTAGATGTCGAACGAGCGCTCGCCGCGCGGGCTCTGCTCGACGACCATCGGAACGAGTGGCATGGCGGTATCCTTTCGACAACTTCCTGGTTGTCACATCACTATAGCAACCATATGGTTGTCAAAGGAGCCCGCCATGCGCACGCGCCGTGAGATCGAGATCGAGGCGACCCCCGAGGAGGTCTGGGAGGCCCTCGCGACCGAGGAAGGCCGCGAGGAGTGGCTCGAGGACGCGCCCGAGCGGGAGATCCACGTCGAGGCGGCCGACCCGCCGCACCGGCTCGTCTGGTGGTGGTGGAGCGACGACCAGCCGGCGACGCGCGTCGAGCTGCTCGTCGTCGCCGCCCCGGCCGGCGCTCGCGTCGTGGTGGTCGAGTCCGAGCCGTCGTTCCCGCTCGCGACCCTGGCGGCGCGCTTCACGCTCGCGTACGCCTGATGAGCGACGCGATCGGGCCCGTCTTCGCGGCGCTCGCCGACCCGACGCGCCGTCACGTCGTCGAGACGCTCGTGCGCGACGGCTCGACGAGCGTGCCAGCGCTCAGTTCCGCCCTGCCGATCAGCCGCCAGGCGATCGCCAAGCACCTCGCGGCGCTGGGTGACGCAGGGCTGATCGAGCGGGCGCCCGACGGCGCCGGGCGCGAGGTGCACTACCGGCTGAGAGCCGGAGCGCTGCGCCCCGCGAGCGCATGGCTGGACGAGACGGCGGCTGCGTGGGACGACCGACTCGTACGGCTCAAGAAGACGGTCGAGGGCTGAGCGCTCGCTCGATCGCCGTGCGGAACTCGTCGATCCCGAACGCGCCCTCGAGCCGCGCGGCGACGCGGCCGTCTCTGTCGATGACGAACAGCCACGGCTCGCTCGTGAGCCCGTAGGCCCGCAGCTGCGGGCGCAGCCCCTTCGAGGGGTCGTTGTCGACGTACACCTCGTTGTGGATGAACGCCACTCTGTCGCCATAAGCTGTCTCGAGCTGCACAGCCTCGTCTACGACCGGGCCGCACACGCGCGATCTGCACAACGCCGGCGTCGCGAACAGCAGCGCGACCGGTCTTCTACCGATCACGTCAGCGAGGTCCTCGTGCAGGCTGTCGGGCGGCACGCGCGTGTCGATCTTCGAGACGTCGCCACCGACCGAGGCCGGCGTCGGCGTATGCACGCGCGGCGCGGTATCGCCGACCGCCGGCACCGGCGAATCCCTGCGCGCCGTGACCGTCGCCGCGCCGCCGAGCAGCTCCTCGCCCGAGCGGGTCACGACCAGCAGCAGCCATCTGCCGGGACCCGGCAGCTCGACGTCGGCGTGGTAGACGCCCTTCACGTCGTCACCGGCAGCGGTCTCGCTACGGAAGGCCGGACGCACCTCCAGCGAGTCCGCCGGAGCGAGGAACGGCCCGATCGCCCGCCCGCGCTCGTTGCGCGCCACATAGACGGCGGTGTTGCCGTAGATCAGCGTGCCGTCGTGCTCGATCAGACCGAACGCGACGCGATTGCGGCCTGGCACGTAGTCGGTCGTCGCGAGCGCGACCTCCGGACCGCCGCCGTAGAGCGAGTTCGCCAGCTGGCGCAGCGTGCGCCCTCTCGTCGCGGGAAAGTCGGCGCGCGTCGGATGAGCAGCCTGCGCCACGTCGGCCGTGGGCGGAGGCGGCGTCGCGTTGGGCGAGGATGCCCCGCCGCCGTCCTTCCCGGCCCCCCCGCACCCGGCTGCTGGGATCGCTGCTGCAGCGCAGACGAGCGTGAGAAGCGCGGTGGGGATCGGCAGACGGGGCATCGAAACTGAGAGGACGCCGCCCGGCGCCCGCTTCTTCCCGCAGGCTACGCGCTCGCGCACGCGGATGCGCTCATCGGGTCATTGCGGCCACGGCTCACCGTCGCGATCGAACAGTCCCGCAGCCGTCAGCAGATCCTCCGGCACGTTGACGTTGAAGAACGGCAGCTCGTCGTCGAGGTCGAGCACATACGGCTCCAGCGCAGCCACCGTCTCGCTAAGTGACGGCAGCGGATCGGACCGCAGCGCGGCCGCAAGCGAGGGATACGCGGCCGGCGCATAGCGCGCGAGCAGCGGTTGCAGCCGCCCACCTGCGCGCGGGACGACGGCCGGGGCGCCGCCGGCGTCGGCGTGTACGAGCTGCTCGACGAACTCGGGGTCCAGGAACGGCAGATCCACCGCGCTGACGAGGATCTCGCGTGCAAGCCCGTCGATGCCGGCAGCAGCACCCGCGCCCTCCAGCGCGTGCACGATCCCGGCGAGCGGGTGTCGCGGCTCAGCCGGCTCGAGCCAGATCGGCACGCCCGGCAGCGGCGGCAGCGCCGTGCCCTGCTTGGCGACGACGACGACCTCCGCCAGCACCGCCTGCAGTGCGCG
>Ga0126311_10000882_pt1 | contig 14041 bp, 9 predicted proteins | sample Plot61_FD_92539 | JGI IMG/M metagenome (GOLD analysis project Ga0126311, IMG submission 92539) | Serpentine soil microbial communities from UC McLaughlin Reserve, CA, USA - Plot61 | ecosystem: Environmental > Terrestrial > Soil > Grasslands | place: USA: UC McLaughlin Reserve, Lake County...
AAAGCGCTCGGGTCGGAACGCGAGCGGATTGGGCCACAGGTCGGGCCGCCGGTGCATCGCCGTGAGCATCGCGCTGACGACGGTGCCAGGCGCGATCGGGTAGCCGCCGAGCTCGATCTCGGTCGTGGCGGTGCGGACCGCGTCGATCACCGACGGCCGGGTGCGCAGGGTCTCCGAGACGACGGCGTCGAGGTACTCGGTGCCGCCGTCGGCCAGCTCCTGCGCCAGGCGCTTGCCGGCGTGCGGCGTGCGCGAAAGGCGCTCGAACGCCCACGTGAGCGAATTGGCGGTCGTCTCGTGGCCCGCCATCAGCAGCCCGAGCAACAGGTCGCGCACCTCGCCGTCGCTCAGCGGCTTGCCGTTCTCGTCGCGCGCGGCGACGAGCACCGACAGCACGTCGTCGCGCTCTGCGTGCGTCGGATCGGCCCGCCGACGCGTGATCTGCGCATGGACGAGGTCGTGGATGTACTGGCGGCGGCGCTGGTGCGGACGGGCCGGGTTGAAGCGGCCGTGCCGTCTCCACAGCGTGGGAAACCAGAGCAGCACGACGATGCGGGGGTCGAGCCCACGGGCAATGTCGTCGCGCAGCTCCGCGTACTCCGCCGGATCGTCGGCGCCGAACAGGATCCGGCAGATCGCGTCGAGCGCAATCTCGCGCACCGGCTCGCGCAGCGCGATGGGCGTCTCCAGCGGCAGCTTGGAAAGGTGGCGCTCCGTGATCGCCCCGATCGGCTGCTCCCAGCGCTCCGCGAGGCTGCCGTGGAAGGCGGGCAGCAGCGTCTTGCGCTGGCGCATGTGCTGCGGGCCCGAGCTGAGGATCAGCGAGGCGCGTCCGACGAGCGGCTCGAGGATCGCGCTCGCGGCGCCCTCCTCGAAGCGCGTTCTCGTGTCGAGCAGGATCGTCTCGACGTCATCCGGTTCGGTCGCCGCGACGAACGCGTCGAACGGAGGCATCCGCAGCGTGAAGAGCGGGCCATGGCGGCGCACGCACGCGTCGAGGTAGCCGGCGAAGTCGGCCTGGCAGCGCAGCAGCTGCCAGGTCCCCGGCGAAGCCGGTCCCGGCGGCAGCGCAAGCGTCTGGGTCCCCCCACCCATCGGTCGATTATCGCGGAACCCGGGCCGGCCGCGCCGCACTGCGCCGGCCCGCCACCGATAATGGGCGCCGCATGATCCCCCGCTACAGCCGACCCGAGCTCGCCGCCCTGTGGACCGACGAGGCGCGCATGTCCGCGTGGCGCGACGTCGAGGTCGCCGCATGCGAGGCGATGGAGGGGCCGACGGCCTCGGATCTCGACGCGATCCGCGCCGCGATCTTCACCGTCGACGCCGTCAACGAGCGCGAGCGGACGACCGATCACGACGTGGCGGCGTTCGTCGACGTGCTGTCGGCGTCGGCCGGGCCGGCGGGTCGCTGGATCCACTACGGCCTCACGTCGTCCGACGTGCTCGACACGGCACTGGCGCTGCAGCTCAAGCGCGCCGGCGAGATCGTCGTGCCGGGCGCCCACGCGCTTGTCGCCGCGTTCGCCGCCCGCGCCCGCGAGCACCGCTCGACCCTATGCGTGGGTCGTACCCACGGCGTGCACGCCGAGCCGACGTCGTTCGGGATCAAGCTGGCCGGCTTCGCGTTCGAGGCGCACCGCAACGCCGTGCGGCTGGAGCGCGCGTTCGCGCAGGCGTCGGTCGGCGCGATCTCCGGCGCGGTCGGCACGTACTCGGCGACGTCGCCTGCGTTTGAGGCGAGCGTGCTCGACAGTCTCTGCCTGGAGCGCGAGCCGGTCTCCACGCAGGTCGTCGCGCGCGACCGCCACGCCGAGCTGCTGCAGGCGATCGCCCTCGCCGGCGCCGGGCTGGAGCGCTTCGCTACCGAGCTGCGCCACCTTCAGCGCACGGAGGTGCGCGAGGCGGAGGAGCCGTTCCGCAGAGGGCAGAAGGGCTCCTCCGCAATGCCGCACAAGAGAAATCCGATCAAGTCCGAGCAGATCTCCGGGCTCGCGCGCGTGCTGCGCGGCAACGCGCAGGCGGCTGTCGAGGACGTCGCGCTGTGGCACGAGCGCGACATCTCGCACAGCTCCGTCGAGCGCGTGATCCTGCCCGACTCGACGATCCTGATCGACTACCTGCAGGCGCGCGCGACCGCGCTCGTCGAGGGCATGGTCGTCCACAGAGCGCGCATGCAGGAGAACCTTGAGATCACGTGCGGAGCGCTGTTCTCCCAGCGCGTACTGCTGGCGCTGATAGAGCAGGCCGGGATGGTGCGCGACGACGCGTACCGGATCGTGCAGCGCACGGCGCAGGAGGCGTGGGACACGCGGACGCCGTTGCGGGATCTGCTCGCTGTCGACCCCGCGGTCGCTGACGCTGGCTTGGACCTCGACGCACTGTTCGACTACGCGCCGTACATCCGCCACGCCGACGCGATCTTCGCGCGGCTGGACGAGATCGCCTGAGGCGCGCCGCTCGCGCGTGCACCGCGCACGTGGCGAGCGCTGTGGGCATCGAGCGGGAGGGAGCGGTTGCACTCCGGACGTTCGCGCGTCTTTCGTCGCAGTCCGCGGGCAGGCCTGCGCACTTTGGGCCGCTTGCATGCACCGGAATTTGAGGACAGCGAATTAGACCTTATATACGACGGTCTAATTCGCTGTCGTAAATCTGGAGTGTTACGAGACTGTGGACCGCGCCCCGAACGGCGGCGTCACAGCAGCAGCGCGTCCCCCTCGATGCCCATCAGCGCACGCCGGGCAGACAACCCCGGCGTGCGCTGAGCGCAGCCAAACGTTCAGGCCGGAACCGCAGCCCCATCCAGGTACGGCTCGTTCCGCTCCGCCCGCTCCACCAAAGAGGCCGGCGGCTCGAAGCGCGGCCCGTACTGAGCGGCCAGCTCGCGCGCCCGCGCCACGAACGCGGCCGGTCCGCCGGCGTCGCCGTTGCGCGTCGGGTCGCCGTACTGGTTGATGTACTGGCAGACGCCGCCCGTCCAGGCCGGGAAGCCGATCCCGAAGATCGAGCCGATGTTGGCGTCGGCGACGGACTCGATCACGCCCTCGTCGATGCACTTCACCGTCTCGAGCGCCTCGGCGAACATCATCCGCTCCTCGAGGTCTCTCAGCACGATGGACGACGGGTCGTCCACCTGCGGGAACGCCTCGCGCAGACCGGACCACAGGCCCGTGCGTCTGCCGTCGGCGTACTCGTAGAAGCCGCGGCCCTCGAGCTTCCCGGGGCGGTCGTGCTCGTCGAGCATCGCGTCGATCACCTGCTCGGACGGATGGCCGTCCCAGCCGGTGCCCGTCTCCATCGCCGCCTTCGCGGCGTCGCGGATCTTGCGCATGAGCTTGAGGTTGAGCTCGTCGCTCAGCTGCAGCACTGGCGCGGGGTAGCCGGCCTGCGAGGAGGCCTGCTCGATCGTCGCCGCGGGGATCCCCTCGGTCAGCATCGAGATGCCCTCGTTGATGAACGTTCCGATCACGCGCGAGGTGAAGAAGCCGCGCGAGTCGTTGACGACGATCGGCGTCTTCTTGATCTGCTGGGCGACGTCCAAAGCACGCCACAGCGTCTCGTCGCTCGTCTGCTCGCCCTTGATGATCTCCAGCAGCGGCATCTTGTCCACCGGGCTGAAGAAGTGCAGCCCGATGAAGTCGGCCGGACGCGAGACGCCCTCGGCGAGCCCGGTGATCGGGAGCGTCGAGGTGTTCGAGCCGAGCAGCGCGCCCTCGGCGAGGAACGGCTCGATCTCGCCGAAGACCTTCGCCTTGACTGCCGGGTCCTCGAACACCGCCTCGATAACGAGGTCGGCGTCCTTGGCGGCCGCGGGATCATCGGTCGCGGTGATGAGCGCGAGCAGGGCGTCGCCCTTCTCCTGCGTCGTCTTGCCGCGCGAGACGCCCTTCTCGACGAGTCTCGCCGAGTAGCCCTTGCCGCGGTCGGCCGCCTCCTGCGAGACGTCCTTCAGCACGACCTCGATGCCGGCCTTCGCGCACACGTACGCGATCGCGGCGCCCATCATGCCGGCGCCGAGCACGACGACCTTCTTCGAGCGGAACGTCTCGACGTCGTCTGACCGACCGCGCGGACCGTTGACGGCCTGCAGGTCGAAGAAGAACGCCTGGATCATGTTCTTCGAGACCTGGCCGGTCGCGAGGTCGATGAAGTAGCGCCCCTCGATCTCGATCGCGGAGTCGAAGTCGACCTGCGCGCCCTCGACCGCCGCGGCCATGATGTGGTGCGGCGCCGGGTAGTTCGCGCCCTTGATCTGCTTGCGCAGGTTCGAGGGGAAAGCCGGCAGGTTCATCGCCAGCGAGGGCGTCGAGGGGGTGCCGCCGGGGATCTTGTACTTCTTGTCCGCGTCCCACGGCTGCTGCGCCTCGGGGTTGGCCTTGATCCACTCCTTGGCGGCGGGGATCAGGTCCTCTCTCGTGGCGACGAGCTCATCGACGATGCCGAGCTCCTTCGCCTTGCCCGGGCGCACTCTCTGACCCTGCATCAGCAGGCCCATCAGCGCCTGCACGATGCCGAGCATGCGCACGGTGCGCACGACGCCGCCGGCGCCGGGGAGCAGACCGAGCTGCACCTCCGGGAAGCCGAAGACGATCTTGTTGTCGTCGACGGAGATGCGGTGATGTGTCGCGAGGGCGATCTCCAGCCCGCCGCCGAGCGCGGTCCCGTTGAGCGCGGCGACGACCGGCTTGCCGAGCGTCTCCAGTCGGCGCAGCTGGCCCTTGCCGATCTTCAGGCCCTCGGCCAGCTCCTGCGCCTGCGCGGGGGTGACGGCTCTCAGGTCGTTGAGGTCGCCGCCGGCGAAGAAGGTCTTCTTCGCGGACGTGATGATCACGCCGGCGATGTCGTCCTTCTCGGCCTCGAGCCGCTCGACGGTCGCTGCCATCGACTCGGCGTAGGCGCGATTCATCGTGTTCGCGCCCTGGTTCGGATCGTCGAGGGTGAGGATGACGATCTTGTCGTCGCCCTTCTCCCAGCGGATCGTGGTGGACTCCGGCATCAGATCGCCTCCACGACGGTCGCGATGCCCATGCCGCCGCCGACGCAGAGCGTGCAGAGGCCGTATCTGCCGCCGGTGCGGTGCAGCTCGTCGACGATCGTGCCGAGGATCATCGCGCCGGTCGCGCCGAGCGGATGGCCCATCGCGATCGCGCCGCCGTTGACATTGACCTTCTCCATGTCGAGGCCCATGTCCTTGACGAACCGGAGGACCACCGCGGCGAACGCCTCGTTGATCTCGACGAGGTCGAGATCGTCGACGGTGAGCCCGGCCTTCGCCAAAGCCTTCTTGGAGGCGGGCGCGGGGCCGGTCAGCATGATCGTCGGGTCGGCGCCGGAGAGGGCGGTCGCGAGGATGCGGCCGCGCGCCTTCAGGCCGAGCTCCTTGCCCGTCTTCTCGTTGCCGATCGCGACGAGCGCGGCGCCGTCCACGATTCCGGAGCTGTTGCCCGGCGTGTGGACGTGCTCGATCTTCTCGATCCAGTGGTACTTCTGCAGAGCGACGGCGTCGAAGCCGCCCATTTCGCCCATCACGGCGAAGGAGGGCTTGAGGTTGCCGAGCGTCTCGACGGTCGTGCCGGGACGGATGAACTCGTCCTTGTCGAGCACGACGTGGTCGTTGACGTCCTTGACCGGGACGACCGAGTTGTCGAACTTGCCGGCCGCCTGTGCGGCAGAGGCGCGCTCCTGCGAGCGGGCGGCGTATGTGTCCACGGTCTCCCGGTCGAAGCCCTCGACCGTGGCGATCAGGTCCGCGCTGACGCCCTGCGGGACGAACGACGTGTCGTAGTTCGTCTCCGGGTCGAGCGCCCACGCGCCGCCGTCGGTGCCCATCGGCACGCGCGACATCGACTCGACGCCGCCGGCGAAGACGAGGTCCTCCCAGCCGGAGGCGACCTTCTGCGCGGCGACGTTGACGGCCTCCAGGCCGGAGGCGCAGAAGCGGTTGAGCTGGACGCCGGCGACGGTGTCCGGCAGGCCGGCCTTGATCGCGGCCGTCTTGGCGATGTCCATCCCCTGGTCGCCGACCGGGGTCACGCAGCCGAGCACCACGTCGTCGACCCGGTTGGGATCGAGCTGCTCGTTGCGGATCAGCATCTCGTGCATCAGGCCGACGACGAGGTCGACCGGCTTCGTCGTGTGCAGGGAGCCATTGCTCTTGCCCTTGCCACGAGGTGTGCGGATGGCGTCGAAGATCAACGCGTCAGTCGATCCCACGGTGTCGTTCTCCTCAGGAGGGTGCGGTGATCGCCCGAGACTAACATGCAATCGTGAATGTATGTATCGTTCGCGCGGGATGAGCACCACGTCCACGGGCGCGCGACGCACGCAGGAGGAGCGCCGCGCGGCCACGCGGGCCGCGCTGCTCGACGCCGCGCTCGTCTGCCTCGTCGAGCACGGCTACGAGGGGACCACGACCGGGCGCGTCTGCGAGCGCGCCGGCGTCTCGCGCGGTGCGCACCAACACCACTTCGGCACGCGGCCGGAGCTCGTTGCCGCCGCGCTCGAGGAGCTGGCGATGCGCCGACTCGAGGACATCCGCGGCGAGGTCGCCTCCTTGCCGGCGGGCGAGGCCCGCGTCGAGCAGGCGCTCGACGCGATCTGGGGTTGGTTCACCGGCCCGCTGTTCCAGGCCTCGATCGACCTGGCCGCCGCGGCGCGGACCGACGAGGAGCTGCGGGCGCAGCTCGCGCCCGTCGAGGCGCGCCTGTCACAGGGCACGCTGCTGTGCTGCCGCGAGATGCTCGCGGACGGCCAAGAGGATCGCTCGCGGGACCCATTGATCCAGATGACGCTCGGCACCGTGCGCGGGCTGGCGCTGCTGCCGATCATCCACCCCGGCAACCGCAGCGCCGCCAAGCAGTGGGCGTTCGCGCGCGATCGGCTGGCAGACCTCTTTCGCGCCTGATCCGCTGCTAGCATCGCGCCACGTGAGCGCCCTCGCCGACCTGCCCCTCATCGCCTCTGGGAAGGTCCGTGAGCTGTACGACCTCGGGGACCGTCTGCTGCTCGTCGCGACCGACCGGATCTCGACGTACGACGCGATCCACCCGACGCCGATCCCTGACAAGGGGAAGGTGCTGACCGCGCTGTCCGTCTTCTGGTTCGAGCGGCTCGGCGGGATCGTCCCGAACCACTTCCTCTCGGCCACGGAGGGTGTCCCGGACGAGGCGCGCGGCCGCGCGCTCGTCGTCAGAAAGCTGTCGATGCTGCCGGTCGAGTGCGTCGTGCGCGGCTACATCACCGGCTCGGGCTGGAAGGACTACAAGGCGACCGGCGTCGTCTCGGGCATCGAGCTGCCGCCGGGCCTCCAGGAGTCCGAGCAGTTCTTGCAGCCGCTCTACACGCCGTCGACGAAGGCCGAGGTCGGCCACGACGAGGCGATCGACTTCGAGCAGACGGTCGACCTGCTGGGCGGCGACCGCGGGCTCGCGGAGCAGGTGCGCGACGTCTCGATCGAGCTGTACGCGACGGCCGCCGAGCATGCCCGCTCGCGCGGCGTGATCCTCGCCGACACGAAGTTCGAGCTGGGCCGCGATGCCGATGGCACGCTGACACTGGGCGACGAGGTGCTGACGCCGGACTCCTCGCGCTTCTGGCCGGTCGAGGGCTTCGCCGTCGGGCAAGGCCAGCCGAGCTTCGACAAGCAGTACGTGCGCGACTGGGCGGCCGGCACCGGCTGGGACAAGCAGCCGCCGGCGCCGTCGATCCCGGACGACGTCGTCGCAGCCACGCGCGCGAAGTACGTCGAGGCGTACGAGCTGATCACCGGCGAGCCGTTCGACGCGTGGCTGGAGCGGACCGCGCCATGACGCGCTACCGCGTGCTCGTGCGGCCGAAGGCCGGGATCCTCGACCCGCAGGGTCAGGCGGTCGAGCGGGCGCTGCCCGCGCTTGGCTTCAAGGGCGTCGAGAACGTGCACGTCGGCCGTCTGATCGAGCTCGACGTCTCCGATGTCGCACACCTGCCGGCGATGTGCCAGAAGCTGCTCGTGAACCCGTTGATCGAGGACTACGAGATCCTCGAAGCGGAGCCGCACCCGGCGTCGTGAAGTTCGGGGTCCTTCGCTTCCCGGGGACGTGCGACGAGGTCGACGCGCAGCTCGCCTGCGAGCGCGTCGGCGAGGCGGTCATCCTGTGGCACGGCGACCGCGACCTCCAAGGGGTCGACGCGATCGTCGTCCCCGGCGGCTTCTCATACGGCGACTATCTGCGTGTCGGCGCGATCGCGCGCTTCGCGCCGATCATGGAGTCGGTCATCGAGTACGCGCACGCGGGCGGGATCGTGCTCGGCATCTGCAACGGCTTCCAGGTGCTGTGCGAGGCTGGGCTGCTGCCCGGCGCGCTGCTGCCGAACGAGTCGTTGCGCTTCGTCTGCCGCCAGGTCGATCTCGTCGTCGAGCGCTCCGGCACGCGCTTCACGAATGCCTGCGCCGAGGGTGAGTGGCTGTCGATCCCAGCCAAGCACACGACCGGGTGCTGGTACGCCCCGCCGGCGTTGCACGATCGGGTGGAAGCGAACGGCCAGGTGCTGCTGCGCTATGCGCCCGGCGAGAACTTCAACGGCTCGCTCGCCGATGTGGCCGGCGTCTGCAACGAGGCGGGCAACGTCTTCGGGCTGATGCCGCACCCCGAGCACGCCGTCGACCCGCTCACGGGCTCGACCGACGGACTGAAGCTGTTCGAGTCGATCCGCGATCACGTCGGCGCGCATGTCGGCGCCTGAGGCCATGACCGCCGCGCTGCCGCCGCACCGCGCGCTCGGCCTCACCGACGCCGAGTACGACCTGATCCTCGACAAGCTCGGGCGCGAGCCGAACGCCGTCGAGCTGTCGATGTTCTCGCTGATGTGGTCCGAGCACTGCGCCTACAAGCACTCGAAGAAGCTGCTCGGGCAGCTGCCGACCGAGGGGCCGTACCTGCTGCTCGGTCCCGGCGAGAACGCCGGCGCGGTCGATGTCGGCGACGGCCTCGCGATCGCCTTCAAGGTCGAGTCGCACAACCACCCGTCCGCGGTCGAGCCGTTCCAGGGGGCGGCGACGGGCGTCGGCGGGATCCTGCGCGACATCTTCGCGGTCGGCGCCCGGCCGATCGCGGTGCTCGACTCGCTGCGCTTCGGCGAGCTCGACTCCGCGCGCTCGCGCTACCTGCTCGAGCACGCCGTAGGCGGCATCGGCCACTACGGCAACTCGATCGGCGTGCCGACGATCGGCGGCGAGCTGTACTTCGAGGGTCCCTACGAGCAGAACTGCCTCGTCAACGCGATGGCTTTGGGGATCGCCGAGCACGACCGGTTGATCCGCAGCGCCGCCACCGGCCCCGGCAACGTGCTGATCCTGTTCGGCGCGCTGACCGGCCGCGACGGGATCGGCGGCGCCTCCGTGCTCGCGAGCGCCGAGCTCGGCGACGCCGACGCGGACAAGCGCCCGACCGTGCAGATCGGCGACCCGTTCGCGGAGAAGAAGCTGATGGAGTGCTCGCTGGAGCTGCTCGACCGCGAGTTGCTCGTGTCCCTGCAGGACCTCGGCGCCGCCGGCCTCACGTCCTCCTCCTCGGAGATGGCGTCGAAGGGCGGCCTCGGGCTCGACATCCACGTCGATCGCGTGCCGCTGCGCGAGCCGGGGATGGAGCCGTTCGAGATCATGGTCTCGGAGTCGCAGGAGCGGATGCTGTGCGTCGTCGAGCCTGCGCGGGTCGACGAGGTGCTCGCGGTCTGCGCCAAGTGGGAGACGACCGCGACGGCGATCGGCGAGGTGACCGACTCCGGTCGCCTGCGCGTGCTGAGCGGCGGCGACGTCGTCGGCGACATGCCGGTGGAGGCGCTCGTGGACGACTGCCCGCTGTACGACCTCGCGCCGGAGAAGCCGTCCGAGCCGATCTATCCGGCGCCGCGCCGCACCCTTGAGACTGACGATCCGCATCAGATCCTCCCGGCGCTGCTGCGCTCCGCCAACATCGCCGATCGCCGCCCCATCTTCGAGCAGTACGACTGCGTCGTCCAGTCGCGCACGGTGCGCCGCCCCGACGACGCCGACGCGGCCGTGCTGATGCTCCCCGACGGCGGCGCGATCGCCGTCTCGATCGACGGCTCCGGCCGTCGCGTCGCATGCGACCCGTACCGCGGCACCGTCGAGGCGGTCCTGGAGTGCGCGGCGAACCTCGCCTGCGTCGGCGCCGAGCCGCTCGGCCTCACGAACTGCCTCAACTTCGGCAACCCGGAGAAGCCGCACATCGCGTGGCAGCTGAGCGAGTCGGTGCGCGGCATGGCGGACGCCTGCCGCGCGCTCGACGTGCCCGTCGTCGGCGGCAACGTCTCGCTCTACAACGAGGGACCCGAGGGCCCGATCTACCCGACGCCCGTCGTCGGGATGGTCGGCCGCATGCCGGAGGCGGCGCGCGCCGGCCGGCTCGGCTTCGCCGTCGAGGGCGACGCGATCGCCTTCTGCGGGCCGCTCCAACCGTCGCTGCCGGGCAGCGAGCTGGCGAAGCTGCGCGGCGAGCCGCTGCCGGACGGGCTGCCCGAGGCCGACGTCGCGCTCGTGCGCAAGACGCAGCAGGTCGTGCGCGACGCGGTCCGCCGCGGCGAGCTGCGCTCCGCCCACGACGTCGCCGAGGGCGGCCTTGCGGTCGCGCTCACCGAGTGTTGTCTTGCCGGCGGTCACGGAGCCCACGTGGACTTCCGCGGCGCCGGTGCGGACGGCGAGCGACTGCTCGAGACGCTCTACGGCGAGGGCCCCGGCGGCTTCGTCCTGTCCGGTTCCCGCCCGGCGCTCGCGGCGCTCGCACGCGAGATCCAGCTCACGTTCGTCGGCGTCGTCGGCGCCCCCGGCGACGCGCTCGAGCTGAGCCTCGACGCCGGCGCCACGCTCAGCTGGCCGCTCGCGGAGCTGCGGGGAGCCCGCGCGAGCGGCCTGGCCGACGCGATCGACGCCGCCTGAGTCCCCTCCCTCCTACGGCGCCACCACCGTGGCGCCGTCGGACACGACGAGCGTCGTCGGCGCGACCACCGGCGGCGGCGCGGGCGCCGGCCAGGCGGTGGCGGCGGTGTGCGTGCTGCTGCCCCTGACCGCGTTGGCCCAACCGGATCTCGTGCCGCCGTAGGCCCCGCCGATCTCGGTCCCGCTCAGCGGAACCGTCAGCGTCGTCGCACCGCCGTTGGCGATCGTGACTCTCGCGCCTTCGATGTAGCCGGTCACGCCTCTTGCGGTTCCCCACGCTTCCTGGCGCGTGAGCAGGTCGGCGACCTGCGTCGGCGTCAGCTGCTGGATCGGCACGCTCGTGTTGAACCAGCGGTTGTAACCGTTGAGCATCGCGTTCAGCACGGGGTAGAAGACGGCGCCGTCAGGCCTTTCGGACTGCGCCAGGTTGGTCTGGTGGAAGTAGTGCGGCCTGGGGTCGTTGCCCATCATGTGACCGAAGATCCGGTCCGACTCGGCGCGCACGTAGTCGCTCCAGCTCGCCGGGCTCGTGAAGCAGGTCGTGATCGACGAGCTCGCGCATCCTCCGCCCAGTTCCGGCGGCAGGTAGAGGTAGTTGTACTCGTCGAGCTGCTGCGCCTGCGTGGCGGTGTTGTAGTAGACGTTCGTCGGCCAGCGCGGGATCACGCGGAAGCCGTTCTCGACGAACGACGTGCCGGCCGCATACGTCGGTCCGGTGGTGCTCGTCGGCGTGACCGGATAGGGCTTGGAGGCGTCCGCGCCGGTGTTCCTGATGCCCGCGCTCCTGAGCGCGCCGCCGAAGTTCGGGTTCTGCCCGTACGGATCGATCGAGGCGCCGTTGAAGCTCGGCGGCGTGGCCGTCGTCCCGGCTGAGCCGGTGTCGCGGAACCTGATCGTCACCGCTCCACCGGAGTTGAACGCGGGCGAGGGCTGCGCGACGGTGCTGATCAGCCTCCACCCGCCGGCGGGCGAGACGCGGCGGTAGACCCTGTACGTCAGCGCGTGGCAGATGGCGGGGAAGTCGATCCGCACCGACGCCGTCGCGAGGAGCCTTCTGGGCACAGCGACCGTCGCCGTCGAGGCGACCGTCTCGCCGTGCGCCGACGTCGCGGTGATCGCATAGTCGTAGGTGCCGCCGGCCAGCGTGCCGCCGAGCGAGGTCGCCCACGCTTCTTCGATCGAGGGCGAGTCGAGCAGCGCGGCGCCCGTGATCAGGTTCGCGAGCCCCGAGTGCTCGCCGGTGACGAGCTCGCCGGCGTTGACGGCGAAGCCTCTCGACCTCGCCCACCTCGTGTTGGCTTCGATCTGTTCGACGATGAAGCCCCTCGCCGAGCAGTCGAGGTTCGGGTGGTCGTAGGTGTGGTTGACCCAGCCGAACGTCGTCCTGTTGGCCAGGAAGGCGCTCAGCAGCTCGTCGCTGCCGCCGTGTTCGGCGGCGTAGGCGACGCTGCCGCCACCGTTGTACAGGTTGTCGAGCCGGATCCCAGTCGCTCTCGACCAGGCGACCGCGGTCGCCGCGTCGCCGGGCGTCATGCGGACCGCGGCTTCCGGGCTGAAGTTCGTCGTGTGGGTGGCCGGGTCCCAGATGTCATCGGGCAGGAAGACGTCGTCGATGTGCAGCTCCAGGTAGTTGCGCTGGTCGCCGAAGAAGGTCCCGCGCGTGACCCATGAGAGCTGGCCGTGGCGCAGCAGCTGGCTGTGCAGCTGGAACGGGTTGGAGTCGAACGTCTGCACCATCTCCTCGCGCCCTTCCGGATGCGTGAAGACGCCCACGAGCGCGTTGCCGCTGTCATCCGCCAGCAGGGTGCTGAAGGCGGCGCCTTCGAGCGGCGTGGCGCCGTAGCCCCATGTGCCCGTGCCGATCTGCACCCTGCCCTGCAGGTAGGGAAAGACCGCCTGACCGGCGCTGGTGAGCGTCAGTTCGGCGCCGTCGAGCGGAGCGCCGAACGTCGGCGGGTTGAGGCCGTAGTCGGCGCCGGGGTAGACGTAGGCGCTGAGCTGGCGCACCTGAAACGTCTGCTCGAAGGCCGTGAGCGCGGCCCACTCCTCGGGCGCGAGCGCGGATGCGCAACCGCCTTCGTCGCAGCGCGGCAGCCCGCCGACGGCGACGATGACCGCCTGGTACCTCGCCTCGTCGATGCCCCCGGCGAGCGTCTGCGAGAGCGTCGCGGCCGTGATCGGCGCGTGGCCGGGCGTGGCGATCAGTTGGTCGTACGGCACCCCCTCGCGCCTGAGCTGCGCCTGCCACGCCGCGAACGACGGTTCGCTCCCGCTCGTGCCGAGCAACAGCACCTTCATGTCGATGCGCTGCGCCGCCGAGGCAGCGGGTGCCGCTGTCGCAAGCAGGGCGCAACAGATCGACAGCAGGACGATGATCAGCTTGCCGCGCATCCCGACGCTCCCCACCTTGTGATCCGGTCGCGTCCACTCTCTCGCGCGCCGCCGCCGAGGCCAATGAGCCGTGTGGGGCATATCGGGCGTTCAGCGCGGTGAACGACCTGCCCGCCCCCGCTGCTACCCTTGCGCCTCCGGGCCGGGCATCGTCGTCCAGCCCCCGCCGGAGTGCTGGAACGCCTCCTCGATGACCGACCATTTGACCGATCGCGACGGACCGCGCGACGAGTGCGGAGTCTTCGGGATCTACGCACCCGACCACGACGTCGCCCGCCTCGCGTACTTCGCGCTGTACGCGCTGCAGCACCGGGGCCAGGAGTCAGCCGGGATCGCGACCACGGACGTCGGCGGCAACATCATGACCCTGCGCGACCTCGGCCTCGTCTCGCAGGTGTTCGACGAGCAGAAGCTGCGCGCGCTGCCCGGGCAGATGGCGATCGGGCATGTGCGCTACTCGACGACCGGCTCCTCGAACTGGGAGAACTCACAGCCGGTGCACCGCTCCGACAAGCGCGAGGTGGCGCTCGCCCACAACGGCAACCTGATCAACGCGGTCGAGCTGCATGCCGAGCTGCGCTCCCGCGGCGTCCGCTTCCGCTCGACGTCGGACTCCGAGATCATCGCGGCGCTGCTGTCGACCCACGAGGCGGACTCGATCGAGGACGCGCTGGTGGACGTGATGAGCCGCGTCGAGGGCGCGTACTCCACCGTGGT
>Ga0126311_10000883_pt1 | contig 14039 bp, 3 predicted proteins | sample Plot61_FD_92539 | JGI IMG/M metagenome (GOLD analysis project Ga0126311, IMG submission 92539) | Serpentine soil microbial communities from UC McLaughlin Reserve, CA, USA - Plot61 | ecosystem: Environmental > Terrestrial > Soil > Grasslands | place: USA: UC McLaughlin Reserve, Lake County...
CTCGCCCGCGGCCTGCGTGTTGGTGTTCGGGTCGCGGACGCGCAGCGCCAGAGGCTCGTTGCGGTAGTTGACACTCATCGTGCCGGGGTCGGCCGCCGAGACCGCCTCGGGGCACGGCAGCGGTTGGCCGAAGCAGTCCGCGGCCTTCTCTACGAGGAAGGGCAGGTTGACCTCGTCCTTGAGGGGCGGGCTGATTGCCCGCGCGGGGTCGGGTATGGGCTGGCCCGCGCCGTTGATGCCGCCGCCCGCCTCGTACGCGAGTTGGTAGTCCGCGAACTCAAGAAGAAACTCGCGGTAGCTGTTCGCGGAGTTGGCCGTGATGATGTTGGCACGCCAGGTGGTCGGGCCGCCGTCGCTGCGTGCGCCTATGCCCGCGCCGCCGAAGAAGGCCCCCGTGTCTTGGTCGGCCCACTTGGAGCCCTGCGGCTCGACGACGAGTCCGGCGTAGAGGCCGGTCTGCTGGTGCGTCGAGGGGCCGAAGTGGTCGTGCGTGAAGACGGTTCTGAGCGTGCGATCTACGCCGTTGTTGTTGAGCGTGTTGTCGGCGTACCAGCGCTGCACGGTCGTCTGCGCGCCGAGCGTGCCGAGGGTCGGATGCGGTCTTGCGACCGGGCACGTGAAGGTGCCGTCGCGCGTGTCGCCGGAGTCCACGCCCGTGCAGGCGTTCTGCTTGCGGATGGCGCGTATGCGCTCTATCACCTCGTCGGGCGAGAAGGTTCCGTCCTCGTAGTTCCAGCCGTTGCCGGAACCGTCCGAACTCGTCACGTCGAACTTCACGAGGTGGATGTGCTGGCCCATGATGTCGGTGGGCGTCCGCACCTGGAAGTCGTCCAGCTCGTAAACGTTCGGCGCGAGAACGGTGTGATGGAACGTGATGCAGTCGTTCGTGTTGGCGCGGAAGAAGAAGGGCTCGGGCGGCCGGGTGCCGTTTCGCGTGGCGGCCACGTCGCCCCAGAGGGTGAGTATGCGCGCCTGCGGGACGTGCCAGCCCGCCTTGTTGAGCTTGAGGTCGAGTTGGAGGAGCGCCGCCTTGTACGTGCGCGGCGTGCCCACGGCCGCGCCGTTGGCGTCAACACAGGGGTCTGCGAAGGGCGCGCCGGCCACGGCCGGACGGCCGTTGAGCACGTAGTTGGCGGCCGTACCGTCGGGCTTGAAGCTCGCGTGGTTGCGCTGCGCGTGGTAGTTCATCGCGGCGACCTCGACAGGCGTGCCGGTCTCCTGCCGCTGTTCGGCGACGGCGGTCAACAACTCCTTGCTGAAGTCCTGATAGGTCTGGATTTGATGCGTCGTGCCGCCGGTGATGACGTGGCGCGGCAGGCCGCCGTCGTCAACGGTGTCGAGCGGCGGGTGCGGCGGGCGGTGCCCGGCGACGGCCGGGACAAAGAACGGGTAGCCGGGGTTGCCGTTTCCCGAGATGGACGCCTGCCCGCCGACGATTGAGACCTGCGCCTCGGGCATCGGGGCCATGGCGATGGTCGGCAAAGGGACGATGGCCGGGATGGGCGTGCCGTTGGCGATTTCGCCGTCGGGCAGCGCGCGTGCGCCCGGAACGGGTCGGCCGTCAACGTCAGTAACCGTGCCCGACTCGAATACGTCGTGCGAGCGCCAAAGCTCCCACATCCCTTGCGCGAAGTGCGGGTAGAAGTGGCAGTGGAATATCGAGTCGCCCACGGTCTGGTTGCGGTTGCCCGAGCCGCCGTGCGTTATCTCGGTGGTGAACGAGTAGCCCGGCCCGAGCGCCTGACTGTCTAAGTAAGAGGAGTTGTCGTCGTCGGGAGTCCTCAACCACTGGTGCGCGTGCAGGTGGTGTATGTGGTGCTCCTTCGGCCCCGCGTGTACGACCCTCATCTTGACGTGGTCGCCGATGTAGCTGTGGTGAACGTTCGAAGGGTCGTCGGGGTAAAACACCTTGGTCGCCTTGGGGCCGGTCTTCAGCGTGCCGTCGGGTTTGGTCGAGTCTGCCGGCACGTCAACTATCTCGGCCGGGTCGCCGACCGTCCAAGCGGAGAGGAAGAACTCCTCGTACTTGCACTCGGCGCAGTTGCCCATCGGGCCGACGCCGAGGCGGTTGGCGAGAATCTCGGAGCCTATGCCGCCGATGCCGTAGTTGATCGCGAACTTGTCGCGCACGCTGTGCAGCGTGTGCGCGAGCGGTTCGTTTTTCTCCGGGTCGTAGAAATCGGGGAACGCCTGAACGGCCTCGACCTCGTCGTGGTAGACGACCGTGAACTCGCGGAAGGGCTGGTCGCGGTCGGGCTCGGTCGCGTTCGCGCGGTAGGTGCCCGCGGGGAAGCGGCCGTGGCCCGTGCCCGTGATGACCGCGTTCAGGTCGGAGTGAACTATCTCGCCGCTGGCGTCAATCATCCGCAGCACGGGCATGCCCGCGCGCGGGTGGCCGGCCGGGTAGACGGCGTCGTAGCAGATGAGCGGCTGCCCGCCCGTAGTCTTGGCGAGACTGCCGTCAGAGTTCAGCCTTGTGGCGTAACGCATCTCGGCGGCAGTTACCTGACTGCGGTAGTACTCGGCCCCCCTCGCCTCGACGTTCACCGAGCCGAAGAGCCCCTCGGCGATTGAGCCGCCGTCGCCCTCGCCGCCCGTCGTGGCGGCGGTCGAATACATCAGGTGGTTGCCCTCACGCTCGCCGTAGAGCGTGTAGGTGGCCGAGTTGCCGGGCGCGACGAGGCTGCTCGTGTTCGTGCCGACGTTCGAGCCGTCGTCCGCGATGCTGCTCACGAGTTGCATGCCCGCCACGTGAACCGAGGCCGTGCGCGTGTTCGGCTGGTCGTCCTTGGCCGAGTGCGAGAGCCAGTTCTTAAAGTTGATTTGCAGCTTCTGCCCCGCGTTGACACGCAGCACTAACGGGCGCGGGCGCTTGCCGGGCCGCAGTTGCGCGTTGCCGGGGCCGGGCGTCGTGCCTTCTATGGGCACCACGTCGCGCTCAAGCGCGTAGATCATGCCGCCAGGGTTGACCGCGCCCAGACGGTTGTAGACGAGCACCTGGTCAATCGCGACCACGTTCGCCACCACCGTGCCGTTTGCGGCGGGCCATGCGTTGGGCGTGGCGGGGCACTCGGTCGTGGTGAACCCGTTCTCATCCACCGGCCCGGTGGTGTTCGTCGAGGTGCCCGACGCGTAACTGCGCAACTCTTCGATGTGCACCTTCTTGATGGGCGTGCCGCCGGCCGCGGCGGGCGAGTCGGTGAAGATGGGCGCGTTCGCGCCGAACGCCGCGAACGCCTGACTGAGCGAGTTGCGCAACTCCTGAAGGTGGATGGCGCGAACGTTCGCGCCCGCGAGGTTCGCGTCAGTCCATGACGCATCGGGCAGCGCGGCCGCCCTGCGCACCGAGTTGACGACCGTTCGCAGTTCCGTCATGTGAACGGCCTTAAGGGGCGTCGCGTCTGCCGTGAGTATGCCGTCCGTGTAGGTGACGGCCGTCGCCGCCACTGTGTTGCTGTAGGCCGAGAGGTTGCCGGCCGAGTCCACCGCGCGCACGCGGTAGATGTAAGTCGTATTCGCCGCGACCGCGCCGTCGGCGAAGCTGTTCGTCGTCGGGTTGCCGACGACCGTGTAGGGCCCTGCGGTGCTGGCCGCGCGCTCCACCTGATAGCGCGCGGCGCCGGCCGAGGTCGCCCACGACACGGTAATCTGCGTGCTCGAAGTCGAGCTGACCGCGAGGCCGGCGGGCGCCGCCACGGCGGCCGCGGCCTCGCTCGGGTGTGAGACGATGAGCAGGGCGAATAAGAGCATGACTACGCAGCGCGGCGTAGCGCGCGTGTGCTTCAAACGCTCCAGAGTGTTCATGGGAATTCCTCTTTGTTAACCGACAAACCTGATTCGCGCCGCGCGGTAAGAGCGCGGCCGCCCCTCACTGAAGGCTGAGCAGGACGAGAATCTCCCCCGTGCCCTTATCCAAAGATTCGAGCGCCTTGCCGATGATGGTGCCCGGCGCGTGAATCTGCCTGCCGCCGAGGCTTATGGGCTCGGACTTCATCGCCAAGCCTTCGACATCGCTCGTCACGATGAGGTCGCCTATCCCTATGGCCGCGCGCGACGCGTCGACACGCACCTTGACGCGTCCCGTCGTCGCCACCAATGCCTTATCCTCGCCCGCCTCGCCGAGCGTGATGCCGGGCTGCGCCGAGACGACTCCCGCCACGCGCGTGTCGTACGCGCCCGCGGAGGCGATGACGTGATTAGCGTGCCGCGTGTCGAGCACGACTACGGTCCCGGCCTGAAGCTTCTGCGTCGAGGGCACCCACTCGGCCACGTCCTGATACTTCGCGTTAATGTTGCCGTCAACGGTGATGTTCCCCGCGACGTGCAGCTTGCTGGCGGGCGTGGTAGTGCCGACGCCGATATTGCCGCCCTGCGTGAGAGTCAGCACGTCGTTCTTGACGGGCGCGTTGGTGAAGCTGCTGAATTGAAGTGTGGGGTCAGTAATCCCGTTGCGCGTGTCGGACTGTATCGCCCACCCGCCCGCGGAGGGGTTGACCACCGCGAAGTTGGTACTGTTCGAGTAGACGTTGAAACCGATGCGGGTCAACGCGCCGCTGCTCGTGCCGACCTTGTGCGAGAGGACGAGCGGGTTGGAGTTCGCCATCACGCTGTCTTTGACCACGAAGTCGATTCCGCCGCCGTTGGCGGCGCCGGTCGTCGTCACGTCGAAGACTCCTAACGGGGCCGCCGTGCCGACGCCGACGTTGCCGTTCGAGCCGATGCGCATCCGCTCGACGCCCGCGCCGTTGGCGCCGGTGAAAAACTGGACGGCGGTCGGGACGCTGCCCGCACTCACGGGGCCGTCGACGAAGAACCGCAGGCGCGTCGGAGTCTGCATCGCGGAGCCGTCGAAGGCGGAAGCGAAGAGGCTACCGATGTTGTCGCCGTTCACGACCGCGCCGCCCGCGCGGCTCTTGCTGAAGGTGAAGAGGGCGGAGTTGGAGTCGTTGCTGGTCTGCTCGTCGATGATGCCGCGCGTGACGGATGTCGTGGGGGTCGAGACGTGCAGGCTGGACGCGGGCGTCGCGGTGCCGACGCCGACGTTGTTGGTGGTCGTCGTGTTCGTGCCCGAGGTCGTCCACTGCGCGCGAGCCTCGCGGCCCTGAAGCAGCACGGCGGCGAGCGCGAGCAGGCAGAGCGAGGCCGCGCGCGCGACGCCCCTGTTAAGAGTTCTACGGCTGGTTGTGGTCGTCATACTTTTATCCTCTTATTCCCTTTGATTCGTGTGCTTATTGGAGGCTGAGCAGGACGAGTATCTCGCCCGTCCCCTTGTCGAGCGCTTCGAGCGCCTTGCCGATGATGGTTCCGGGGCGGTGTATCTTCACGCCGCCCAAGTCAACCTCCACCGACTTCATCGCTACGCCCTCCACGTCGCTCGTCACGATGAGGTCGCCTGTCTCAATCGGCGCGCGTGTGGCGTCTACTTTGACCTTGACGCGGCCCGTCGTCGCCACCAGGGCCTTGCCCTCGCCCGCCTCGCCGAGCGTGATGCCGGGCTGCGCCGAGACGACTCCCGCCACGCGCGTGTCGTATGCGCCCGCGGAGGCGATGACGTGATTAGCGTGCCGCGTGTCGAGCACGACTACGGTCCCGGCCTGAAGCTTCTGCGTCGAGGGCACCCACTCGGCCACGTCCTGATACTTCGCGTTGATGTTGCCGCTGACGCGTATGTCGCCGGCAACGTCGAGCTTGGCCGTCGGCGTCGTCGTCCCCACGCCGACGAGCCCGTTGTTGCTAAGGAAGAACGCAGGCGCCCACGACGGGCCGTTAGTGTAGAAGGTTAGGCCGCCGAAGTTTTCGTCGTGTGTGATGGCCGAACTCGTCGTAGGCCCATAGAACTCCAACTGTGCGTTGTTGCCGCCCGAGCCTATGAGCATGTCGCTGTAGGAGCCGCGGGCCGGCGCGCCCGCGCCCACGTCGAGCCTCGCGCCGGGGGTTTTCGTGCCGATGCCGAGGTTGCCCACGGAGTCGAGCCGCAGCCTCTCAAGGTTATTCGTCGAGAAGACGATGGGGCTCGACTCGCGGTTCCAGATGTAGGCGCCTACGAATTCGTCGTAGCCGAAGTTGACGCCGTCGTTAAAGGTCGAGCCGGTGCCGTTCGTCGTCACGCGAGTGCCCGCCCAAGTCCCCCCGGTGTGTATGTGGAACATCTGCGCGGGCGAGGAGGTGCCGACGCCGACGCTGTTGGTGGTCGTCGTGTTCGTGCCCGAGGTCGTCCACTGCGCGCGCGCCTCGCCCGCGTTGAGGACGGCCATCAGACACGCGAGCGTTGCGAAGGCGAGGCCGCGAAGGATAGACTTCTTCACTGTTGCATGCACCGTTAGTTTTCCACCTTTCCTTAGTAAGTGTGTCCGCGCACCTTTCGGTAAGGGCGGCAAGGCGGACGCGTCCGCCCGACGGCGGAAGCCTTCGCTCGCTCGCCGCCGTCCGTTCAACGGGCGCACCCTTCGCGGCGATAACAAAGCGCCGCAGGGGACGGCGGAGGTCAGACCCGCCGTTGATGCTCATGTCGTTTGCGCTGGTCTTTGGTGAACTGTCTTCTTCTATGAAAATGAGGTCAAAATAGTTCTCTGGAAGGATGAACGTGAGGGCAATCGCTCGCCCGCTGCACCCACCCGCATGCCTAGCCCACTTCGTTAAACCCTAACCGGGATGTCATCGGGTTTTCAGGACACTTTGTGACGGTGCCGCCATTTGCAACCGCCGTGCCTTGTGACCCCGGAGGGGCGTTGTGCTCGGAGCGACGCGATATTACGCGCCACGTCGGCCCGACCGTCACCCGCGTCCTGTTTCGGCATGTGTCACACGCACGGGCCCGGTGTCTCAGCATGCATCACACACGCTCGGTAGCGGCCCTTTCGATGCTGCAAGTAGCCGCACAGCGGGACGAGTGCCGCGCTCATCAGCTCCACGAAGCGGTTGTAGCCGGTGAGGCGCGGGAAGGCCCGACTGAGGTGCTTCGGCGCGTGCCCGGTGTAATAGCTCTTGAAGTCACGATACCTTGAGGCATGGAAGAGAGTGATGACCGTCATCACTTCCGACAGGCAGAGGGTCGAAGCCCGCCGCCGCCGGCGCGTCTCAAGCAATCGCTCTTGCCGGAGCGGCTCAAAGAGCAGGCGGAAGTCGTCTATGTCGCAGAAAAGGGCTAAGATGTCCGTCGAGAGAACCTTCTTTCGGAAGAATGGGTGTTTTGGCGAACTCCATCTTACGAAATCCGGGTTCTCTCTTCACTTTCTTACGTCGAACTCACGTTAAAATATTTGATTGACAAGTAACGCCGGCTCGCTTAATCTCCCGCGCGTCTCCTTGCTGGTATCCTCCCGTGCGATTACCCGCTCGCGCGGCCATTCACGCGAGACCCACGACAACTCTTACGTCGTCGGCCTCACGCGCCGTTATACAGCCCGAACCCTTTCGACAGGAGTCACCCTTTTATGGCTCGCACTGCGTCCGCCCCGCGCACAAGGCTCGTCCGCCTCGTCCTCTGCCTCTCGCTGCTCGCGCAGCCGATGCTCTCAGGGTTCTCGAATGCGTCCGCCGGTAATAGTGTGAGTAAGGCCGAGCCCCCCGCTAGTAGTAAGGTGGCGGCTCGTCAGGAGGCCGAGGCCGACGGCCTGCCCGACCTCGACGAAGCACGCAGCCGCCCGCACCACGAGCCGCGCGCCGTGCCGCCCGTCCCTTCGACGCGCAGGCGCTGCCCGCCGCACAACAGGCGTTGCAACGACGACATAGACGGCCCGGCACTCCCGGCCCCGACGCCCGCGTCGCCCCGTAAGTCCGCGCAGGCGGGCGGGGGCGCGGGGTTTATCGCGAGCACTGTCGGGCCGACTTTACTGACGCTGCTGACGGCCGCACTCAACGGCGGCCGGCCAGCAGCGGATGTGCCGCTGCTCGACTTCTACTCCGGCGGCGGGTACTCGGTCTCCGATTCGGCGCCAGCCTCGCCGCTGTCGGAGCCGGCGGGCTACGCGGCGGCCCCCGCGCCGCTCGTGCAGGCTCAGGAGACGCCGCAGCCTTTAGTCTCGAACGTGGCGAGCCTCGGCCCGCTGCGCGCGGACGCGGCGGGCTGGGCGGGCTTACAGGTCACGACCGGCGCGCAGCCGCTGACGCTCACGTCGATAGGGCGTCTATGCATCTCGGGGAACTCGCTCCTGCACGAGCTGCGCGTCATACGCGCGGCGGACAACGTGCTGCTGGCTACGACCAGCGTCTCGATGAGCGGCTGCACGGCGGGCCAGTTCAAGTACGAAGACCTGCCCACGCCCGTCACGCTCGCGGCCAACACAGCCTTCGTCGTCGTGAGCTACGAGTCCGGCGGCGACACGTTCCACAACTGGGCGGGGACGTGGCTGGCGACGACCGCCGACGCGACCATCAACGGCGCCATCTACACCATCAACGGCGGGCAGACTTGGAATCTGGCCACGGGCAGCGGCAACTCTTACGTGCCCGTGGACTTCAAGTACACGCCCGGACTGCCGTCCGTCAGCTTCGTCACGGGCAGGACGAACGGCGCGATGCGCGCGGACTCGCCGGGCTGGACGGGCTTTAAGATGACGACCGCGTCGCAGCCCGTGACGGTCACATCACTGGGAAGGCTCTGCCTGTCGAACAACTCGCTGTCGCACGACCTGAAGGTAGTCCGCCTGTCGGACAACACGACGGTCGCCACCACCACCGTCCCGATGAGCGGCTGCGCGTCGGGCCAGTTCAAGTACGCGCAGCTCGCGAGTCCCGTGACGCTCGCCGCCAACACCTCTTACGTCCTCGTCAGCTATGAGGCCGGCGGCGACCTCTTCTACGACTGGACGGGGCAGTGGCTCACGACCACCTCCGTCGCCGCGGTCAACGGCGCGGTCTACACCACAAACGGCGGGCAGACGTGGAATCTGGCCACGGGCAGCGGCAACTCTTACGTGCCCGTGGACTTCAAGTATCAGACCAGCGAGCAGGCTTTGGGGACGGGACTGACGGCGAAGTATTACGACAACCTCGACTTCACCGCCTACAAGATGACGCGCGTAGACCCGACGGTCAACTTCGACTGGGGCGGCGCGCCCGCAGCCTCGATGGGCAATGATCAATTCTCCGTGCGCTGGCAGGGGATGGTCGCGCCGCGCTACTCGCAGACCTACACCTTCTACACGACCAGCGACGACGGCGTGAGGCTCTGGGTGGACGGGCAGCTCATCATAGACAAGTGGGTTGACCAGGGGCCGACGACTTGGAGCGCGCAGCTCCCGCTGGAAGCCGGGCGCCGGTACGACATAAGGATGGAGTTCTATGAGAACTTCGGCGGGGCGCAGGCCAAGCTTGAGTGGCAGAGCGCCAGTCAGGCGAGGGAAGTCATACCGCAGAGCCGACTCTACCCGTGCTGGAAGAATGTGGCCGATTTCGTAAAAGAGTTCTTCCAGATGGCGCTGTCTCGCCAGCCGAGCGCGGCGGAGCTTCAGGATTGGGCGGGGCGGCTGGCGCAGGCGCAGGGCGAGGCGCAGCTCATAGAGGAGGCGCGCGTCCTCGGCATCACGCTCTTCGACCTCTCGCCCTCGTCCGCCTACTCGGCGCGCAACCGCAGCGACGGCGACTTCGTGGCAGACCTCTACCGAGGTTACTTGCAGCGCGACCCGGACCAGTCCGGGTGGAACCACTGGGTGGGGCAACTGTCCCAAGGGCGCGGGGCCGTGCGCGAGGCGTTCGCGCAGTCGCTGGAGTTCAAGGAGAAGGTTATAAGGCTGTGCGACACCTCGGCGGCGGCGGACGTGAACGCGGGCACCGGCTACAGCTTCACGACGGCGAGGCTTGACCCGAACAACCGTGTGGGGGGCGGGGGGGCCGACCCCTACTCGCGCAACTTCAACTTCCAAATCCCGCTCTTGAGCCTGCCGGGCCGCGCCGGGCTAGACCTCGGGCTCTCGCTCTCCTACAACTCGTTGGTGTGGACGAAGGACGCCACGGGCATAACCTTCGACGCCGACAACGGCTTCCCCGGCCCAGGCTTCCGGCTCGGGTTCCCCGTGATACAGCCGAAGTTCGTCAACCCGCAGCTACAGCAGCAGGGGCAGCCGACGAGGTACTCCTACCTGCTCGTCATGCCCTCGGGAGAACGCGTCGAGCTGCGGCAGGCGGGCACGTCCTCCGTATACGAGTCGGCCGACTCTTCTTACTTGCAGCTTGTCGAGGGCGGCGGGTCGCCGCAGACGCTCACGTCCACCGACGGGACGCAGTTGAGCTTCTCGCTGAATAACGGCGAGTACCGCTGCTACCAGGTGAAGGACAGGAACGGCAACTACATCTCCGTCTCGTACTACGGCGACGGGCGCGTGAACAATGTGACGGACACGCTCGGGCGCACGGTCACCTTCAACTACGACACGTTCCAGAACCTCATGTCCATCACGCAGCCCTGGACGCGCGAGGTGGAGCCGGGCGTCACCCCGACGCCGACCCCGAACGACCCGCACAAGTGGGCCACGTTCGGCTACACGAACCTGACGCTACAACCCTCCTTCTCGAACCTGGCCGTGATCGGCGACCAGCCCGGCACCGTCATACCCGCGCTCTCGCAGGTGGGTCTCGACGACGGCTCATACTACAAGTTCTCCTACAACCAGTGGGGGCAGGTCTGGAAGGTCACGCACTTCGCGGCCGACAGCGTGGTCAACAACGTGCCGCAGGACACGCACGCGCTCTCCTACACGCGTATCGACCTGCCGGGCTCGGACTTGGCCGCGGCGACGCCGCAGACGGACTGCCCGCGCTTCAAGGAGGAGAAGACCTGGGTCGAGAACGGCCTCATGAACCAGAGCGGGGAGAGGGCCACCTCTTACGACCCCTGGTCGGCCAACATGGCGTCGTGCGAGGTGACGATGCCGGACAGGACGACGAAACTTGTCAGCTCCTACGCCACTCCCGCCGAAGGTTGGAAGAAGGGGATGACGACCTCGCAGGAGGTGAGGTCTTCGGGGCAGCTCATGAAGACGACGACCACGTCTTGGGAGCACGACGGGGCGGCCGCCGCGCCATACCCGACGAACCCGCGCGTCAACCAGACGACGGTCTCGGACCCGCAGGGCCACGGGCGCACGACGCGCGTCACGTACACAGTCGCCGCAGACTTCCAGGGCGTAAGCGGCTACACGGGGAACCTGAACATAAGCATGCCGAAGGTGGTCGAGGAGTGCGACTCGGGCTGCGCGAACGTGCTGCGGACTACCGTCACCGACTACAAGGTGCCGAACCTTAGCCAGTACGTCGCGCGCCGCATCCTCGGGCTCGCGAGGTACCGGTACCTCTACGAAGGCGTCGCGAGCGGCGCGAGCCTGCGCTCACATGTCGGGTACGTGTACGACGAGCCGAACGACGCGCAGGACACGTTCCTCGCCGCGACGGCGACCCCGGCGTCGCAGCACGACGGGACGAACTACGGCCCGTCGATGACGTGGCGCGGGAACGCGAGCCGCACGCGGCGGTACTCCGTAGACCAGCAGAACGGCGCGGTGGGCGCGCCCGTCGAGAGCCGCGCCGCGTACAACGTGACGGGCACGGTCGCCTACGCGAAGGACGCGGCGGGGCACAAGACCTCGTTCGGCTACGCGGACTCCTTCTTCCAGAACGTCAACCGGACGAACACAGACCCGCTGTACCAGCTTAAGACCTACGCCTACCCCACGACCGTGACGGACGCGGACGGCTTCAACGCCACCGCCGCCTACAACTACGACATGGGCGTCGCGAACCTCAAGCAGACCCCGCTCCCGAACGTGACGACCAACCAGGCGGGGCCGGTCACGAGGTTCTATTACGACGCGGCGGGCCGCGTCGTCAAGACGCTCAACGCGGACACGGGGGCGTACGCGAGGGTGGTCTACTGGGACTCGATGACGCAGGTGGATACCTACGCGCTGATGGACACGGGCGTGGAGAGCCGCTCGGTGAACGTGCTCGACGGCGCGGGCCGCGTGCGCGCGGCCGCGAGCAAACTTCCCTTCAGCACCGGCGGGTTCTCGGCGCAGCTCTTCGACTACGACCAGATGGGCAGGCTCGCGCGGCACTCCAACCCGACCGCGACGAGCGCCTCCGGCTCGTGGCTCGCCACGGACGAGGACGCCGCCAACGGGTGGCTCTACACACAGACGAGCTACGACTGGAAGGGGAGGCCGCTCACCATCACCAACCCCGGCAGCCCGGCGACGACGAAGGAGTTCGTCTACGGCGGTTGCGGGTGCGCCGGCGGCGAGTCCGTGACGACGAGAGACGAAGTCGGCAGGAGGGTCAGGGTCACGCGCGACGTGCTGGGGAGGGTCTGGAAGACGCAGGTGCTCACGCAGCAGCCGGACAAGCCGCAGCCATTCACGGACGGCCCGAACGAGTCCGTATACTCGACGATGACCAACACGAACGACGCGCTCGACCACGTCACGCAGACCGTCAGGCAGGCCGCGTCGAACGGCACCACGCAGGTCACGACCTACAGCTTTGACGGCCACGGGCGCATGTCCAGCCACAAATCGCCCGAGGCGACCGCCGCGACCAACTACGCATACTACGACGACGACACGCTACGCACGGTGACGGACGCGCGCGGGGCTATCGCCACCTACCAATACAACGGCCGCCACCAGAGAAGCGCCATCAACTTCAACACGCCAGCCGGCGTCGAGCCGACGAGTAACGTCGCGATCCAGTACGACGGGGCGGGCAACCGCCTTTGGATGACGGACGGGCTCGGGCGCGTGGACTACGAGTACAACAGCGTCTCGCAGTTGACCGCCGAGCGCAGGTACTTCAACTCGCCGGCACGCACCTACCGGATGGTCTACGACTACAACAAGGCCGGACAACTCTCCAAAGTCGTTGACGCGTTCGACGCGAACTTCTACTACCAGCGCGACGCGGCGGGGCGTCTGACAGACGTTACCGGCTCGCCGTACGGCAACGTCAGCAGCTACGTCTCGAACGTCAGGTACCGCGCGTGGGGCGGCGTCAAGAGCGCCTCCTACGGCGACCACACTTCGAGCACGACCGAGTACGACAAGCGCCTCCGGCCGTGGAAGTACAGGCTGACGGACGACGCGAGCGGGGCGGGCCTGATGCGCGAGGACTACGGCTACTACGCCGACAGCCGGCTCGCGACGCTCACCGACCTCAACGACACGGCCGGCAGCAACCCGCCCGCGACGCTGCGCTTCCTGAGCCGCGGCTACAGCTACGACCTGCTCGGGCGCGTGTCCGCGAGCTGGGGCACGGGCGGGGGCGGGCTCAACATACCCCTCAACCAGAGTTACGGCTACAACGAGTTCGACAACCTGACGAGCCGCTCGGGCTCGTACTACAACTACAACGGCGGCCTCTCGGGCACGCAGACGGACACGCCCACCTTCACGAACAACCGGCGCGACGGCTGGAATTACGACGCGGACGGCCGCTACGTCTCCAACCCCGCCTCGACGACCAACACGGCGCGCACCACCTACTACGACGCGGCGGGCCGTCAGGTGAGAACCGTCGAGGTGCGCCCGCCCTCCGGCGGCGGCTCTTCGACGACCTTCACCGCCACGCAGGCCTACGACGGCGACGGGCGCGTGGCCTATGAGACGAGCCACGACTCGGTCGGCACGGGCATCTTCAACTCCTCGTACACGCTGCGGTCTACCGCGCTCGGCGGCGAGCCGCTGACGACGCTCAACTCCTCCGGCGGCAAGGCGAGCACCAGCGTGCCCGCACTGGGGCTGGTCTTCGCCGGGCAGGCGAACGCAGGCGGCATAGTCGGGGAGACGGTCGGCTTCAGGCACCGCGACCCCGTGGGCGTGACCGAGTCGAGCAGGGGCATCTACGACCCTCTGGGCAACTACATACCGTTCCAGCAGCCGGCCGACCCGCGCCCGCCCGCGGGGAGCTACAACTCCTCTTCGATGTCGGGGCTGACGGCCGGCCTGAGCAACCCGAACAGCTACGGCAACGCCTGCTACCTCGACAACCTGCCGGTCAACTGCACGGCCGCCGCGATGATGGTCAACCACGGCTCCGCGCAGGTCGATTCC
>Ga0126311_10000884_pt1 | contig 14039 bp, 15 predicted proteins | sample Plot61_FD_92539 | JGI IMG/M metagenome (GOLD analysis project Ga0126311, IMG submission 92539) | Serpentine soil microbial communities from UC McLaughlin Reserve, CA, USA - Plot61 | ecosystem: Environmental > Terrestrial > Soil > Grasslands | place: USA: UC McLaughlin Reserve, Lake County...
ACAAAAAATCGAATCGAATGATGTTTCTTAGCCTGCGATAGCAGGCGTAAGCATAAAGCCTGGGGCGCAAGCCCCAGGTTCAAGTACCAATAAAAGAGGTCGGAGCCCGCGACAGCGGGCGAAGGCCTGTAAATTTCCCGCTGTCACCCGTTTCACGGGCTCGGGCTTGTTTTTGTGATCTGATCCTGGGGCTTGCGCCCCAGGCTTTATGCTTACACCTGCTTCGCAGGCTGAGGGACTTTCTGTAGGACTGATAGCTGGTGCCGCGGAGTGAGAATCAGGGGCTTGCGGGGGCACGATTCAAAACCCTCGTTGTCTCCTTAAGGGCTTCATCGTATTGTCGGAGGAGTTCACGTTTGTGCTGTACCTGTCGTGACATTTCAGCCAATTTTATAAACTCCAAAAGAATATTTGTTTTATAGGACCAGGCCGATTCGTTTCGAGGCGTTAAAGCTATAGCCTTACTCACCAATTGGAAGCCGCGGTTGGAGCACTCTTTGGCCCGTTCGAATTCAACCCGCTCTTTCGGCATTTGATAACGAACGTGCTCTTTGTTTCCGTTCACAGTCGTAACTTTGTTACCTGGTAGTTCGGTGATTTTGAAGGAACAATCCCAGTCTCTCGAGGCCAGAATTACAAACGCCTCCGCTCGTTTGTCGTTAGCCAGGGAGACATTGCCCGCGCGTTGAAGTATCCATTCACGCTGCAGTTCGTCTCCTTTATTGCGCCATAGAGGTATGCCACTGCTTTGTAAGCTTCATCATCACCGGCTGATCGATCGAGGATCCGCTGATAGGCGATTATTGCCTGCCGTGCTTTTGAAACATTCTCGGGTGTGAAATCGCCAGGCTTGTACTGTGCATGAGTTGTGCGGGCCACAAAATACGGTGCTGTTTTGTTTTGAGGATCGAGCAGCAGTGCCCGCTCGGAATGAACTTGCGCTTCCGCGAAGTTCCCTTCACGGTACGCCCGAGCCGCTTCATTCAACTCTTCCTTAGCTTGCGCTTCTGCATTGGGAGTTTGTGCTTGCAGTGGCGCCATTAGCGCGATCGTGAGGGTCAGGCAAGTTAATAATTTCATCGAGGTATGCTCCGAATCCACGCAGTACGGTTCGGTATTCTATACTGAAGGAGACGAAACCTTCCGATCGATTTTTGCTCTACGGAAACGCAAGTCGTTAATCGATTAACACGCCGGCCCTGACGAGAATAACGATCACGGCCAAAAAGACGCCAATCCCGATTGCGAAAAACTTTTGGTCTCCCTCATTCCTTTTGATATTCTTTAGCCTGCGCTGCTCGCGCACTCAAATTAGATCCGCCATCAGGTAAACAAATGAATCCTTCCCCCTATCCTGCACCTTTCAACTCAGCGCATGTTCGAGCCAACATAGTGAAGATCTTACTGATCGTCGACGCGGTCGCCACTGGCATCTCGTTATTGGCTGAGGCGCTTTCAGTTCCATTTCGACTAACTGATGATCAAGAGCTGGGCAGCAATCTGATGGGCGCCGCTATTGTGCTCATAATGTCTCTGTTCGCACTTCTCCGACTAATTATCTATTTAACCACCGGGGTCTTTTTCTCTATGTGGCTCTACCGGGCCTATAAGAATCTGCGGGCATTCAATCCCTGGCGTCCCCTTGACAGTTCACCCGGATGGGCCGTGGGCAGCTTTTTTGTTCCGTTTGTCAATTTGATTGTTCCTTATCGTGCTGTAAAGGAAGTATGGCAAAAGAGTGGGCTGCTGGATGAGGAGCTTCTGTCCGAGCCTTCTCCTCCCGCACTGTTTCCTGCCTGGTGGCTGTTTTGGCTACTCGCAGCGTTTAGCGGCAACATTTCCATGCGAGTTTCCTTCAACGAGAATGTCTCCGAGAGTACTGCCACGATGATTGCTATGGTTGCGAGCGTGCTGTCCATCGTGGCGGCGGTCTTCGCCTATTTAGTCGTTGATGCGATTGATAAGAGACAGGAAGAAACCAGCGGAAAACTAAACCTCGGAAAATTTACAGGGCCGCCGCCGCCCCCAGCCAACCTGGCGATGTTGGATGTAGTAACGTCAACGCCTGGTCCGAGTCATTCTCAACAGAGTTGATAATAGCTGTCCCATCATCTGCAAATTTCTTGACGTTTATTTGTGATCAGATCTAGAGTCTAAGCCCCCCTAAGAAATAACCTCCTTCATTTTGCACCTCACGGCAACCGAGCCCGCTCAACACAAGGAGCTTTTATGAAGTCAGCTCGCAGAATCCAATCTGGTGTCGGACTCTTTTTCTTGTTGCTGTGCATGGCGCGCGTGGGCGCTGCACAGACCACCTGCGCTTCGCCCTGGAATTCCACGTCGGTCTATACGGCCGGCATGACGGCGAGCCTTAACGGAATCAACTACACGGCGAATTTTTGGACACAGGGTCAAAGCCCGGCCACTAACAATGGTGGACCAGGAAGCGGTCAGCCATGGACCAGCAACGGAGCATGTAGTGGATCCGGAGGCGGCGGAGGTGGCGGATCATGCGCGACCACCTGGAACTCTACCAGTGTTTACACGGCGGGGATGACAGCAAGCGTTAGCGGCGTGAACTATCAGGCTAACTTTTGGACGCAGGGCCAAAACCCTGCCACTAACAACGGTGGACCAGGAAGTGGTCAGCCGTGGACCAGTATCGGAACCTGCAGTGCCTGCACTACAGTTCCCAGTGTGCCCACAGGACTACAAGCCTCGGGAACTACAAGTAACAGCACGAACCTGAGTTGGACCGCTTCGACGGTCGCCGTCAACTGCATCTTAACCGGCTACACTGTCTTCAGAAACGGTGTTGCGGCCGGCACTACGAGCAGCCCCAACATCACAATCACCGGCTTGTCTCCGTTGACGACGTATAGTTTCAGGGTTGCAGCGACGGACGCGGCGGGAAGCTCCGCACAAAGCACGGCGATAAATGTAACTACGCTGAACGGACCGCCTCCGCCACCACCATCAGCGAAAGTGTTCGCGCCTTACATAGACATGGGCCTTACCGTTGATTGGCAACTCGCAAATATTCAGCAGCAATCGGGAATCAAAGTCTTTACCATGGGATTTGTGGTCGGTAATGGCGGCTGCACGCCCACCTGGGGCGGTGTCGGAGCCACCGTCGCGAACGATACGCTGCCCAATGGCACCACAATACTTTCGCAGGTCCAGGCCGTACGTGCGGCCGGCGGAGATGTGATCATCTCCTTTGGCGGCGCTTCGGGGACGGAGCTCGCGCAGGGATGTACGACCGTGAGTAGTCTGCAAGCTGCTTACCAATCGGTGCTCAATAAATACAGAGTCAACTCGAGCACGCCAGTAAGACTGGACTTCGATATCGAAGGTGGAGCGACTACCGACCAGGCCTCGATCACTCGTCGCAACCAGGCGTTGAAGGCACTAAAGGCCGCGAATCCGGGTCTCGTGATTTCCTACACGCTGCCGGTTCTACCGACCGGATTGGTCGCAAGCGGTGTGAACATTCTGAACAGCGTGAAAGCTGATGCACTCAGTTTGGACGTCGTGAATGTCATGGCCATGGACTACGGCTCGGCCAACGATAATGGAGGTCAGATGGGACTCAGCGCGCAACAAGCTGCGAGCAACACCCATAATCAGGTAGTGGCAGCCGGTTTGACCGCCAGTATCGGAGTGACACCCATGATTGGAATTAACGACGTCAACACCGAGATCTTTCAATTGAGCGATGCGCAGTCGCTGTTGAATTTCGCGAACGCAAACAGCTACATCACCCGGATCGCAATGTGGTCTGTGGCACGCGATAACGGCAGTTGCGCAGGCCAGGGCTTTGCTTCGCCTACTTGCAGCGGCATTACGCAAAGCAATTGGGCGTTCTCGAATATCTTCAAGCCGTTTCACTAAATATTGATTGGTAATGCGGATCCCACCCACGACAGTGGGTGGGATTTGCGTTTCAAAGCGAAGTTAGTACACAAAAGGCACAAGAAGCACAAAAAGCACTCACGGGACTCTAAGCCTGAGGGAGACCGAAAAACAAAACGTGCGCTGCTGCGACGTCGTGCACGATGAAGTACTCTATGCGTAATATCTTCGGAGGTCTCTGATGAAGACTCGACTTTGCTTATTCATGATGTTGCTGTCTGTAACTGGAGCAAACCTTGCTTACGCTCAAGGCGAGAAGAAGCCAAGGACTGTTGCTGATTACCGCCCACGCATGTTGCGGGAATTGTCCACGCTGCTGCCGGAAGCGTTCCGCGCTGCTCTCGCAGAGCGCGGAGTCGAGGGCAACAAAGACATGAAACAGATTGTGCATGGCGAACTATTTCCATCTCGCGTGAAGGCTGTTTACAGCGGGATGCAACGACCGCTCCTCGAAGACAAGCGAAACGTAGCGATCGCGTGGGCGAATCAATTCGCCGGAATGCCCGAGTTTTACACAGTGCCTTACCAAACAGAACTGCTCTTCAAAGAAGGCGATGAGAATTATTGGCTCGCTGTGCGAAAGCAGCTTTTAACGCAAGACTGGAAGCAGGGTGAGGCGTTGGAGCTCTGCGTAATCAAACTCGGCAACGTTAGAATCGGCGATCAGTTTGAGGCCGTGCTTCTGGTGGAGCAGATCGTTCAGCAGTGACCAGCCACCGCTCTTCGAATCACCGTTCAGGTTCTTCAAACTTTGGTCTGCGAGAGCTGATTTTCCGGTAGGTTCCTGCCGCGGTTACGTTGTGACCGAAACCGCAGATACCTTCCTGCCTTACTTGCAACCGGCCACTTATGAACTTCATCGTGATCTGACATTCCTCTTCCGCTTCTCCGGGTTTGAACGTCGCCTCGTTACCCTCGATAATCGCGATGCCGCTACCTTCGCCCATATTCGCCATCTCACTACCATCCTGCAGCCGGTAGAAGTAGGCTCCCGAGAACTCGACTTTGAGTCGTTGTTTCCCGAGGGCCAGGATCTTGAAGGTACCAGTCCTGGATTGCCAGGTACCGTTGACTTGCGCGGCCGTGACAATCTTAGCTTGCTGAGGAACATTCGGTTGCAGCCATGAGAGGCTGACCCAAAGAATGCCAATGAGAAGAGTCTTCATGATCACAGCCCCGGACACGCATCACTTCTTCGGACATACAGCAGCTCTCGAATGAAGCGCGATTTGTATCATTGCGCCAAAGATTAATTGTAAACAAGCGCACAACAGCATAAGCAATGAAGCAGCGAATAATTGCCCGCCATCGTGATCATCCGGATGAGCCTGATAGTACCTGTACATGAAGATCATCCATATGAATAGAATTGACAGGAAAACTGGTGCGACGAAGCTGAGAAAATGCGCAAGAATGTGCGGGCGGCCTTTCAAGACGAAGAAGAGCAGTACTCCCAGCAACTGCGCAAACGCCAGCATGCTAAACAACAAAACAAAACTCCAAATTGTGTGCACTGCTTCCATGGGACGCTAAGCGGAACCTCCAATCTATGAGCGGCGACATTCCATCACAATCAACTGCGGTTTGCCCCGATTTCATGTTCGGATCCCAGGGTTGTCGCTCCGCTCCAACGCTGGGCTGGAATTAGCGAACGCCTTCGGCGTAATTCGCTGACGTTTCAAACTGACGCACTACCGGAATTGGCGCTCATGAACGAGGACGACCGAAGAACAAAACGTAGCCGTTAGCGTCCTTGAGTTCGAATCCACGCAAGCCATCCTCCGTATCTGTGAGCGGTTCAAAGAACCCGACATTGCGCGACGAGAACTCTGCCGCCAACGCGTCCGGATCGGGGACATGGAGGTAGGCATCCCAGCGGGCGATGCCTTGTTTGATGTCTCGCGTGTAGTTCGGCACTGGATCGACGCCGACATCCTTGAACATGATCATCGCACCGTCACGCTGGACAATGCCGAAGAAGATGTCGTCAGGTTCGGGCCCTTGAAACGTGATGTCGAACCCGAGACGGTCGCGGTAAAACGCCAGCGTGGCGGGGACATTATTCACGATGAAGAGCGGCGCAATACTGGAGATTCCTAGTTTAGTCATGTAAGTTTCGATAATTCTTGCATTGTGCTCCAACAGGCGCAACTGTAGGGGTGGCCCTCCGTGGCCACCCCTTTCATAAATACACGCGAACTTCGACGAAGGGGCGGCCACGGAGGGCCGCCCCTACAACCAAGCCTTATCAGGCTTCAGGGGGAGTTGTCGCCGCTATTGCCAGGAGCGGGGGCAAGCCCCTTCCTGACTTGTTCTATTTTGCGAGATCCGCGACCATATGATCGCGATCCGCGTACTACAACCAAACCGCCGGTTATTTCTTCGACACTCTGGAGGAAGTCAATGAATATCAAAGCCTTAGTGCTGCTACTCGTACTCGTTTTTCCGCTTTCAGCTTTCGCGCAGAACAAAGCTCAAACTAAAGACGCACTGGCACCCATCATCCCGATGAAGGATTTCTTCCGAAATCCCGTCAAGGTTGCATACTCACTGTCGCCAAACGGAGAGTACCTCGCGTTTATGCAGCCGTGGGAGAGTCGCCTGAATGTGTTTGTCGAGAAGATCGGATCCGGCCAGGCCACTCGCGTCACCAGCGCAAAGGAGCGTGACATCGCCGGCTACACATGGAAGGGCGATAACCGCATTGTCTACATCCAGGACACCGGTGGCGATGAAAACTACCGGCTGTACGCAGTCGGCATCGACGGCTCAAATCCTAAGGACCTGACTCCGTTCGAGAAGGTTCGAGCCCAGTTCATCGATCGGCTTGAACGAAATGAAAGTGAAATCCTCGTTGGGCTCAACAAGCGTATGCCGCAGGTCTTCGACGTCTATCGCATCAACGTCAACACCGGCGACATGCAAATGATTGCTGAGAATCCCGGCAACTACACAGGCTGGGGCACCGATTGGGACGGAAAACTCCGCATCGCTATCACCACCGATGGTGTGAACAGCACACTGATGTTTCGCAATACCGAAGCAGATAAGTTTGCCCCGCTTGTCACCACCAGCTTCAAAGAGACGATCGCGCCGCTACTGTTCACTTCCGATAACAAGCAACTCTATGTAGCGACCAACATCGGTCGTGACAAAACCGCGATCGTTAAATACGACGTCGAGAATAAGAAGGAGCTCGAGAAGATATACGAGAATCCCGAAGTGGACGTCACCAATATTCTCAGCTCTCGCAAGCGTCGCGTGATTACGGGAGTCTCTTACGTCACAGACAAAACGAATTATTACTTCATCGACAAGCAACGCGCCGATTTGCAAAAGGATATCGAGCGTCGTTTGCCGGGCTATGAAGTGCGGTTGTCAGGCTGCAATCTTGACGAGGACAAGTGTCTGGTGCGAACGGTCAGCGATCGATCACTGGGCGCTTACTACTTCTACGATCTGAAGTCGAAGGATTTCCGAAAGCTCGCCGATGTGAGTCCCTGGTTGAACGAGCAGGATCTTGTCTCGATGAAACCAATCAAGTATCAGAGCCGAGATGGACTGACCATCAACGGCTACCTGACACTTCCTAAAGGTGTGCCGGCCCGCAATCTTCCCGTGGTCGTGAATCCGCACGGTGGTCCATGGTATCGCGACCAATGGGGCTTTAACCCCGAAGTGCAGTTTCTCGCAAACCGCGGTTACGCAGTGTTGCAGGTCAACTTCCGTGGCTCGACCGGATATGGTCGCAAGTTTTGGGAGGCCAGCTTCAAGCAATGGGGCAAGACCATGCAGGACGACATCACGGATGGTGTGCAATGGCTAATCAAGCAAGGTATCGGTGATCCCAAACGCATTGGTATTTACGGCGGCAGCTACGGCGGCTATGCCACTCTCGCGGGACTCGTTTACACACCGGACCTTTACGCTTGCGGAGTTGATTATGTAGGCGTCTCAAATCTCTTTACGTTCCTCAAGGCCATTCCGCCTTACTGGAAACCGTATCTCGAAATGTTCTACGAGATGATTGGACATCCGGAAAAAGAGAAAGACCTGCTGACGGCAGCTTCTCCGGTTTTCCATAGTGACAAAATTAAAGTCCCGCTGTTGATTGCGCAGGGAGCTAACGATCCGCGCGTTAATAAAGGGGAATCGGATCAGATGGTCGAGGCCCTGAAGAAACGCGGTATCGAAGTACCCTACATCGTCAAAGCCAACGAAGGACACGGCTTCGGGAATGAAGAGAACCGCTTCGAGTTTTACCGCGCGATGGAAGAGTTTCTCGGCAAACATCTTGGTGGCAGAGTCGAGAAACCAAGTGAGTAAGTAATCCGATGCAGCTGTAGGGGCGGCCCTCCGTGGCCGCCCCTTCTCGGAAGCACAATGTGGAAACAAGCGGCGGCCACGGAGTTCTTCTTTATCTTCCGAGCAGTACACTCACAGTGTCGCTTTCACTATTGCTCGTTACCACATCCATTTTTCCATCTCCGTTAACGTCACCAACCACAGAGTGTTTCACAACTATTTCCTTTGAACGCAGGTTAGCTGATGTTTGTTCCCGCTACCTGCGCCTTGACTACCTCTCTCTTTGTGCATAAATTCAACTCGCAAACATACCAACCCTGTCTGCTCGCAAGGAGACCTGATCGTGTACAGAAGATTATTGACATCGGTTGTGCTGCTGGCTGTGCTGAGCGTTGTCGCACTCGCCCAACAACCAACTCCACCCAAAACACACTTGAAGGTCGGTGACAAGGCGCCTGACTTTACGCTCCGGGCCACTGACGGCAAGACCTACAAGCTGAGCGATTTTAAAGGCCAGAAAAATGTCGTACTGGCGATTTATGTACTCGCCTTCACCGGTGGTTGAACGAAGGAACTGAAGGCGTATCAGGCTGATATCGCCAAATTCGAAACAAACGAAACTCAGGTTTTCGGAATGAGTGTTGACAGTATCCCCGCCAACCGGGAATTCGCAAAGCAGATTGGGATCACGTTTCCAGTACTCAGTGATTTCAAACGTACCGTCGTGAAAGACTATGGCGTCTTCAACGAAGAGCAAGGCTTCGGCAATCGCGCCACCTTCCTGATCGATAAAGAAGGAATCATCCGGCATATCGACGAAGGAAACGTCGCCATCGATCCAACTACCGTTGTAGAAGCGTGTAACGTGCTACAGCGGAAGAAGGCCTCGCAATAGAAGCAACATCCGTGAATCTTGTTATCTCGTTTTCTTGTTAGACAGGATTTCAGGATTTACAAGATTCACAGGATGGCTCATCGATGATTGACAAGTCCGGCCAGGCTACGGCCAGGCTCTGACCGACGCTAAGGCTGAACCAGTGAGAGCTCAACTGGTCCAGGTGTTTGCATATCTCATCCAGCTTGCGCTGATCAAGACTGCGAAGTTCGGTTGCGCTAGCGGTGTCTCGGACTTCTCTGGCTTGTTTAGCCATCTTCTGAGATAGCGTTCTCTGCTCACTCGACGATGATCGACCCAGCCATTCCTGCCAGCAAATGTATGTGGCCCGCTCAGATTGCAAGCATTCGTCTCGCCCATCTCTCAACAATTTCCTGCCGCGAGCCTTCACACGTTTGCCGGCCCGCGCTGTCTCTCGCGAGCCCTGGTCACTTTTTACAAAAAGATGAAAAGTGCCTGCATCGCCGCCGGACGCCAACTGCCCAAAGACGGCGCGAGTCAGTCCAAGCTGAGCCTCGACAACCAAATGCATCAGGTCGTGCGGCATGAGAGGGTCATAACCTGGAGCGGGGTTCATCTCGAGAACAGGAAGTCCTGGGCGGTGTGCTTCGACCGCATACCGGCGCTGGCCCGTGCGTCGAAACACAAGTGTCATTGACTGCTTTGCGTGTCCCTGTGAACCAGCCACGGTCCTTACTCAACTTCGCTTATGGTAAGCATTCACTGTCTTGTTGATCATGCAAATCCTGTAATCCTGTCTAAACTTGCTCTACTCATCAACGCCTCCAGAATTGTTCATGATTATAACCCAAAGGACTCTTAATACTTTCGACACTCAGTGCAGCAAAACTTCTGATCGCCTGACCACTGCAAATGCCCGCGACGAGCGCTCCTTTGTCCTCAACCAATGCAACAACTTCGACGTTCTACACGTACGGTGTGGGTTGATCCACATCATTCAAGAATATGGAAATTACCCAAAAAGTAACGAACACTGATCACGAGCAGGTTCTGATCGGACGCGATAACGAAAGTGGTTACCACGGCATCATCGCCATACACAGCACAGCGCTTGGCCCAGCCGTTGGCGGAACACGCTTTTGGAGTTACGACAGCGAAGACGAAGCACTCACCGACGCGTTGCGCCTGTCTCACGGCATGACTTACAAGACAGCACTCGCAGGGCTACCACTCGGCGGCGGTAAGTCAATCATCATCGGCAACAATAAGACGCGCGATCGCGAAGCTCTCCTGCGTGCGCACGGACATTTCGTCGAGACGTTGAAAGGACGTTACGTCACCGCAGAAGATGTCGGAACAAGCCCCGCCGACATGGAGATCGTGCGACTCGAGACTCAACACGTTGCTGGTCTCATTGGTCGCTCAGGTGATCCTTCACCGTTCACTGCACTTGGTGTGTTTCGCGCAATTCAAGCGTCAAATAACTTTCTGTGGAATAGGGATGAATTATCTGGAGTAACGGTTGCGATTCAAGGCTGCGGAAACGTCGGATACCATTTAGCGAAGCTGCTGCATGAATCGGGAGTTAGACTCATCGTCACTGATGTAAACGGCGAGAACCTGTCACGTGTAGTTGATGAGTTTGCTGCCGAGACTGTCCCGCCAGATGAGATTTTCAGCGCGCGTGCCGACGTCTTTGCCCCCTGCGCGCTCGGCGGTGTTATCAATGACGAAACGATTCCGAAGCTGAACGTCCAAATCGTTGCCGGCTCAGCCAACAACCAACTGCTTGAGGATCGGCATGGGGCCATGCTTCGAGAAAGAAGTATTCTTTACGCTCCTGACTACGTGGCCAATGCAGGCGGCGTGTTGAATGGCTGTATCGAACTGCTCGGTTGGACACCCGAACACGCATTAAGAAAAGTCGGTGAGATTTACGATACGGTCTTGAGCATTTTCAAAAGCGCGGAAGCAGAAGGCATCACACCAAACAAGGCTGCCGACGCGCTTGCGGAAGATCGGTTGAAAAGCGCTGCGCGTTAGAGCGTCATGGTTGGAACGGCCAAAAGATGGGCACTAACCATATGACAATCGCAAATACTGCGATCGTCAGAAGTGAACCCACTTTCAGGAAATCCACAAAGCGATAACGTCCCGGTGTGTAAACCAGGACACATGCGGGCTCGAGCGGCGTCAGAAAAGAGCATGAAGCCGCGTAGGTGACCGTGACCGCAAACGTTCGGGGGTTTAGTCCCAACGCGAGCGCAGTTTTCACCGATATTGGAAGCATGACGAGCGCCGCAGCCTGATTCGACATTGGCTGCGTCAGCGCAACCGTCATGGCGAAGAATCCAGCCAGCACTGCGACTGGTCCATAGTGGCCAGTGCCGCTGACAATGAAATCCGCGAGATACTGATCCGCGTGCGTCTTTTCCATCGCCACTCCGAAACTCATCATGCAGGCAATCAGGATCAGCAACCGCCAATCGATAACCTCGTAGACTTCCGACATGCGCACAGAGCGCGTGGCAAGCAGGATCATCACGCCGATGAGCACTGCGATCGGCAAAGGAACGAGATGCGTGAGTGAGAAGAAAAGAAAAACACCGAAAGCCAGTAACGCCCATCGCTGTTTTTCTGGTCGCGGATTCTTTTCGGAAACTTCTTCCAGAAGCAATATCTGGCGGTCAGCGGCGAGGGCTTCAGCCTGTCGACGGCTTCCCTGTATTAAGAGCACATCGCCGAACCGCAGTCGTACCCTGCTGATCTTCGAAAGCAGATCCACTCCATGGCGGTCAATGGCTAGTACAACGACGCCGTACCGCTTTCGAATGTCGAGGCGTTTCAATGTCCTGCCTATAAAATCAGAGCCACGCGGCACCATCGCTTCAAAGAGCTCGGCGTCCTTACCCGCCAAAACAGAATCGTTCAACTTAAAGTCGGGCTTAATCTCGATGCCAGCTTCAGCCTTCACTTTCAGGATGTCTTCAGCGCGACCCTGGACCAGCAGGAGATCGTCCGCCTTAATCTCCGCCCCTCGGTTCGGCGCTATCCGTTGCTCCTCACCTCTCAGAATTCCCAAAACAGTGAGATCGAGCTCGTCGCCAATACGAGCCTCACCTAGTGATTTACCGATTAAGGGTGAGTCGTCCAGCACAATGACTTCAGTCATGTATTGCCTGACGTGATATTGCTCGGTAAGAGACTCGGCCGACTTTCTACGAGGCAGGAGGCGCAGGCCCAGCAGCAACATATACAGCATACCGATTCCGACGATAACCACTCCAACTTTGGTCAGCTCGAACATCGTAAACGGCTGCATTCCGTAACGCGGTAGAGCGCCACTTACGGCCAGGTTGGTTGACGTGCCGATCAATGTGCATGTACCGCCGAGGATTGCTCCAAACGCGAGCGGCATTAGTAGCTTTGAAGGACTCATGTTTCTGCGTGCGGCAATACCCAATACGACCGGAAGAAACATCGCCGTAGTAGTTGTGTTCTTCATCACTGCGGCGCAAAACGCGGCGGCAAACATAATGAGCGCCGTCATCCGGAACTCACTGTCGCCGGCGGTCCGGTGTAAGCGTCGTCCAACCAGATCGATCACGCCAGTCTTCGCAAGACCTCCCGTTAAGATGAAGAGTCCCGCGATTGTTATGACGATGTCGTTGCCGAATCCTGCGAAGGCTTCGGTCACTGTTAACGTATTGGTGAGGACTAAGGCCATCACGAGCAGAATCGAGACAACCTCGATGGGTATTCGCTCGAGGCTAAACAGAACGAGGGCGATAATCAGCAGCGCGAGAACGATTGCAATCGGAGTTGTCATTCAGCTTGTACTACTCTCAGTCACAGTCAACGCATAACTGCAGGGGCGGCCACGGAGGGCCGCCCCTACAATTGCCTCTTGAAGATCCCACTTTATGCAAGCCCGTGCTGGTGGGCGAGTTTCTTCGGCAGCTTGTCTCTCACCAATTCATACGATTGCTTTACATAGTGCGCCCACTCTTTACGATTCAGGCAGCCCGGCTCTTCAACCAGCACCCATTTATAGCGTGCGACGTATGGCGCGGGACGCATGCCCGGCGAGCTCGACAAGTCGTCAAACTCCTCATCCTTAACCTTGAAGGAAACCGTTAACGGCCCTTCAAGCGCAGCAACACAGAACATCTTTCCGGCCACGGAGAAGCACAGGTCATGTCCCCACTTGATATCCTCTGTAACGGCCGGTAACGCCCGGCACATATCGCGCAAGCTTTCGATATCCATTTCACTCAGGCTGCTCCTTTCTTTGAATCCGTGGGAGTCATGCGGAGTAGTACACAAAAGGCACAGAAAACACAAAAGTAACTATGTGTTTTTTGTGCTTCTTTGCGGCTCTAACTATCCGCGACTTTCTTCATCAGCTCGTAGAGCTTGCGGGTGGTGTTGAGGTTGCGGATGGTCATATCCTGAAACATCTTGCGGCTTGAGAGTTTCTGCATGTTCGTCCGCGTCAGCTCATTGACCTCCGCCGACCACAGTAGAGCGCCGGGACGATAGACGACCTCTTCAATATCTTTCTTCACCTCGAACTCGGCGAGGATCTTTTCGGAATCAATTGTGTGACGAAGGAAGATCACGTTGTAGCGCCAGCCGCTGTCGCCCGTCCACGTTCGCGGTAAACTCTGCACCAGCTTCTCCATCTCAGCGAGACTACGCACAACTACTTTCGAACCGAGCTGATACTCGCTGGACAGCATTTGCTCGATTTTACTTTCCAGCTTCCGCGCATCGGTTTCCTTTGTCTTGAAGATAATGTTGCCGCTGTTGATGTAAGTGACAACGTCTGTGAAGCCGGTGGTCTCGAAGCTCTTTTTAAGCGAGCTCATGCTGATCATGTTGTTGCCGCCAACATTGACGGCGCGCAGGAGTGCAACGAATATTGTGGAATTCGATTTGCGCATTTTCACCGATACTTAGA